>ENA-OVGC01003052-OVGC01003052.1-human-gut-metagenome-genome-assembly--contig:-NODE-3052-length-10486-cov-8.323363_pt1 | contig 10486 bp, 5 predicted proteins | sample MGYA00237768_ERZ505415 | MGnify/ENA primary metagenome ERZ505415 (study PRJEB26158, sample SAMN06016382) | human gut metagenome | biome: human gut; feature: ankylosing spondylitis patient; material...
CGGAGGCGTAGCCGCGCTGATTGGAGAAATAGGTGTCGAATTTGACGGAGCCGCCATAGAGCGTGGCAATGGCGTCGCCGAACTGCCGGTAGGTGCCGAACATGGCGCGGAACGCACCCTCGCGCACGGAGCGGTCGCGGCTCTCGCGGAAGACAGGGAACGTACCGGCGGTAAGGCGTACCTCCTCGCCCGCCTCATTTTTGACCATCGGCAGCTGCAAATCAACGTCGGTCAGCATCTCAAACGCGGCCTTCGGCGTGCCTGCCGCGTCGCCCAGCAGCGCCAGCATCTGCTCCCGCGCAGCGTCGAGCGTATGCGCGCGCATACGGACGATATCGTCTACTGTGTGCCGGTAGGTCGCCAGCGCCTCGTCCTGCATCCATTCGTCCAGCTTTTCCGCCGGGATCGCAAGAATTTCGGGGTTCAGGAACGCCGTTGCGGCGCTGAACTTGACGAGCAGGCTTTCGCTGCGGGCGGCCATTTCCTGATTTTCCGCAACAGAGCCGTCCTCTGTCTTCTTCAAAAACGCATAGGTATAAGGCAACTCAACTTTGAACATAGAGGCGTAGATGGTGTCAAGCCCCTTCTTGAACGCTTCCTTGGACGTGCCGAGTGTGCCGGGAATTGCGGCCAGCGGTGCAAGCGCGGCCTCAGCCTCCTGCATTGCGGCTTCCCACGCCGCAGTGTCCGGGTAGATCTTCGTCAGGTCCCACTGGAACCGGATATCCTGCTCGCTTCGTTTCATAGCGTATCCTCCTTTATAGATATTTCTATTATAATGACCAAAATCTTTCCTGTCAACGTCCGCTGCGGATGGGCAGGCAGTTGCTTTTTTGTCATATTCAGGGTAAAATAAATAAAAGAACCTCAATTGGGGGGAATATGATGAAGAATACTGCTCATTCCGCGCGGCAGTTTGCTTTCTGCTGCGTGACCACGGTTCTGACGGCGCTGCCGGCAGCCCCTGCGCTGCAGTGACGTCCGGCGCGTAAAGCGCCCATAAATTCTTGGAAAACTTCTCCTGATTTTCCTTGCGCATTGCGGCAGGATGTGTTATAATAAAGAAAAAATGAAGACGTGTACCCAGAATGCCGGACGGAGAGAACTCCTGCCCGGCGCGAAGCGCCTGTAAAATCCAATGGCTTGGGCCATTTTTAACATAAATGCAGTTTCCACATTCGAAACAATCAATACAAAGGAGGAGATCTGAAGTAATGAAGAAGAGATTGATTGCTTTTTTGTTAGTTCTGATTATGGTGCTCGGTATGCTGCCTGTGTCGGCGATGGCTGCCAACAGCACCGGGCACAAAATCTCTGTAGGGATTTACAAGGTTGTACTGGACAGTTCTAGGCCTCTTGGCTACCAGAATCCTGTGCTGGTCAAGACGATAACTGTTACTTGTACCGACGGCACAGAGCATTCTGGCTACAACCATTCTGTAAAACTGAAAGAGTTCTATCCGGACGAGACAAAAGACTGGACAGGCTGGCAGTTCGCTTCGTATTATACGAAGGGGCAGGATCAGAATATTTTCAATAATTTTACGAGTTCTATGGTAAATGCGACTGCGAACGTTACCGGCTCGGAGCCGTATCCATGCTCGAAGAATTTCTACCTTGTCTACAAGGATTCCAACCCTGAAGTCACCTACACCCTGAACTACTACCCTAACACGACAGACACAGTCACCAATATGCCGGTACCCAACCCGTAGACTGAAACGTCCAACACCGGCACGGTGACGTTCACCGTTTCCAGCGCGATTCCTGCCAGAGAAGGCTACAACTTCCTCGGCTGGAATGGGAAACCGGACGCAACAACGCCCACCGTCCAACCTGGTAATTGGGTTACAACAACCGCCACGACCACCAAGCTCTACGCCGTTTGGCAGTCGAACACCCCACCCACCGACAAGCCCGCCAAGCCCACGGAAAACGACGTGACCGGCGTTGTTGTAGATATTGTCTGCGTTACGAAAACCGGAACGCATGATACGGTACAGTATCCGCTCGGATACCCGACCGACGCACAACATACGATCGGCGAGGTCGCAAGCGATGGCGCGGGCGGATATATCTGCCCGGTGACTGTCCAGACGGCATGGCTCGTGCAGCAGGCCAGCAATCTGCGCTGGAGGGTGCAGCACGCCCCCACCGCGCCGACCATCACGTTCAACCTCACCTATGATAAGACGAATAAGAAGTGGGTGAAACCGGCAGCGAACCCGCGGATCGAAGCCACGCATGAAGTGACCCCGGACACGCCCGGCGACCAGAAGCCGAACATCGAGGAAGCGAACGCTAAGATTCGTGTGCAGTGCATCGAGTATCCGTCCAAGCATAATCCGTACAAGCAGAACTATCGCATCCTGCCCGGTTCATACGATGACCTCGGTTGGGATCGGACGGAATATGGATACATCTATTCCATCAGACTGAACAGAGCGAAATACATTGCGCAGTTCGATCAGGAGATCGGCAGACCCCACACCGATACGGAGCCAAACAAGGAAACCCGCATCAACTGGCGGTGGGAGAATGGCGCGTGGCACCTGATTGATGGCCCCGACGGCGTCACGGCTGACATTAAAGTCAAATGCGCCGAGACGCCTGTGAAGCCCGAAAAGCCCACGGCGCTGGACGGCAGCTTTGCTATCGTCTGCAAGAACAACAAAGCAACACATCCTTACAAGGCGGATTATATTGCCACCCCGTCTCAGTATACGATCAGCGATGTGCAGATGGACAATCAGGGCTACTACGTCACCGCGACGGTCACGGTAGCGCCGAATCTGGTGGCATATAACAAGGCCACCGGCGCCCAGCACCGGCTCGTTGACGAGCAGGACGCAACGCTGACCATCACCTTCCGCTATGACACCGAAGCAACTGTTGACGGGAACAGGAAATGGAAGCAGCAGGGTGACCTGCCGGTCGTTGAAGTCATCTGCAAGGAGATTGAAGCGCCGACGGCTGACGAGCTGAAAAAGCTTGAAATGGCTGTTCAGGTCAAGTGCGTTGTAGATGCTGCGCAGCAGCATACGAGCGCCTACGGCCTGCTCGGCGAGTACGATAAAGACTACTTCGTCGGCGAGCCGAAGAAGGTCGGGGACGACTGGCTTTGCGACATCAGCTATGACCCCGACCCCTATGTGGCCGAGTTCAACAAGGCGTTCCCGACCCCGAAACATATCCAAAACGATGAGAAGATCGTTCCGGTCACGCTGATCTGGGCCGGGGACAGCTGGCAGCTCAAGACGCAGGGCCGCGTACCTGTGACGGAGGTATACACCGTCACCTACACCGACGGCGTTGAGAACGAAGAAGTTTTCGCCGATCAGGTCTATTCTGACCTTAGGAAGGATTCCACGACCCCCGCGTTCAACGGCACCCCGACCCGCACCGGCTACACCTTCGCAGGCTGGGAGCCCGAAGTTGCGGCAACGGTCACGCAGACTGTGACCTATGTTGCGAAGTGGGAAAAGAAGACCTACAAGGTCGTTGCCAAGCTGTATGTGAACGGCAAACCGGCTTACTATCAGAACGAGGATTTCTATACCTATAAAGTTTCCGGACTTTATGGTGAAAACATCGATTTCGACACCATCAAGGCAGAAGCAGTGGAGCAGGCGAAGCAGATCAAGAAGGCTTCCGCTTCCTACACCGCTGTGATCCTTGAGGATCACGAGCCGAACCCCGTCTGCACGACCTTTGGCGAGCATCAGCCCGGTCAGGCTACGCACTATGTCAAGGTCAATGTCAAGACCGAAGAGAATGTCGTGATCTTCCAGTCCTTTGAAGGCAAGACGGATCTTACGAAGCTCCACACCACGACTGCGCCCTATGGCACCAACGTTGTTGAGTTCCTGAACGGCCTCGGCCTCGATCTCGATGTCGCTGGCTATACGCTCGACACGGCCGAAGACGGCAATACCAACTGGTACAAGAAGGACAGCCCCAAGTGGACGTTCGGCGCGAACGATACGATCAACGGCTGGACGAATGTTCTGCTCAAGTACACCGTCACCCCGCACAACATCTACGCATACCTCCGCACCGGCGATTCCATCGGCGACGTGCTTGAGCTGAACGAAGCTACGCTGAACCGCCTTGGCCTGACCAAGTACAACACCGAGGGCTTCATCTCCATCGGCACATTTGTTTCCAACACGCTGCTCACGCAGGATGAGTACTACGGCTTCGACGAGGACGAGGCATTCCTGGATGTCCTCGCAGAGCTGCAGACGAAGCTCGTGCCCGAGACTGGCGTTTCCCTCGACAAGGTCGGCAGCAAGATCAACTGGAGCTGGCTCTATCAGCCGTCCGACGTGGATGACCGCATTGCCGGATACCCCACTGAGGATACAGATGGCTATCAGCTGTCCGGTTCGCTGCTGCTCTACGGCGCAAAGTTCGAAGCTGGTGCCAACGATGTCACGGGTATGCCCACGGCAGCCTACGGCGCGTATCTCGACTACTTTGTTTCCGGCGAAAGCTTCAACCTGCCCGCCGCTCCGACCCGCCCCGGCTATGACTTCAAGGGCTGGAAGATCGGCAATGCAGTGCTCACAGCTGGCGCAGCCTACACCGTCGATGAGGACGACATGGTCTTCACCGCACAGTGGGAAGCCAGAACTGACACCCCGTATACGGTCGAGCATTATCTGGAAAATCTCGATGGTAGCTATGCTCTGGACACGACCGAGCCTCTGAAAGGCACGACCGACACGACCGTGACCGCAGCCGCAAAGTCCTACGATAACTTCACCTATGACAGCACAGTTCCCGGCACGGTTGCCTCCGGCAACATCGCTGGCGACGGCTCTCTGGTTCTGAAGCTGTTCTACACCCGCAACACCTACGACTACACCGTCCGCCACATCAAGCAGCTGCCCGACGGCTCCTATGACGAGGCAAACGCTGAGGTCGAAACGCTGAGCGGCAAGTTTGAAGCGCTCGCAGCTGTGACTGCGAAGGACTACGGCTCTCACTACCCGAAGAACGACGCTGACACGAAGCAGAACATCAAGATCGAAAAGGGTCTGACGATCGATGTCAAGTATGATCTCGACGAGCATACCCTGACCTTCGAAACTAACGGCGGCTCCGCCATCAACCCGATCACGGTCCGCCACGGCAATGCAGTTGCAAGACCCGCTGACCCGACCAAGGACAAGTACACGTTCATTGGCTGGTACGTCGATCCCGAATTCACCGCGAAGTACGACTTCGCAACGGTTCTGGAAGCAGACAAGACCATCTACGCCAAGTTTGAACTGACGTCCACCCCGATCGGCGACATCTATGTCCGCTACGATGTGCTCCACATCAAGCAGCTGCCCGACGGCACCTATGATCTGGCCAACGCTGAGGTCGAGCACCTGAGCGCCAAGAAGGACACCACCGTCACCGCGGTCATCAAGGATTACAGAGCAACGCATCACGTCAATGTCAACCGCACGCTGAGCAAGCTGACTGACACCGCCATTCGGCCCTACCCCGGCCCGGACGGCAAGCCGGTCTACACCATTCTGACGGTCTACTACGATCTGGACTTCCATACCCTGACGTTCGACACCATGGGCGGCTCCAAGATCGCGCCGGAAACGGTTCGCCATGGCCTGACGGTTGCGAAGCCCAAGGATCCCGTCAACGGCGGCTACATCTTCGACGGCTGGTACACCGACAAGACCTTCAGACATCGCTACGACTTCTCGACCCCGCTGACCGAGGACATCACGATCTATGCCAAGTGGTTCCTGATCGCCCTGCCCGGCGTCACCGTCAAGAAGAACACCCCGAAGCTCAACACCGCTGATCACTTCGCGTATGTCCAGGGTTATCCCGACGGCACTGTGAAGCCCGCAGGCAACATCACCCGCGCTGAGACGGCCGCGATCCTCTTCCGTCTCATGGACGAAGGCTCCCGCAAGACCTATTACTCCACCAAGAGCGGCTTCCGCGATGTCGCCTCCGGCAGCTGGTACAACACCTACGTTGCGACTCTGAACAACGCCGGTGTCATCACCGACAGCTCCAACGGCTGCTTCCGCCCGAATGAAGCCATCACCCGTGCAGAGCTCGCCGCCATGCTCGCCAAGTTCTCCGAGACGACCGGCGCTGCGAACTACTTCAATGACGTGTCCGTCAAGTACTGGGCGGCCAACGCCATCGCGATCTGCGCCAAGCTCGGCTGGATCACCGGCTATCCCGACGGCACCTTCCGTCCGGACAAAAACGTGACCCGTGCTGAACTCATGGCTATGATCAACCGTGCCACCGGCCGTGCACCCAAGTCCGCCGACGCATTCCTGCCCGGCATGAAGACCTGGATCGACAACACCTCCGATAAGTGGTATTACCTCGACGTGCAGGAAGCTACCAACAGCCATTCCTACACGGTCAAGGGTTCCGAAACCTGGACGGCTCTGACCTCCGACCCCAACTGGTCGCTGTACGAGTAAGCCTCTTCGGACGCAATTCCCCGGTATAATCCAAATCAGCCCCTGCCGCCAATTCGGCGGCAGGGGCTGAAAAATTCCCCCGGCGGCGCAGTCCACGACGGACTGCCGCTGGGGGAAGCTGTTTATTTTTGGACGCTGCGCGTTATAACCGGCCCAGACGGAACTGCTCGATCATTTCACCGGTCAGGCTGATGTGGGAGTGATCCTCCGGCAGCTCGCTGCGCAGGTGCCAGCTCGCCTCGGCCAGCTCGGATTCCTGCACGGTGATCCTGTCGCTGCCGTCCAGCTCACAGACGAAGCCCATCAGGAGCGTGTCCGTGAACACCCACGGCTGGGATTTGTAAAAGCGGAGGTTTTTGACCCGGAGGCCAGCCTCCTCCATGACCTCGCGGTGCACCGTGTCCTCAATCGACTCACCGATCTCATTAAAGCCCGCGATGAGGGCATATTTTTTGAACGGCCGACCGCGATAGCGCGTGAGCAGCAGCCGGTCGCCGTCGTGCACCGCGACGATCACAGCCGGGCAGATCTTCGGGTAGACCGTGTTTTTGCAATGCGGGCAGACCATGGCGCGCTCGACCGTGCTTTTCTCCATGCGCGCGCCGCATCTGCCGCAGAATTTCTGGGAATCATACCAGCGGTACAGGCTTTCGCCCGCAGCGGCGGCGAACAGCGCCAGACTCGTCCCGTCCGTCATGGCGCGGAGCGACGAAGAGGGAGCATAGCGGAACGTGTCTGTCTCGCCGGGGTGGGCGGAGACGAGATAATATGCCGTTTCGTCAATGGAAAAGGCGTACTGCGCCTCGCCGCCGTCCGGGATCTCGCACATCCGGGGCAGTGTGAGCGTTTCGCCGCTCAAATTACAGTAAACTGTATGATCCGGCTCAAAAATCAGCGCAATATCATCCGGCGACGGTGCTTTCCACGACATTTCATTGTGATACATATGCGGATACAGATCCTGAAGCATAGCTTTCCCTCCTCAGCGCCCGGCGAAGAACACTTCGATCTCCGCCCGGCCTGCCTGTACGCTGCCCTGCGCGAAAAACGGCTTTCCGCCGCCGTGTCCGTGCAGCTGCGCGTTCAGCTCCTTTACCAGCTGCCGCAGATCGCCGTCCTGTTCGCCGACGGCGTATTTATAGCCATCGGCGTCGCTGCCGGCAAAAACAGCCGCACGACCCCCGCAGGCCGACATGACCAGATCAGTCAGCCGCCGCAGGCTGTCCGGGTTCATCGCAGGCTCAAACAGCAGGACGTTTCCTGCCCCGGCAAGTGCCTGCGCCTTCTGCGCAAACACAGCCTCTTCCAGCCCGGCTGCGCGCTGCTTCTGCGCGGCCTCCGCGTCCAGAAGCCGGCGCACGGCGGCAGCCGTCTCCAGCGGCTTCGCCGACAGCAGGCCTGACACGCGCCGGTTCTGCTCGGCAATTTCGCTCAAATAGGCAAGCGCGCGTCTGCCGCACAGAATTTCCAGCCGCACGCCGTCATGGAATTTCACGCAGGAGAAAATTTTGATCAGCCCAATTTCCCCGGTGCTGCTTACGTGCGTCCCACAACAGGCGCAGATGTCCGCGCCGGGGATGGTCACGATGCGCACCTGCCCGGTCAGCTCCTTCTTGCTGCGGTAGGGGATGGTCTTCAGCGCCTCGGCATCCGGGTATGTAATTTCGATCGGGACGTTTTTCCAGACCCACTCGTTGGCCTCGGCCTCGACGGCGGACAGGTCCTCCTGCGTCAGCATGCCGGAAAAATCAATGGTCACAAAATCCGCGCCCATGTGGAAGCCGACATTTTCATAGCCGAAGCGGCGGTGTATCACGCCGGAGAGAATGTGCTCGCCGGAATGCAGCTGCATGAATTCGAACCGGCGCGCATAGTCGATCCGGCCCTCGACGCTCTGCCCTTCGGAAAGCGGCTGCTCACAGAAATGCACGATCTCGCCATCGCGCTCATGCGTGTCGGTCACGCGGACACCGGACAGAAAGCCGGTGTCGCCCGGCTGGCCGCCGCCCTCCGGATAAAAGCAGGTTCTGTCCAGCACGACATCATAGCCGTGCTTTCCCGGCTGACAGGATACAACGCGCGCTTCAAACGCTGCCTGATGCGCGTCCTGATAATAGAGCTTTTCTGTTGCCATATTGACACCTCTTGTCAGATTTTCAACTATCATAGCACACAATCCGTCAAAATTCCACTGGAATTCGTTCGGATTTTGGTTGACAAACCGGGGAAATCAACCTATTATATAAGTTGGGCGATTTCAAAAGCGCCCGATATTCTGAAACAAAAAGGGGGAAGAACAAATGGACGCAGGAAGTAGTAGCGGCACATCCGCAGGCCGAAGTCGGCCCGAGCACCAGCCGCCTTTGTGCGTCCGGTGCTTGCAGCCCCTGTCATTCTTCGATTGATGTGCCTGCGTTGTGTCTTTACCTTCCTATTCTTTACATTTAGGAGGAACAAGACATGGCAGAAAACAATTTTTCCCTGCAAAAGACCCTGACCATGCTGCTCGACGAGAAGAAGTATCATTCTCTGCGCGACATCCTCAGCACCATGAATCCCGCCGACATCGCCGCCATTTTTGACGATCTCGATCAGGCGCGCCTGCCGCTTCTGTTCCGGCTTCTGCCGAAGGAACTGGCCGCCGAAACGTTCGTCGAAATGGAGCCGGAGGCGCAGGAGCTTCTGATTCAGGGCTTCTCGGATTCCGAGCTGAAGGAGGTCATCGACGAGCTTTACGTCGACGACGCCGTCGATATCGTGGAGGAAATGCCCGCGAACGTCGTGCAGCGCATCCTGACCCAGGCCGAGCCGGATATGCGCAAGCAGATCAACGAGATCCTGCGCTACCCGGAGGATTCCGCCGGCTCGATCATGACCACCGAATATGTCTCCCTGCGCCCGAATATGACGGTCGAGGAAGCGATTTTGCGCATCCGGCGCACGGGCATCGACAAGGAGACGATCTACACCTGCTACGTGACGCGCGGCCATAAGCTGATTGGCCTTACGAGCGTCAAGGACCTGCTTCTGTGCGAGGACGACGATGCGACCATCGAGTCCATCATGCAGGAGCACGTCATCACCGTCGGCACGCTCGACGATAAAGAGCAGGTCGCCCAGATGTTCAGCAAGTACAACTTCCTCGCTCTGCCGGTCGTGGACACGGAGAACCGGCTGGTCGGCATCGTGACCTTCGACGACGCCATGGACGTCATGGAAGACGAGGCCACGGAGGACATGGAAAAGATGGCCGCTATGCTGCCGTCCGAACACCCGTATATGCGTTCGACCCCTGTCGAGATCTGGAAAAACCGTATCCCGTGGCTGCTGCTGCTGATGGTTTCGGCGACGCTGACGGGCATCGTCATCACAAGATTTGAAAACTCGCTGGCCGCCCTGCCGTGCCTCACGGCGTTCATCCCCATGCTGATGGACACCGGCGGCAACTCCGGCTCGCAGGCCTGCGTGTCCATCATCCGCGGCATCAGCCTGAATGAGATCGAATTCCGCGACCTGGGACGCGTGGTCTGGAAGGAGATCCGCGTGTCCGTCCTCTGCGGCGTGTGCCTGGCAATCGCCTGCTTCGCGAAGATCATCGTGGTCGATATGCTGCTGTTAAAGAGCGAGAGCGTGACGTATCTGGTAGCCTTTGTCGTCTGCGCGACGATGGCCGTGACGGTCTGCCTTGCCAAGATCGTCGGCTCAACGCTGCCGCTGCTGGCTAAAAAGCTCGGCTTCGACCCGGCTGTGATGGCCTCGCCGATCATCACGACGATCGTGGACTTCCTGTCCCTGCTTGTCTATTTCGCTTTTGCGACCGCAATGCTCGGCATCGGATAAAAAACCGCCCGCTGCACATAATGTGCAGCGGGTTTTTGTGCAAAAACGGCAAAAAACAGACGCAGTTGGTAGGGGCGGGGCTCTGCTCCGCCCGGCGGAAAACGCTGCGTTCGCGTGAGAACTTGCGGCAAATTCGTATGCAGTTACCCACTTGGTTGTAGGGGCCGACGACTCTGTCGGCC
>ENA-OVGC01003062-OVGC01003062.1-human-gut-metagenome-genome-assembly--contig:-NODE-3062-length-10465-cov-3.741595_pt1 | contig 10465 bp, 10 predicted proteins | sample MGYA00237768_ERZ505415 | MGnify/ENA primary metagenome ERZ505415 (study PRJEB26158, sample SAMN06016382) | human gut metagenome | biome: human gut; feature: ankylosing spondylitis patient; material...
ACTCTTTCCCTACACGACGCTCTTCCGATCTCAAGTTCTTCTACTTTACAGTTGGAAGTTCTTTTACTGAGAAAAAGTTCTCGGACATCTGCAATGCGACGAAATGTAAAAGCGAGAACTACAAATTTCAGAAGGAGTGGAAAGATACCATTGCCCCTAAGTACAAAGAAATCTTGATTAATCTGAACAAAGGCGGCATCCTGACATTTGAGATGGTACGTCAATGTATCATGGGTGAAGAAGTGGTGCTATCCAAAGAGGACACAACCCAATCACAATCCTTTATTAGTATATGGGAGCAAGTCATTCACGAATTGCGTACAGAAGATGAAGGAGCACGTTTCACTACGGCAGAGAGTTATGAGTGTTCTCTCAAATCATTCAGAAAGATTCTTGGAGAAAATGCAATTAAAGGCTTCTGCATCTGTGCGGCAGAACTTCAGAAGTGGAAGGATGGTATGCACAATGGGGTAAAAGACGAAAATGGTGCGATTGTCGGAAAAATCAGCGACACTACGGCCGGTATCTATTTGCGTTGTTGCCGTGCCGTATGGAACAGGTGTGTACATGAAGGCTACCTCAAAGATGTGCCCTATCCTTTTTCCAACAAAAAAGAGAAAGGGCTTGTGAGCATTCCCAAGAGTGCAAAGCGCAAACAGAATTTCCTGAACGTGAATCAGATGACGGAACTATACAACCTTTTCGTTTCAAAGAAATACCCAGAACATTGGTCGGAAGAATATATGCAACGTGCGCATTATTCATTGGGATTATTTCTTGCCCAATACCTTTGCAACGGTTTCAATATGGCTGATGCTGGTCGCTTGACCTATAATAGTTATTATTATCAGACAAATGGCAAGGCTTTCCGCTTCAATCGAAAGAAAACATCCCGACGGAGTGCTGACGGTTCAGAGGTAATAGTCCCTATCATCCCTCCCTTACGATATATCTTGGATGAGATAGCTGCACCTCCGACTCGGGATAGTTTTGTGTTCCCCGATATATTAAAAGGAGCGGAAACGGAAGAGTTACGCCGCAAATACACCATGCAAGAGAACTCAAACGTGAAAGACCGCGTCATTAAGATTTGCCATGAGGCATTGAATTGGGATAAGTCCATCTGTCCGTCCGGCACATGGTGCCGACACTCGTTTGCTACTAATCTGCATAATGCCGGAGTGGATATGGATTATATCTCTGAAAGCATGGGGCATTCAACTTCTGATCATGCTATCACTCAAATCTATATTGAGTATTATCCTCTTGATATACAGATGCAGAACAATTCAAAACTACTAAACTTGGAGGATTCCTCTGAAAGGGATGTGTTATTGGCGAAGTTGGCAAGTATGTCCACAGAAGAACTGCTTAAACTATTCAAATAACTTTTATTAGTAATGCAATGACAAACTTCATAGAAAGGATAAAATCCTATTCCAAGAGGAAGGATGCGGCTGATATGGCTATCCGTGCATGGAAATCGGATAACAAGAAAGTGTATGCTGATTTTTGTAAGCGCATGGATGCTGTGGCTAAAGGTAATATGTCTGTTTTAATGGATATGTATCTGATGATGCGTGACTGCGTTCCACCCGAAGCCTTGATGATGTATAACTGGCTCTCTGATTTTGTAAACGGCAAGGATGTGTCAGACATTGCAAACCAACAATGGGCTGGCCAATATACCGAGACCATCGCCAGATGTATAACCAACAAGCGTTTGTGGATAGGCATCAATGTGAAAACAGGTATGGTAGAACTTCTTACTTCTCCAAAGTCCGGGCTGTTGATGGTTCATTCTGAAACGTCTATCGAAATTTGGAACCATCTGCCATTGGAAATGAGAACCTATTTGACTGAACAGTTAGATTTGCTTATGAGAAACAGCAAAGGTTGTTTTCTGTTAAGTAAGTTGAAAAAGAAAATGGTTTATCAGTTTCTGACCTATATCTCTCAAATTGTTTTCCTCTCTCATGCAGTATTCATTGGTGGGTTCATGGCTAACCTGTATGACCGTGTAATGGAAAAGAAAAAGGATTTGGCTTATTGTATGTATTATTTCGTGGTATTTGACCACGGCCTTTTACGTATGACCAAGTTATTCAACCGTTTGTTAAACAGTGAAGAGGTTGACCATGGCGATATACTTTTGGCGAAATCATGTGTTACCATGCTTGCCAATAGAAGTATAGAGATGGGCGCAGAAACCAAAGCAGACTGGGAAGATACTATAGAAGACTGTACCCCGGAAATCTGGAAGGAGGTGATGTTTGCCTTACGAAAAGTAAAAGGCAGGCGAGGCAATAGAAAGGTGATACAATCATTGGATGATATTCTTTGGGGCGGCAAGGAACGTATCAAGCAGGGTATCCGTTTGTTTCTTGAAGAAAATACAGAGGACATAAGTCTTGCCTATCTGTTGCAATCATTGGTAAAGTCTGGCAAGATAAAAGCGTCCACAAGATACATGACATTCCACCGTGCCATAGAACAGTTCTCTCAACGGCATTATGGGCACGATATACCGCAAAAGCGATACGGGGAAATCAAGGAACTTACTTTGAACTCACCCCAAAGAGGAAGCAGTTACACCAAAGCAAAACGGATAATAGACCGTTGGACGGACTATTTTGCCAATAACGGGTAGTTGGGAAATCCAGCTATCCGTTTTTTACAGCAAACATCTGTTGTAATTCGGTCGGTAAAATTAAGGTATAAATAAACCGACCAACACACAGAGTTTCATACACTACCTTTGCTTGCGAAATCGGTTTCACAGAGTTGAGCCGAGGCTTAAAGTATTTAATCACCAAACAAGTAAAGGTATGGAAGAAAAACTCAATTTTACCCAACTACTCCAAAAGCCCATCGCCATGATGACGGGTGAGGAGCTTTGCTTTCTCATCACCAAAAGTGTGGAGAGTACAGAAGCGGCCACTCCCCAAGTGGCATCCAAAGGCAACTACTATGGCATAGAAGGAATCGCCCGTGTGTTCGGATGCAGTGTACCCACGGCAAACCGCATTAAGAAAAGCGGTATCATAGACAAGGCTATCACACAGATAGGACGAAAAATCGTAGTGGATGCAGACCTTGCGTTGGCTTTGGCAAAGGAATCAGGTGGCATTCGCATCAAAGAATAGGTGTATGGAAGATGATTGGAAAAAGAATCTGGCAACAGACAGTTACGGAAATCCTGCTCGTTCCATCAGTAATCTCCGGCTTATTTTCACACTGGATGAGAATCTTAGTCAGATAAGGTACGATACCTTCTGTCAGGACGATGTGTGTTTCTGCCCTTTGTTCCGCAATGTCAATGGTAACAAAATTGATGAAGAGTCGGCAGGAAAGATACAAGACTACTTGGAAAGAACATACAGAATACGCCTGACACAGAACAAGGTGTTTGAAATGCTGAAGACCACTTCCTCTGAACGGAGTTTCAATCCTGTGCAGGAATTTATCACCCAAGAAGCATGGGACGGGCAATCTCGTATAGGCACAACCATTATAGATTATCTCGGAGCAGAGGACAACCCACTTGTCAGGGAACAAACAAAACTTTGGTTTGTGGCGGCTGTAACCAGAGTATTCAATCCTGGTTGCAAGTTTGACAACGTACTGACCTTGCCCGGTCCCCAAGGTATCGGGAAAAGCACCTTTTTCAAAGCCATCAGTGGGAGATGGTTCAACGATTCATTCTCTTTTGCCAGTGGTGACAAGGAGAAAGTGGAAACCATAACCAATGGCTGGATTATTGAAATCAGTGAGTTGAACGGCTTGAAACGTGCGAATGATGCGGAAGCAGCCAAGGCTTTTCTAAGCCGTTGCAGTGATTATATGCGTCCGGCTTATGGGCATAAGGTGGTGGAGTTCATGCGGCATAATGTTTTTGCTGCGACTACTAATGAAATGAACTTCCTACAAGGAGACAATGGAAACCGCCGATGGTGGATTATCCCTGTCAAAGGCAGCGGTCATGTGTCAGATTGGTTGGATGATTTGCAGTGTTCCGTTCCTCAACTTTGGGCAGAGGCATACGCATATTATCGACAAGGAATGAAACTCTACTTGTCACCGGACATGGAGAATGAGGCCAACGAGGTGCAGATGCAACATTCCAACATTCTTGTTGACCCAATCATGGAGGACATAGAAATGTATCTGGAACGTGAGGTTCCCATTCAATATGCAAGCTGGATGATTCCGACACGACTGGCTTATCAGAAAGGAGCATACTCAGAGCCAAATTCCACAATGACCTCACTCAACATGGTTTGTGCCCGGCAAATTATAGAGGAACTGCCCAATGATTTGGTCAGAAGAAATTCGTCCAAATACACTTCGCAATACATCAACCGCCTGATGTCCATGATTCCGAACTGGAAGCGAAGTGAACAGGAGAAGGTCAAGGGGCTACATCCAGCCTACTGCGATAAGACGGGACGGACAAAATACCCATGGGTGAGGGTGGACGCTCTAAGTGAAGAGTCATGTGCGACATTGCCAAGTGAACAGGAATTACCATTCTAATTTCAAAATAAGGGAAAAGAAAAAACTAATGTCCCCTTGTCCCTTTTGCCCTCAAAAAAGAATAAAAACAGGAAGTAAGCAAAATAGAAAGTTATAAAAAACGCTTGGGACACGGGACAATATAAACCAACAATATGAAGAAAAAAGAACTTATCAAACAGCTACAAGAATGTGACCCTTTGCTGGCAAATGCGGTCAGCCACATGGTTACGTATGTTCAAGACCGTTACCCTTCCACCTTTCCAAGTAAAGAACAGACTAAGGCGGTAAACGATTACCTGCGAAGTGTTCATGCCGACGGGAACGGAAGTATGTCGGAACGGAACTGTGAACACCGCCGTATCGCTTCACAAAACATTACCATTGCTGCCATCCGTGTATTGGATAGCCAACAGCTGGACAGGCTGCAAAACGTGCTTGACCACATAGCATACGACAAGGAGTATTATATGCCGGAAAAAGGTTGCGGTATGCACCGCTGACTTTCTCTTTTGGCTGCACCAATTGTAAAACATCTTCAAAATAGACAGACGATGAAAACAGACTTGAATTATTGTATAGTGCTTTCGTCAGAACAGCTTGCATATCTGGCAGGAAGCAAATACGGTATTGACCGCATGAAGATATTGCACCGACTTATTGAAGCGGCTGTGTTGGAAGAAAACGATTATGCCATAAAAGGATTTTCCACAACCTTACAAGTGGGGCAAGCCATCCTTTCGGAAGTGGATTTGTCCTGCAAGTTAGGCTATGACAAAAAGACCATATCCCGCGTACTTGACAAGATGAACCAGTTGGGAATTGTCGCATCCACGCAGAGCAACCGAACAAGCGTTCACACCCTGAAATGTATATCGGCATGGATGGAAAATGGCAATCGTATAGACAATCCTTTCTATGTCCGAATAAAAGACCGGCAAGAGGAAGGAGAGGATGCTTACGCATTATCCGATGATATGGTGCCCGTTTTATCAATGACTCCGCAGGAGGATTCGGATAGCCGTATGGAGGAAAACCTACCTAACTCGAATGAATGTAGGCAGACAGAAGTAATGAATGAAACCTACGTTTCTGATGCAGTTTTTCCTTCGTAGGCAAAATGCCTGTTATATCAGATGAAGGCGAACTGCTATCTCCATTTTCTTCTGTTCCTACCAATTCGGCTCCTCCACAGCCTACGGCAGGGGAAGAATTTAATGAGGATATTTCGGCAGATAGTCAGATTTAGTCATATTGGATATGGCGGTGATGCCGATGTTTTTGTGTGTGGTCTTGCAAGAAGTTCCTATGTCGCACAAATTCGTTACACTCATCCGTACTACATAGGCGTATTCCGGCAGTCGCAAGCTCCCACCCTGCTGTCCCTTTTTAGATTGATGTCTCACCCATAACATAACAAAACATGAAGAAAAAGAATATCAACAATGAAGCTGACGAAGAAAATGACAAGAAAGTTATAAAGCGTACCCTGCGACTTGAAGCCAGAGTAACGGAACAGGAATACGCCAAAGCGAAAGAACTTGCCAAGACCTGCGGTTTGTCCATGAGCAACTATGTGCGCCGCACTACTTTAGGGCAGCACCCACGGCAACGGCTGTCTGAGCGTGAGGTAGAAGCCTTATGCAGCCTGACGGATGCAAGGGGCGACCTTATCCGTATTGCGGCAGCAGTAAAGTCCATTCAAGCGGATAAACGTGCAATGTATTTCAGCGATACCCGGTTTGTGGAACAATGGATGAGAGCTGCTACGCAACTAATCAACCGCTGGAGCCAGATAGAGAATTATCTTACCGAATAAATTTCCTTACCCATTATGATAGCAAAAGCCAGTACCATACCGCATGGCGCAAATGCCATAAGGTATTCCGTCAATAAAGACAGAGCGGATATAGTCAAAGCCAATCTGTTGCCTGATGATATCTCACCAGAAGCAATGTACGGTCGGATGATGCTCGTGCAGAAGATGTTTGCCGAGAAAATCAACAAGGGCAGACCTCTTGGCAGAAACGTGATAAGAATTGAACTATCCCCAGCCGAAGAAGAAAGCCGTGGGTGGTCTATGGACGATTGGGTACGTTTGGCAGATGAGTTCATCCGCGTGTTTGATGCCATTGATCTCTCCGGCAAGACCAAACGGACTTCTTCAAAGCAGGTCAACCTCAAAGGCTCGCAATACATAGTCGCCCTGCATCGTGATTCCAAAAGTGGCATTCTCCACCTGCACATTGATGCCAACCGTGTAGACATGGACGGGAAAATCAATGATAGTCATAAGATTGGCGAAAGGGCAGTCATAGCTGCGAATATCATCAACGAAAAACGAGGATGGGTGCAGTCCGAAGAAATCGGAATACGGCACAGGCAGGAGATTACAAATTGTTGTATGGAGATACTTCGTGCAATGGATAAGTTCAGTTGGCGACAATATGAAATGGAACTGACAAAACGGGGTTACAAAGTACACATACAAGAAAATGATAAAGGAAAAGTTTATGGTTATTCAGTCAAACGGGGTAACTCAAATTATAAATCATCTGTGTTGGGTATCGGGAGAAATCTGACCCCTTCAAAAATAGAGACTACTTGGGCAAAACTGCATCTTCAGGAACGGAAGTCTGAGTCGACAAATTCTATTCCCCAACAAACACGGACAGCCAACACTGATTTTGTTATACAACCCAAGATGGCTCCACAGCCTGTTTTAAAGCACTATGATATAGCAACAGACGAATATCACAGCTACCATGTGGATATATCCGAAGCCACTGACAATATCATCAGACAGGAGTGTTCTTTGGAGGAAGCTCAGCCGTTGGCTAAGATTGAAGAGATACAACACACGGCTCTATTACTCTTTGCTGGGTATTTGGATGCAGCCACAAGCATAGTTGCTTCAAGTGGCGGTGGCGGTTCTGACACAGGAGGCTGGGGACGAGATAAAGATGAAGATGAACTTGAATGGGCACGCCGTTGCGCAAGAATGGCAAATCAAATGTGCAAGCGCAGGAGAAGACTTCACAGATAATTCACTTACTATCAATATAAGGAAATGGGCATAGGAAGATCAAGGGGTATTTCGCCTATAAATGTCAATGACATGTTGGAGAACGTCGAAATGAACCAACAAGTTGAGTCAGAAAAACAAGAAATTGATAAACTTCTCATAGAAATAAGAGAGGCAAAGGAAACGCTGATAAAGTTCAATGAGGATTTGGAGAAGGCAATTGCTGCCGAATGCCGCATTGAGGGTGCGCTCAAAGCGGCAGTTGGCAGTTGCGATAATATTGTCAATGGCATCTGTAATGCCATCGTGAAAGCAGAACGAAACACAAACTTCAAGGCGACCATCACTCCTGAACAGCTTGCCGAACTTAGGCAACTCATAGACCATTCTATAGAAAGTTGGACTTCAGTGTTGAAAAATCATCAAGTCGAACAAACGAAACTTATCACCGAGCATGAATCCAATATGCGCAAAATCCTCAGACGGAATGAGGGTGTATGGTACTCGGACTTTTGGATGAAGGTCTTGGTGATATTCTTGCTCGTTTATACATTGGGATTAGGACTGGTCGTATATTGTGCTACATGAAAATCACGTGCAATGTAGTATAAATGGGGCGGCATTTCCGTCCCATTATTGGAAAATTTTTGATGGCTTTTATGTTTGTCTGCAAATTACCAGCAAGTTAAATCACAAATTAACAGGAAGAAATCTCGCACCTTTACTATAATAACAGGGGCTAACTTCATTAGCTGAATATCCGCTTTATTCAATGAGACAATTTTAAATTATATAACTAAATAAATAACAACAATGATTTACGGATACATTCGAGTAAGCAGCGATAAGCAGACAGTAGAGAACCAACGCTTTGAAATAAACAATTTCTGCGAGCGAGAAAAAATTAAGATTGATGGTTGGATTGAGGAAACCATCAGTGGTACTAAGGCATACGACAAGCGTCAGTTAGGCAAATTACTTAACAAGGTACAGGGAGATGATCTAATCATTTGTGCTGAACTTTCACGATTGGGACGCAACCTCTTTATGATAATGGAGATACTTAATATCTGTATGACAAAGGAGTGCCGCGTATGGACTATCAAGGACAACTACCGTTTAGGCGATGATATTCAGAGCAAAGTGTTAGCATTTGCGTTTGGTCTGTCAGCAGAGATAGAACGTAATCTCATAAGCCAACGTACAAAAGAAGCGTTGGCAAGAAAGAAAGCAGAGGGTGTTGTTCTTGGTCGTCCAAAAGGAAGCAAAAATAAAAAATATAAACTTAGCGGAAAAGAATCAATAATCAATAACATGCTAAAAGAAGGTATGTGCAAAACAGACATTGCAAAACAACTTGGCATTAGTAGAAATTTACTATATTCATATTTAAATGGAAATTGTAATATTGTAATGGAGGTTTAATAATGACAAATGGTTTATGTTTGGTAGAGGGCAAGGTATAAACTATGGAGGAATACCCAAATTGCTAGCTCCAGAAATATCTTTTGGAGGGAATTTTATGTTTGATTCAAACGGTCAATATTATAGTACAACTAAAATATATGGTTATATTAAAAAGGCGAATTGCTTATATAGTTACAAATTTCTCCTTGGACTCCTAAACTCAAATCTTTTTTGGTTTTTTATACAGAATACAGGATATGTTTTAAGAGGTGGATATTATACATTTAAGACAAACTATGTTTCTCCATTTCCTGTTCCAAATTATGAAGCCATTGACATGAGACAAGTCTCCATGGTAGAAAATATAGTTGATGATATTTTACATTGTAAATATGAACTTACAAAGGACGAAATTGCTAGTTATATCAAAGATATAGACAAAATCATTTACCAATTATATGGCTTGTCAAGTGAAGATGTAAAAACAGTTAATTTATATGCAACCCGATAATTAAAGTCACGTAGCTTATTGAATATAATAGGCTACGTGACTTACATCATAATATTACTATTGATATTTCATCTTTGTTTAATCCGTACAGACTAAAGACTTCTTGTTCAATTTTATCTGCTACTATTTTTTTCTCCTTTTCATCTTTTAACACCAATAAATTCTTAATCATTGTCCTAATAGCTGAATCTGTTTCTATGGATACATTGGGAATTGGCATGGGTTTTAAATATGCAGGTTTATATCTATAGTAACCATTTGCAAGAACTGTACCTGTGTTTTTTAGGAACCACCAACATAAACGAGAATTCATTATCGCTAATAATGTCTCATAACTTATACTGATGTCCTCTTTCTTAATATATCCGTAAATGGTGGTTGTACTATAATATTGACCATTTAAATCATACGAAAAATTACCACCATAAGAAATCTCTGGAGCAACAAGTTTTTCCTTTGCGAATAATGTTAAATTTTTGGGATATATATATCTGTACCAAAGTATGTCATTTTTTAACCTCCCTTTTTCTCTGCCACGCAGTTCGTCTTCGCACTCTTTTAGATAAAGATACCCTTTAGGAAATAAAGTCGCAATTTGTTGTTCTGAAAAAAGTTTGGCTTTGTCATTAGATAAATCATAAGGAAAAATAACAAATCTGTCAGAAGAAAGAGGCTCATATCTATGCACATCTTCACCCTTCAATAAAGGTTTTACTAGGCCATTCTCTATCACAACATTCTTCTTTAAATATTTTGAATAGCCTTCTATTTCAAATGGGTTGATTACTCGACAATCGTACAGAAAATAAACATCATCTTTACTCGTTGCGATTCCTTGAAAAATTTTATCAAATACATCACTCAAACGATATGGACATTTGTTAAGCTTTTCAAGCACAGTATTTACCTTTTTGTTGGTTAATACCCATGCCTCTGAAGTATTTATGTTTATATTTAGATCGGAAGAGCGTCGTGTAGGGAAAGAGTGTAGATCTCGGTGGTCGCCG
>ENA-OVGC01003068-OVGC01003068.1-human-gut-metagenome-genome-assembly--contig:-NODE-3068-length-10448-cov-52.340229_pt1 | contig 10448 bp, 10 predicted proteins | sample MGYA00237768_ERZ505415 | MGnify/ENA primary metagenome ERZ505415 (study PRJEB26158, sample SAMN06016382) | human gut metagenome | biome: human gut; feature: ankylosing spondylitis patient; material...
TTTCATTGTCACTTCTGTTTGTTCCTAAGTGACAACCTTTTTCAGGGAAGTACAGGGAGCTTCAGAACATAGAAGGTTTGAGGAACCGAAGAACAAGATTTGGTACTGAGTATCTGGTAGTTAAGAAATAACCTACTCACTTCCCATCTCATTTCCTCATAAAAAGAGTGTGGCAATGCGTGGCATTAGGTGGCAACAGAAATACCGCTTACTGCCACGCGTTATTCACTTATAATCAGAGAGTTAAACGTATAGGTGATAGATATTGCAATAAAAACAGAAAAACGTTTCTATCCGTTATAACGTACAACCAATGTAAGATGGGCAAAAAAATCATTAATAGAAAATGTCTATAATAAAATAGCCAATAACATTTGTTTATCTATCATAAAAACCGTAACTTTGCACCAGATTTTTAAATAAAACAAGAATAATGATGGAAACAAGAAAAGAAATAGCAGCAGAAAAGAAGCGTTGTGGCTCACACAACTGTACCCAGGCAGTGGTTTGTACCTATTATGATTATACTGGTATAGACGAAGAGACCCTTAGAAATGTGGGCAATGCCTTTGCGGCAGGAATGGGTAATATGGAAGGAACCTGCGGTGCCCTCGTAGGAGCAGGAGTGGTATTAGGTCTTGCTACAAAGGATAAGGCTAAGTCTGTCAAGGCGATGCGCCAGATTATGACCCAATTCCATCAGCGCAACGGGGCTACCCAATGCAAGCTTCTCAAGGGGGTAGGCACAGGTAAGATACTCAGAGAATGCCCACTCTGCGTAGCGGATGCAGCAGAACTACTGGAAGAACAATTGGATAAACTAATTGAAAAATAGAAGACAATGGCAAAATACAAGGCGCAAAGCGAGCACGACCGCTGCGTGGCATGTGGTGTTTGCGTAAAAGTATGTCCCAAGGATGCCGTCAGCATCTACCGGGGATGTTATGCAGTAGTAAACGAGGATTTGTGCATAGGCTGCGGCATCTGTGAAAAGAACTGTCCGGCAGGAGTCATGCACAAGATATTGAGATAACAGATTAAAAGCATTTTTATGGCAAGACAAAAAAGCAAGAAGTGGAGTGATTATCTGTGGCTGGTATCTGCTACCTATTTCACTCTTGGATTCTTCAATATCGTGTTTGCGTGGCTGGGAGTCATCTGTTTTATGATTCCGCTGCTCATGGCTGTTTTCGGAGGCGGCAAAGGATATTGCAACAACTATTGTGGGCGAGGTCAGTTTTTCCTGCAAATAGGCAACACCCTGGGATGGTCGCGCAAGAAGGTGGCACCAAGATGGCTCTCATCTAAATGGTTTCGTCATGGATTCCTGCTGTTCTTCATGTTCTTCTTCATCCAGATGATCATCCTCACTGTGATGGTGGCAAAGGGCGCGGAGAATCTCCATCAGACCATTCACCTGCTCTGGACCTTTGATGTTCCCTGGCACTGGGCATATCCAGTAGAGATTGAACCCTGGAAGGCACAGTTTGCCTTCGGTCTCTATGGCATCATGCTCACCTCGCTGATAGTGGGTGTGCTACTCACCATCTTCTATCGTCCTAGAACCTGGTGTGTTTTCTGTCCGATGGGCAACATGACTCAACTCATCTGCAAGCTCAAGGCAAGATAAGCCCTGTACTCGGCTGATGATATAAAAAGAATAACGATATGAATTTACAGCAACTTAAATACATTGTAGCACTCAACCGCTTTCGCAATTTTGCGAGAGCTGCAGAGGCTTGTCAGATTTCGCAGCCTACACTCAGTGCCATGCTTGTGAAACTGGAGGAAGAACTGGATACCCGTATCTTCGAACGAAACAACAAGACTGTATCTCCCACAGCATCAGGCAAGAAGATTATCCGTCAGGCAGAAACGGCATTGCAGGAAATAGACCGCATCTCAGAAATCGTGATGGAAGATAAGGGAGAGATAGGTGGAAAGTTGTCGCTCGCCGTGGGACCAACCATTGCACCTTATATCCTGCCCAAGTTCATCAGACACTATCGGGAAAACTATCCATCGGTAGATTTCAACATTCTTGAGCTGAAGGCAGATTTCATGCTCGATTCCCTGCTTCGTGGCGAGACGGATGCCGGCATAGCCATCTCCGACAATAGCCGTAAAGGCATATTGGAGATTCCGCTCTACACAGAAAAATTCTATGTGTATCTTGCCGAGAGCTGCTGGCGCAAGCTCCCAGTTTTCAAGCCTGAGAATCTGGAGTATGAGAATATGTGGATTATGAAGGAGGCACAGTGTCTGCGCAACAGTGCCTTTTCGTTCTGCAAGGCCCGCAGCAAGGGTCATCATATCTATGAGGCGGGCAGCATTGAGACCCTGATAAGGATAGTGGATGAGAACGGCGGCTTCACCATCATTCCAGAGATGCACCTCCCTTTCCTGAGTGAAGAGCAGCGCAGAAATGTGAGAAAGATAGAGGGAGATTACCTGTCGCAGAGGCGCATATCAATCTATATCAGAGAGGATTATATCCGTGAGCGTATGCTGAATACCCTTGTCGATACCCTCAAACTGTTTATTCCGGAAGAGATGATGGGAGAAGGCATCAGGAAATACGGCATCAAGCTGTAGGACTTGACTCCCAAAAGCCCCGATGCCTCTTGCACCGGGGCTTTAACTGCGCCACAAGGCTATGGCGACTTTTGTCTTATGGGATCACTTTTTGCTTTACCATTTGCATATATTGGCAATTGTGCAGAAATCATGAACTTCATTATGCGAACTCATCCACTTCATTTCACGACTTCATCTACTTCATTGAGTTAACACATACGGCTGAGTTGGCAGAATGAGACGGCTGCATTAGCAGAAGGAGACGAATGCGATAGCTGAAGGAGTCGAATGCGGTGGCTGAAGGAGACGAATGCGGTGGCTGAAGGAGACGAATGCAGTGGCTGAAGGAGACGAATGCGATAGCTGAAGGAGTCGAATGCGATAGCTGAAGGAGACACATTTACACATTATTACATAAAGATAGCACCTTGATCGTACTAAACATACAGTCAAGGTGCTACAGTACAAATAATCTTCCTCCTCTAATTATCCAGTGTTTTGCTATTGCTTATTCCTTAGCTCTTCTATCAAGTCATTCACAATATATGTATCACTCATCAGATGCAAGCCAAGTTCTTTGTCATGTAACATACGGCAAACATCAGAGTCATAGAATATCTGTAATGCCCTGTCGGTTGATATATGTAACGTATCAGCTAACTGCTTTATGATACGAGCGATTTTATTCCATAATAAGAAATCCAACATAATTATATCCTTTCATATGATTTGAATTGTAAATACTTATCTACTATCTCTTGGCTTAAAATGCAAATCTGATAGTTGGGTTTGTGATAAATCAACTGGCGAAGAGTATGCTCAACATCTGCATAGCCATTGATATAGGCTTCTACTGCATCAATTACACGATCGTCAGCCACTCCTCCTTCAATGATGTCATACCCACTCCAAGGCTGCTTTCCTTTTCTGCTGTCAACAATGAAGTCGAGCCATTCCTTATCGTAAGCATCAAATCGTTTTACCTTGCAGTCTTGTGGTATAGCGAACTCATAGGTGTTCACTATAGCTTGCTTGGCTCGTCTGATGGTCTTGATACGGACAGCCCATTTGGAAGCTTGTTCTAACAAAGGCGTAAGATAGAAGCCTGGACCGAAATCCAAGTCCTTCCTTCCAATGCTTACTAAAGGATGCTCAACAATGACATTTGAACCATGATATAATATTTGCTTTTCCATTATTCTTTTCTTTCCCAATTTTTAAGAGCTTCGACCACATCACTTGCCACAGCTTCTCGGCTCTCGGTATGTAGAGTGTCATAGCAATCTTGAATGAGACTCTTGATTAGCCCCACCTTATCCAATCGCTTTCTCATTTCAGACGGCGATATACCCATTTTTTGTGCCGAAGCCTCGATTGCCAATACCGTAAAGGCGAGGCGTTCGAACTCTGGAGCACTTTTCTGTAATAGTTCTCTATCTTCCATTCTTTACAAAATATTATATTTAAATGCAAATATAAAGATTTTCTCTGATATTCCACTCAATTTCGGAGTTAAATAAAGAAAAATAGCCCGATTTTGCTAATTTCTCTGCTGATAATGGAAGAAAAATCATCAGCTACGAAATTGTCAATCAATTCTTCAAGACTGATTTCTTTGGTAGAATCGCCTGATTCTGAAAGACTCATTGTCCTCATTGTCAACCATACAAATCGACCAGTCCTGAATGGTGATTTTTACTTGTATCAGCAGGGACTGCAGAACCATTAAAGATGAATTGCCCTAGATCATCCCTATGGTAGGGTGTCCAGTTTTGTGTTTCTGTTTTTAGTATCAAAAACAATGCAACAACCATCTAATTCATTGATAATCATTCGCTAAATCAACTATAATCTTGTACGAATCTACATCAGACTTTTGATAGCTAAATCTTCCTCTAAGAAACGCTTATATTTCAATTCCATAAAGGTACAATTAGAACCATACAGAATCCTTTGATATTGAAGTTGCAGGCATCTAATTTCAATTCCATAAAGGTACAATTAGAACTTAGATACAAAGGCCTCAGCCTCACTCCTGATGAAAATTTCAATTCCATAAAGGTACAATTAGAACTGTCAGGGCTTTCGATAGTGGCTCTGATGTCCTTCATTTCAATTCCATAAAGGTACAATTAGAACATCTCGATTGTTCGGACACCCAAGTTCTCCACCATCATTTCAATTCCATAAAGGTACAATTAGAACTCCGTATTGTATGTTTCTTATAACATCATCATTATTTCAATTCCATAAAGGTACAATTAGAACTGTATATCTGGGCTTGTTTGGCGAGAAGCATTTTCATTTCAATTCCATAAAGGTACAATTAGAACGATACGCAGCCTTGAAGAAGTTATCTGTCGCTCATCAATTTCAATTCCATAAAGGTACAATTAGAACTCGGTGTAGGTTCCTTTATCGCACCCTATATTCGTGATTTCAATTCCATAAAGGTACAATTAGAACGGGAATACCCTTCACGGATGTAACTTCGCACCCCAATTTCAATTCCATAAAGGTACAATTAGAACTGATGAAGTCAAAAATCATCTTCAATCCATTAAAATTTCAATTCCATAAAGGTACAATTAGAACGTAATATGCAAAACGCATATAATCAAATATATCAATTTCAATTCCATAAAGGTACAATTAGAACGGTATTCTTAGCTAACTTAACAGCCAAATCAAAAGTAATTTCAATTCCATAAAGGTACAATTAGAACTAATTGCTATGATTAACTTTATTTTTCGTGACGTATTTCAATTCCATAAAGGTACAATTAGAACTTACTTATGATGATGACAATTTGCCGTTGTCCTCCATATTTCAATTCCATAAAGGTACAATTAGAACTGGATTATTTCACGGGTGTTCTTCCTACCAGTCAGTTATTTCAATTCCATAAAGGTACAATTAGAACCTTCGTTCCTCCTCTGCTTGCGTTACTAGACCTTTATTTCAATTCCATAAAGGTACAATTAGAACCTATATCCGAACAATCGATCCATTGCAACACGGAATTTCAATTCCATAAAGGTACAATTAGAACATATTTTGCATTCCACCTCATACCAATATCCGCTTATTTCAATTCCATAAAGGTACAATTAGAACTCTTATCTAAACAAAAGAGTTATCACTCCAATCGCTTATTTCAATTCCATAAAGGTACAATTAGAACCATGTTTTTGTACTTAATCATTATCCTTGCTGTATAATTTCAATTCCATAAAGGTACAATTAGAACAAAATGAACATCGCAGGTCTTAAGGATGATTCTAATTTCAATTCCATAAAGGTACAATTAGAACCTATTCTTCTCTTTATTGAGAGTTCAGTTTGATTATTTCAATTCCATAAAGGTACAATTAGAACTCACAACGCAGACTACCTGGGTATCATGTTCACTCAAATTTCAATTCCATAAAGGTACAATTAGAACTCACCATCTTCGACAACGGAATGAAACCACAAGACTATTTCAATTCCATAAAGGTACAATTAGAACAGACCACCCACAGACAGTAGAACAGTTCCGAAAAATTTCAATTCCATAAAGGTACAATTAGAACCCATCTCATAGCCATAGCCTCATCAGCCATCTACATTTCAATTCCATAAAGGTACAATTAGAACTTGTTGGAGCATTTTTACCAAAACCATACCATATTGCATTTCAATTCCATAAAGGTACAATTAGAACTAGTCTTGCTTTCCGTTCTTGGCATCCTGCGCATCTATTTCAATTCCATAAAGGTACAATTAGAACGCTGGTTTCCTCGTTGATGTATAGACCGAAGGAGAAATTTCAATTCCATAAAGGTACAATTAGAACTAGCAGAACCTTCGTAACCATAGCCAACATTGTAATTTCAATTCCATAAAGGTACAATTAGAACATTATGATGGAAAGGAATACGTAGGCGGTATGTTCAAATTTCAATTCCATAAAGGTACAATTAGAACTGATGAGTGACCTTGTGAAGGAAATGCGCATAGCCAATTTCAATTCCATAAAGGTACAATTAGAACACCCTTCTGAACTTAAGACTATCGAAATTAAGGATGATTTCAATTCCATAAAGGTACAATTAGAACCGTGTTACTGAAGCCAAAATTCTTTCATCGTATAAATTTCAATTCCATAAAGGTACAATTAGAACAGACGTGAGTAATTCACTAACCTCTGATTTGTCCTTATTTCAATTCCATAAAGGTACAATTAGAACCCAATAATCGGGAAACATAACGCAGATTGTCTTAATTTCAATTCCATAAAGGTACAATTAGAACCAGTTATCTCGTCGATTTCCTTCTCGATATACGGTATTTCAATTCCATAAAGGTACAATTAGAACAGAATAAAATCGAGAACATCAACCTGCACGACCTGGATTTCAATTCCATAAAGGTACAATTAGAACGTTTTGAAGTACGCAGCATTCATAACAACCCCTTTATTTCAATTCCATAAAGGTACAATTAGAACATTTTTATGATTTCGATAATGATTTCATTGATAAGAATTTCAATTCCATAAAGGTACAATTAGAACTGGATTATTTTAACGGTGTTCTTCCTACTGCTCAGTTATTTCAATTCCATAAAGGTACAATTAGAACATTTAACTCATCGCCATATGTTTACTGCTCAGATATTTCAATTCCATAAAGGTACAATTAGAACTTTCCTTATCGGTCCGAGATACTTCTTTTCTTCCATTTCAATTCCATAAAGGTACAATTAGAACAAACCAATTCTTCGTTTACAGAGCGGATCATCTGCATTTCAATTCCATAAAGGTACAATTAGAACGGCTTCCGAATTTCGTTTGTTCTGAATGAAAATAATTTCAATTCCATAAAGGTACAATTAGAACGCGCAAGAGTACGTTGAGAAACTTTGTGCAATTAAGATTTCAATTCCATAAAGGTACAATTAGAACTAAGTATAAAACGATAGATAAGTTCTTCATGGCTATTTCAATTCCATAAAGGTACAATTAGAACCTTTGGTAGCTAAGTTTGAAAAGTTAGCTAGTATATTTCAATTCCATAAAGGTACAATTAGAACTCTGCACAGCGCATCCGAAATTCCTAGACATTGCGTAATTTCAATTCCATAAAGGTACAATTAGAACTTGCACGTCTTCGTTATTATTCTGTGCTTGTTCCATTTCAATTCCATAAAGGTACAATTAGAACTTCCGTGTATGGGATTTTGTAGCCATTTTCTTCCTATTTCAATTCCATAAAGGTACAATTAGAACCGATAAACTGCTCTACTACTCTAGGCCATCATCCTATTTCAATTCCATAAAGGTACAATTAGAACGGTACACCAATCAAAGATTGATGCTCACTCTTCAGAATTTCAATTCCATAAAGGTACAATTAGAACTAATGCTGATTACTTGAAAAAACTTGGTACATATTAATTTCAATTCCATAAAGGTACAATTAGAACTCTACGATGATGCATCAGTAAGGGAATTTACACTTATTTCAATTCCATAAAGGTACAATTAGAACTTTAGGTCTTGCAAGTTCTTTAGTTGGTGGTCTCTTATTTCAATTCCATAAAGGTACAATTAGAACCAGACAAATCACCAATACCGATAGCCTTAATTTCATTTCAATTCCATAAAGGTACAATTAGAACCCAAAGGTTGATTCTCGTACTTCCGTTTTTATTGGATTTCAATTCCATAAAGGTACAATTAGAACACTTCTTCGGCAAATCTTGATATGTCTGCTACCTAATTTCAATTCCATAAAGGTACAATTAGAACGAATCGTGATTGGCAAGAATTGATGTATCGTATGTTATTTCAATTCCATAAAGGTACAATTAGAACGTTAAAGCTAGATATCCTTCTTCAGAAGCTATTTCTATTTCAATTCCATAAAGGTACAATTAGAACCTGGTCTTATTGCTGGTGCTGGTTCTTTGATTGGATTTCAATTCCATAAAGGTACAATTAGAACTTTTATGATTTTGATAATGATTTTGTTGATAAAAATTTCAATTCCATAAAGGTACAATTAGAACATTATACCGATTTTATGTTAGGTCGTATGCCTATATTTCAATTCCATAAAGGTACAATTAGAACTTGCATAATAGCGGCTTGACCTTGAGCAGTAGCAGCAATTTCAATTCCATAAAGGTACAATTAGAACAATTCAAAGCAAACTCAGAAAGATTAAACATACCGATTTCAATTCCATAAAGGTACAATTAGAACTCGAGTTTAACACAAATTTCTCGGGGATTTTCTTATTTCAATTCCATAAAGGTACAATTAGAACTAGCCTAGCTGCCACTTTCTTCACTTGCTCGGAGATTTCAATTCCATAAAGGTACAATTAGAACGAAAGCTACTCACGAAGTGAAGGAGGAAGGAGTATCATTTCAATTCCATAAAGGTACAATTAGAACGAAGATAAAGATAGCAGAAGAGATTGTAACACTCATTTCAATTCCATAAAGGTACAATTAGAACAAACGTTTTGAATCATTCTCAATCTTCTAAAAAATTTCAATTCCATAAAGGTACAATTAGAACTGATAGTGATTTTGTTTCTCAAATTGAAGCTCATTTATTTCAATTCCATAAAGGTACAATTAGAACGCCCTAGGGTTATGCACTTCGGTGCATGCCCTATATTTCAATTCCATAAAGGTACAATTAGAACAATCTGCGACGGAATAGCAGAGGATGAGGGCGAGAATTTCAATTCCATAAAGGTACAATTAGAACCGTTAACGTAAGCCATCATAAGCTTCTCCTTGTAATTTCAATTCCATAAAGGTACAATTAGAACACTTTGCTGTTGCTGAAAATAATGCCGCTGATACTATTTCAATTCCATAAAGGTACAATTAGAACTACTAGTCGGTTGTATATTATCTTCTCCGTTCGAGATTTCAATTCCATAAAGGTACAATTAGAACGTACTGCTCTCGGTTCTACTGCTGGTGGTGCTGCTAGATTTCAATTCCATAAAGGTACAATTAGAACTCGATTACTTTACTTCTGTTCTGCCTCGTGCTCAGTAATTTCAATTCCATAAAGGTACAATTAGAACTATCCATCTTGGCGCCCATGGTCGAGAGACGAAGACATTTCAATTCCATAAAGGTACAATTAGAACAATCAGATGCAACAGTATTATACTGATTTTATGCTATTTCAATTCCATAAAGGTACAATTAGAACGCATGCCCTATTGATTTAGATGACTTCACTACCCAGATTTCAATTCCATAAAGGTACAATTAGAACTATGGAAGACCGTTTGCAGTCCCAGCATTTTGATATTTCAATTCCATAAAGGTACAATTAGAACACAAATTGCAGGATGCGATTTTTGATTTGTCCGTATTTCAATTCCATAAAGGTACAATTAGAACTTGAAAATTGTGATTAAGGTGCTTATCTATGCTTTATTTCAATTCCATAAAGGTACAATTAGAACATATTTATAGTATGGCTAATCGTTCCAATATTAATTTCAATTCCATAAAGGTACAATTAGAACGGTTCTTTCCTTTCTGCTCAGTCTCCTCTTTCTTATTTCAATTCCATAAAGGTACAATTAGAACGTTATGTACGTTATTAGATTATGGATTTATTGTTAAAATTTCAATTCCATAAAGGTACAATTAGAACAGTGCGCCCATTTTCTATGTGCGTTGTGGCAGTAATTTCAATTCCATAAAGGTACAATTAGAACGCCTACAATACTCCTGCTGAACAGCGTCGTAGATATTTCAATTCCATAAAGGTACAATTAGAACCCGTTAATCCTTAGGCATAGATGCTCGAAGAATCAATAGGTTTGTGGGTGCAAAGATACAAAAA
>ENA-OVGC01003075-OVGC01003075.1-human-gut-metagenome-genome-assembly--contig:-NODE-3075-length-10433-cov-3.517826_pt1 | contig 10433 bp, 10 predicted proteins | sample MGYA00237768_ERZ505415 | MGnify/ENA primary metagenome ERZ505415 (study PRJEB26158, sample SAMN06016382) | human gut metagenome | biome: human gut; feature: ankylosing spondylitis patient; material...
AATCCGGTCTCATGCGCAAAGCCCTGACGGGTCAGGGCTTTTGCGCGGCCGCCCGATCGGGGCGGCCGCGGGTTTGATCAACGCTTACAGGTCAAGGATGCCGAGCAGCACGATGCCGATGACGATCAGCACCAGCATGAGATAGTGCCGCCACGAGAGCTTCTCGCGCAGGAAGATACGGCTCCAGAGCACGGACGCCGCGCAGTAGGCCGCAATGATGGGCGCTGCGTACATGACGTGGTCCTCATCCGCAATGGCGTAGATGTACGCGAACTGACCGGCCGTCTCAAAGAGCGCGCCGATATATTTCGGCGCCTCGCGCTTGGGCTGGAAGCGGTCGTGCCGGATGAGCTTGACATATACGAACGACACCACTGCCGCAAACAGGAACGTCAGCTCATATGCGCAGTTGGCCGAGTCCGGGTCGAGGCTTCGCAGCACGAGGCTGTCGGCAAACGTACCGGCGGCGTCGAGCAGGCAGTAGGCCACCGGCAGCGCGAGCGCGAGCCAGCTCTTGGCGTAGCGGTAGTTCGAGGCGGCCTGCCGCGCGCGGCGCAGCTCGTCATCCTCGCGCGACTCGACCACGCCCAGTCCGATCACGCCCAGACACACGAGCGCCACGGCGGCCAGCGCCATGATGCGCATCCCGCCGGTCAGATCCTCGTCCAGCCCGCCGAAGCACAGGTACAGCACCGCCACCACGGCGCCGGAGGCGTTGCAGATCGGCGACGAGATGGACAGCTCGATGTAGCGCAGACCGATGTAGCCGAGCGCCATCGACACGATGTACAGCAGCGACACGGGCAGATACGTCCAGATGACGTTCCACGAGACGCTCACGCCGCCGATGAAGATCTCATACGCCGCGTGCAGACCCATGACGACGCCGACGGCGATGACCATCTTCAGGTGCGCGAGCTTGTCGTCGGCGTCGCGGCAGCCGATTTTCGAAAACAGATCCGAGCCCGACCAGCACAGCAGGGCAATCAGGGAAAGCCAGAACCACATACTTTATTTCTCCTCCAGTTGATCAAGTGTAACGAGACCGGCATCCACGAGCTTCTGCAGGCTCATGAGGATGCCGAGTTTTGCGTGATACCATGTCAGGCCGCCCTGAAAATACACGGCGTAGGGCGGGCGGATCGGCCCGTCGGCCGACAGCTCGATGGACGAGCCCTGAATGAATGCGCCGGCGGCCATGATGACCTCCGAGTCGTAGCCCGGCATCGCCCACGGGATGGGGTCGACGTAGCTGTCCACGGGCGCGGCCGCCTGAATGCCCTTGCAGAAGGCGACCATGTGCTCCGCCGAGCCGAGCTCGACGCACTGGATGATGTCGTGGCGCGTCTCCGTCGCGTTCGGGATGCAGCGGAAGCCGAGCCGCTCGTAGACGTTTGCCGCGAACACCGCGCCCTTGAGCGCACCGGCCGTCACGGTCGGCGCGAGGAAGAAGCCCTGATAAAACGCCGGCATGAGCCCGAGGTTCGCGCCGACCTCCTGCCCGAGACCGGGGGCGCTCAGCCGGAAGGCGCAGCGGTCGACCAGATCCTGACGGCCGCAGATGTAGCCGCCGATGGGTGCGAGGCCGCCGCCGGGGTTTTTGATGAGCGAGCCCACGATCATGTCCGCGCCGAGGTCGGACGGCTCGATCGTCTCGACGAACTCGCCGTAGCAGTTGTCGACCATGCAGATGACGTTCGGGTCGATGCGCTTGCAGAACGCGATCAGCTCGCCGATCTGCGCGACCGAGAACGTCGGGCGCGTGGCGTAGCCCTTCGAGCGCTGGATGGTCACAAGCTTGACGCCGGCGCGCAGCGCCTGCTCGATGGCCGGATAGTCAAAGCCGTAGTCCGGCAGCAGGTCGACCTGCCGGTAGTGCACGCCGTATTCCTTGAGCGAGCAGGCGCTCGGGCGGATGCCGATGACCTCCTCGAGCGTGTCATACGGCGCGCCGACGGGGCTGAGCAGCGTGTCGCCGGGCAGCAGGTTTGCGCTCAGCGCCACGGTCAGCGCGTGCGTGCCGCAGGTGATCTGGGGGCGCACGAGCGCGGCCTCGGTGTGGAAGCAGTCGGCATAGACGCGCTCAAGATTGTCGCGCCCGGCATCGTTGTAGCCGTAGCCCGTGGTGGCGGCGAAGTGCGTCGCGTCGACGCGATTTTTCTGCATCGCACCGATGACCTTGCACTGGTTGTATTCTGCGACGCGGTCGATCCCGTCAAAGCGCGCGCGCAGACCGGTGAGGATCTCCTCGCCGAAGCGGTGCACCGCCGGCGTGATGCCGAGCGCGGTGTACATGGACTCTGTATTCATCGTTCCTCTCCTTATATCATTCGTCAGATTCGTCGAAAATTTTTGCGGCCACGTCGCGCATGACCTCCGGCCGCGTGACCACGATGCCGCGCGTCTCGTCGCCGAGCACAAGCAGCGTGTCTCCCGGTTGAATGCCGAAGACCGTGCGCGCCTCCTTCGGGATCACGATCTGGCCCTTTTCACCGACCTTGACCGTACCGAAGATGTGGCGCTCACGGCTCTGACCGAGCACGTGTTTCCCTCCGGGCATAGCCTCGCCTCCTGTTGTGGGGAATTCATACTTTTCCTACTTGTAGGAACCGATGATACCGCACATCGACGGGAAAGTCAACCGCGTCCGGCACAAAAACCGTCCATTCGGCGATTTGCCGGATTTTTTGCGAAAAACGGTTGCGCGCGCCCGGCGCGGGTGCTACGATAAAAACCATCTTATTGATTGTGGGAGGATGGAGCGATATGCAGCTTCTCGAGCAGCGCATCCTCGCCGAGGGCGAGGTCAAATCCAGCGAGATCCTGAAAGTGGACCGGTTTTTGAACCATCAGATGGACCCGAAGCTGTTTCTGGCGATGGCGGAGGAGTGGAAGCGGCTGTTTGACGGCTGCGGCGTGAACAAGCTCGTCACGATCGAGGCCAGCGGCATCGGCATCGCGGCCGTGGCCGGGCTCGTGTTCGACTGCCCGGTCGTGTTCGCCAAGAAAACCAAGAGCCGCAACGTCTCCGACGATGCGTACACGACGGTCGTGCACTCGTTCACGCACGGCAACGACAACACCATCCGCATCTCGCGCGAGTATCTCTCGGCGCGCGACCGCGTGCTCGTCATTGACGATTTTCTTGCCAACGGCGCGGCGCTCGACGGGCTCATCACGCTCATCGAGAGCGCGGGGGCGACGGTGGTCGGCGCGGGCATCGCGGTGGAAAAGGCGTTCCAGCCCGGCGGTGCGCGCATCCGCGCGCGCGGCTACCGCGTGGAGTCGCTTGCCCGCGTGCAGAGCATGGACCCGGAGACCGGCATCGTGTTCTGCTGACCGGATTGTGCAAATCGACGGGGTAAATGTTTCAAAAGTGTGAAATTCACCCGTTTCGACGGTTGACAACGCGGTTCGGGAATGGTAACTTATTAATGTTCCCGTTTTTCGGGTACAGATATATAGCAGTCGATATAGACCAATGGTTATGGCTTGGCGTTTCTACCCGGCACCGTGAATTGCCGGACTATCGATGGGAAGTGTTCCGTGGGAGACGGCCGTGTGCCGCTTCCCGGTTTCGCATTGGCAGGAGCGCCGTGACCGGCTGCGCCTGCCAATGTGTATTTTTGGCGGCTGAGGGGTATCTTCTTTGCGCAAGCAATGCAGATAAATACAAACAATATTTAAGGGAGAGCTGAGAATGAAAAAGTTCGTTTCGATGCTGCTCGCGCTCGTCATGGTGTTCGCACTGTGCGCCTGCGGCGACAAGCCCCAGAATGACAAGCAGGACAAGGCGGCCGTGAAGGTCGGCTTCATCTGCCTGCACGATGAGAACTCCACGTACGACAAGAACTTCATCGACGCCGCCAAGGCCGCCTGCAAGAACGCCGGCCTGAGCGAGGACCAGTACATCATCAAGACCAACATTCCCGAGAACCAGGATTGCTACAACGCCGCGGCTGAGCTCGTTGATGCCGGCTGCACCGCTATCTTCGCCGACAGCTTCGGCCATGAGGACTTCATGATCCAGGCCGCCAAGGAGTTCAAGGACGTGCAGTTCTACCACGCCACCGGCACCAAGGCGCACACCGAGAAGCTCAGCAACTTCCACAATGCTTTCGCCTCCATCTATGAAGGCCGTTACCTCGCCGGTGTCGCTGCCGGCATGAAGCTCAACGAGATGATCGACGCCGGCGAGATCAAGGCTGACGAGGCCAAGATGGGCTATGTCGGTGCCTTCACCTACGCGGAAGTCATTTCCGGCTACACCTCCTTCTACCTCGGCGCCAAGTCCGTGTGCCCGTCCGTGACCATGGAAGTCACCTTCACTGGCTCCTGGTACGATGAGGCTCTCGAGAAGGAAGCTGCCAACAAGCTCATCGCCGGCGGCTGCAAGCTCATCAGCCAGCACGCCGACTCCATGGGCGCTCCGACCGCCTGCGAGCTGGCCGGCGTCCCGAACGTCTCCTACAACGGCAGCACCGAGTCTGCCTGCCCGAACACCTTCATCGTGTCCTCCCGCATTGACTGGACGCCGTACTTCGAGCTCATCATTCAGGCTGCCACCGGCGGCGCGGCGATCGATCCCGACTGGACCGGCACGCTCAAGACCGGCTCCGTCGTGCTGACCGATCTCAACGAGAAGGTCGCTGCCAAGGGCACTGCCGAGAAGATCGCGGAAGTCACCAAGCAGCTCGAGGACGGCACCCTGCACGTCTTTGACACCGCCGCCTTCACCGTCGATGGCAAGACCCTGACCAGCTACATGGCCGACGTCAACACCGACGCGAACAACGAGGGCGACACCGAGGCGGTCGCCGACGGTTACTTCCACGAGTCCGAGTACCGCTCCGCTCCGTACTTCAACGTGCAGATCGACGGCATCACGCTGCTGGACAAGAACTTCGGCAACTAATATCTGAAGTTATCGCAGAGGGAAGGTCTGTCACACTCAGACCTTCCCTCGAATGTACTTTAAAGCGCGCCGCACACAGCCGGCGTTTGCTGCATCCGGGAGGGACACCACATTGGACAAGAAGATCGCAGCGGTCAAAATGCGCGACATCACCAAGCGCTTCGGCACAGTCGTCGCCAATGACCGCGTCTGGCTGGATATTTACCGGGGCGAGATCCTTGCGCTGCTCGGCGAAAACGGCAGCGGCAAGACCACGCTCATGAACATGCTCTCGGGCATTTACTTTCCCGACGAGGGACAGATCCTCATCGACGGCGAGGAGGTCGTCATCCGCTCCCCGCGCGATGCCTACCGTTACGGCATCGGCATGATCCACCAGCACTTCAAGCTGGTCGACGTCTTCACCGCCGCTGAGAACATCACGCTCGGCCTCGAGGAAAAGCTCGACCTCAAGGCCACGGCCGCGCGCATCCGCAGCATCTGCGAGCGCTACGGCTTCGAGCTCGACCCGAACCAGAAGATCTACGATATGTCCGTGTCCCAGAAGCAGACGGTCGAGATCGTCAAGGCGCTCTATCGCGGCGCGGACATCCTTATCCTCGACGAGCCGACCGCCGTGCTCACCCCGCAGGAGACGGACAAGCTCTTCGCCGTATTGCGCACGATGCGCGACGACGGCAAGGCCATCGTCATCATCACGCACAAGATGCATGAGGTCGAGGCGCTCAGCGACCGCGTGGCCGTGCTGCGCCACGGTCAGTTCGTGGGCGATATGCTCACCAAGGACACCGACGCGCAGGAGATGACGAACATGATGGTCGGTCATGCCGTGACGCTCAACATCGACCGGCCCGACCCCGTCGACCCCAAGCCGCGCATCGAGGTCAAAAACCTCACCGTGCGCAGCATCGACGGCATCGTCAAGCTCGACGACGTGTCCTTCACCGCCAACTCCGGCGAGATCCTCGGCATCGCGGGCATCTCCGGCTGCGGCCAGAAGGAGCTGCTCGAGGCCATCGCCGGCCTGCAGCCGACGGAAGGCGGCAGCATCTGCTACGTCGAGGACGACGGCACGCGCGAGGAGCTGCTCGGCAAGGACCCGCTGCGCATCGCCGAGATGGGCGTGGCGCTCTCGTTCGTGCCGGAGGACCGCCTCGGCATGGGTCTGGTCGGCAACATGGACCTGTCGGACAACATGATGCTGCGTTCGTTCCGCAAGGGACACGGCATCCTCACCGACCGCAAGGCCCCGCGCAAGCTGGCCGAGACCGTCGTCGAGGAGCTCGACGTCAACACCCCGGGCGTGACCACGCCGGTGCGCCGTCTGAGCGGCGGCAACGTGCAGAAGGTGCTCGTCGGCCGCGAGATCGCCTCTGCCCCCACCGTGCTGCTCACGGCCTACGCCGTGCGCGGGCTGGACATCAACGCATCCTACACGATCTATGACCTCATCAACCGGCAGAAGGAGCGCGGCGTCGCCGTGATCTATGTCGGTGAGGATCTTGACGTGCTGCTCGAGCTGGCCGACCGCATCCTCGTGCTCTGCGGCGGCAAGGTCAGCGGCATCGTCCCCGGCCGCGGCGCGACCAAGCGCGACGTCGGTCTGATGATGACGCAGTTGGGAGGGAACAAAGCCGATGCATAACAAAGTCCGGGAACCGCTGTTCCATATCGTCAAGCGCGATACGCTGCCGTGGTACCGTGCGTGGGGCATCCGCGCGCTCGCCATCGTGCTGGCGCTGCTGCTGTGCGCGCTCATCACGACGCTGTGCACGCACCTCAATCCGCTCAAGGTCTTTGCCACCATGTTCAGCGGCGCCTTCGGCACGCCCCGCAAGATGTGGATCCTGGGGCAGAACCTCGCCATCCTGCTGTGCATCTCGCTGGCCGTCACGCCCGCGTTCAAGATGCGCTTCTGGAACATCGGTGCCGAGGGGCAGGTGCTCGCGGGCGGTCTTGCCGCCGCGGCGTGCATGATCTGCCTCGGCGACAAGCTCCCGAACGGCGTTCTGATTCTCGTCATGCTCGCCGCAGCTCTGGCAGCGGGCGCTCTGTGGGGCTTCCTTCCGTCGTTCTTCAAGGCGAAGTGGAACACCAACGAGACGCTCTTCACGCTCATGATGAACTACATCGCAACCCAGCTCGCTGCATTCTTCATCATCGTCTGGGAAGTGCCAAAGGGCGCGGGCAAGATCGGCATCATCAACCAGAATTCCGAGGCCGGCTGGCTCCCCGTCATCGGCGGCAAGCAGTACCTGCTGACCATTCTGGTCGTTGCGGTCATGACCATTCTCATGTACATCTACCTCAACTACAGCAAGCACGGCTATGAGATCTCTGTCGTCGGCGAGAGCGAGCGCACCGCCCGCTATGTCGGCATCAAGGTCGGCAAGGTCATCGTGCGCACGATGCTGCTGTCCGGCGCGCTGTGCGGCATCGCGGGCGTGCTGCTCGTGTCCGGCACGGATCACACGATCTCGACCACCATCGCCGGCGGCCGCGGCTTCACGGCGGTCATGGTCTCGTGGCTGGCAAAGTTCAACCCCATCAGCATGATCCTCACGAGCTTCCTGCTGGTGTTTCTCTCCCGCGGCGCGGGCGAGATCTCGACCGTGTTCGGCCTCAACCAGTCGTTTGCCGATATTCTCAGCGGCATCATCATTTTCTTCATCATCGGCTGTGAGTTTTTCATCACCTACCGGCTGAGCTTCCGCAAGCCGGCGAAGAAGGAGGCGGCGGAGCATGTTTGATTTTGTGTCCTTTATCCCCCGCGCCATCATGCAGGGTATCCCGCTGCTGTTCGGCAGCACCGGCGAAACGCTCACCGAAAAGTCCGGCAACCTCAACCTCGGCATCGCGGGCATCATGTACGTCGGCGGTATCAGCGGCGTCATCGGGGCGTTTTTGTACGAACAGGGCGCCGGCGGCGCTGCGGGCATGAACGGCTTTCTCGCCGTGATGATCCCGCTGCTGTCGTGCCTGCTCGGGTCGCTGCTCATGGGTCTGCTGTACTGCTTTCTGACCGTTACGCTGCGCGCCAACCAGAACGTCACCGGCCTTGCCATGACGACGTTCGGCGTCGGCTTCGGCAACTTCATGGGCGGCTCGCTCATCAAGCTCACCGGCAGCGAGGTGCCGTCCATCGCGCTCTCGGCCACGAACAGCTACTTTTCCAAGTCGCTGCCGTTCGCGTCGAAGCTCGGCTGGTTCGGTCAGATCTTCCTGTCCTACGGCTTTCTCGCCTACCTCGCCGTGGCCATCGCGCTCATCGCGGCCTACGTGCTCAAGCACACGCGCGTGGGGCTGCACCTGCGCTCCGTCGGTGAAAATCCGCAGACGGCCGACGCTGCCGGCATCGACGTCAATAAGTATAAGTACATTGCCACCTGCGTCGGCAGCATGATCGCCGGCCTCGGCGGATTGTACTACGTCATGGACTACGCCTGCGGCGTCTGGTCCAACGACGCCTTCGGCGACCGCGGCTGGCTTGCCATCGCGCTCGTCATCTTCACGGTCTGGAAGCCGAACATCGGCGTGCTGGCGTCCTTCCTCTTCGGCGGACTGTACATCCTGCACATCTTCCTGCCGAGCGGCACGAACCTCGCTGTCAAGGAACTGTACAAGATGATCCCCTATGTTGTCACGATCATCGTGCTCATCATCACGAGCGTGCGCTCCAAGCGCGAGAACCAGCCCCCCGCAAGCCTCGGCCTGCCGTATTTCCGCGAGGAACGGTGACGCCGGACGGCGCAAACGAAAAGCAAAAACAGGAGAGCAGCTGCTCTCCTGTTTTTTGCGTCTTTCTGACTGCGGCGCGGGCACCGCTTGTCAGATGGGTTTCTGCGCCTTGTCCAGCTCCGCCTCGATCTCCGCCAGCACCGCACTCGGCCGCATATGCAGCGCCTCGCCGATGCGGTAAAAGGTCTCCAGCGTCGGCTTGCGCTCTCCGCGTTCAATGGCGCTCAGATGCGTCCTGCCGATCCCGGCGAGACCGCTCACGATCTCCTGTGACAGGCCGCGCTCCTCGCGCAGCCGCTGCAGCACGCTGCCAACAACATTTGCATCCAGCATCGTCTACACTCCCTTTCGGTTTTGCTTCCAGTGTAGAGAGAAATTTTGCAAACTATGAACACATATGTTGTCATTTGAATACAAATGTGTTATTATCGGTTTGGAAGTTTCCGCGATTTTCCGAAATTGACCGGAAACAGCCAAATTCGCCGGGCGCAGGGAGGAGAGAAACGCCCCGTTTTCCAACGTTTGTTTGGAAGAGCAGACTGGCGGCACATTGCCGCGTGGACAGAAAGATAAACCGAAAGGAGAACAGGAAAATGAAATGCAGTCATTGCGGTGCAGAATTTGAGGGCAATTTCTGCACGGCCTGCGGCGCGAAGGCAGAGCCGCGCCCGCAGCCGTCGCCAGAGATCCCGGCAGACCGCCCGAGATCTCAAAAACCGAAGAAACCGATTTACAAGAAGTGGTGGTTTTATGTGATCGCCGCCGTGGTCGTGATCGCGCTTGCCGGCAGGATCTCCGGAGGCAGCAAGTCGGAAAAAATAGATTGGGACGATATGGCCTTGGGCGCGCAGCTGCCGCAGCCGCCTGCGAAGAAAGGTCAGATCCATACGAACACAGCCGATGAGCTGTGGGTCGATATCGAAAAGATCTCCGACAAGCAGTATGCGGACTATGTGCAGGCGTGTCAGACGGTTGGGTTCACGGTGGATGCGGAGTCCAATTCCTCGTCGTTCAGCGCTTACAACGCTGAGGGATACAAGCTGGAGCTGAGCTATTACGGAAACGGGGAGAAATTGTCCATCCGGCTGGAAAAGCCGATGGAGATGGGCCCCATCACCTTGCCGGACAGCGAGGCCGGCAGGCAGCTTCCCGCACCCAAATCCCTGACCGGAAAATTCTCTTTTGAGTATGATGACAATTTCTTCGTTTACATCGGCGGCACGAGCAGAGACGATTACAATGCCTATGTCAGCGCCTGCCGGGATAAGGGCTTTACGGTCGACTACAATAAGGGCGACAACTATTATCGTGCCAATAACGACGCGGGGTGGCATGTCTCGATCGATTATGTGGGCAACCAGATCATGAGCATTCGCATTGACGCGCCGGACACGAACTCGGGCAGCACGACCTCCGGGTCGCAGCAAAACGATGCAGAGCTCATCAACGGTATGCGCAAGGAATTCAAAGAGGCTATGGACAGCTATGAGGCCGTTGTGGATGAATACATCGCGTTCATGAAAAAATACAACGCGAATCCGAACAATCCTGCGCTGCTGGCCGATTATACGAAGTATATGAGCAAATACACGGATGCGTGCGATAAGTTCAAAAAATGGGAGAGCGGAGACATGAACGACGCGGAAACTGCTTACTACATCGACGTGCAGACGCGGGTCAGCAAAAAGCTGCTGGAAGCGGCGGCCTGACGGACGGCGCGTGCGCTGCAGTCGGCCTGCAAACTCTTTTGTCAAAAAGAAATACTTCTTAAATGCTCACA
>ENA-OVGC01003077-OVGC01003077.1-human-gut-metagenome-genome-assembly--contig:-NODE-3077-length-10430-cov-11.617253_pt1 | contig 10430 bp, 10 predicted proteins | sample MGYA00237768_ERZ505415 | MGnify/ENA primary metagenome ERZ505415 (study PRJEB26158, sample SAMN06016382) | human gut metagenome | biome: human gut; feature: ankylosing spondylitis patient; material...
GCATGAGCCCCAGCCGCACCGCCCAGTACAAGGCCACCATCGCCAAGCTCAAGGCCGAGTACAAGGGCAAGGTGGACATCCTGTGCGGCATCGAGTGGGACATCCTCAGCGAGGACAAGCGCACCGGCTACGATTACTGGATCGGCAGCGCACACCACCTGTACGGCAAGAACACCGGCAAGTATTACGAGATCGACTTCCGCCCGCAGGACCTGTGGGACTGCATCAACGATGATTTTGACGCAGACCCCCTTGCCGCTGTGGAAGCCTACTTTGCCGAGGTGGAAAAGGTGGCCGCCCTCAAGCCGGATATTCTGGCCCACATCGACCTGATCAAGAAGCTGAACGCCAAGGGCGAGTTCTTCGACGAGGAGTCGCCCCGCTACAAGGCTGCTGCTCTCAAGGCCCTGCAGGCCGCAAAGGACAACGACTGCCTGCTGGAAGTGAGCACCGGTGGCGTTTACCGCGGCTACCGCAAGGACTTCTACCCTGGCCCCTGGCTGCTGGGTGAGTGGCAGAAGATGGGCGGCAAGGTGATCATCACCTCCGATTCCCACGACATTGCCAGCCTGACCTACGGCTTTGACGAGGCCGCTGCCGCCATCAAGGCCGCAGGCTTTACCAGCGTGGAGGTGCTCACCGGCCACGGCTTTGAGACCCAGGAGCTGTAAAGAGCACGATTGGAATTGCCGCCGCTTGCGCTCTGGCAATTTTCAGCGGAAAAATGTTTTTGATTTTGCAGTCAGAGCGGCCTGCGGGCCGCTCTGACTGCCTTTTCACGAGAGGGGCCGCCGCGGGCAGCTTCTTCGTAAAAAGCAACTGCATAAAACGACAAAACAAGGGACTGCTTTCCGGGCGGCCCCTTGTTTTGCGGTAAAAATAAAGTTGGAGGAACCCTATGACCCAGACCCAGTCCCGGAAGAAGAACCTCTTCCAGATGAATGTAGACCTGATGCACGGCCCCACCTTCAGGAGTCTGGTGCTGTTCATGCTGCCCATTCTCATTTCCAACCTGTTCCAGCAGCTGTACAACACCGTGGACACCATGATCGTGGGCAACGTGCTGGGCGACACCGCCCTTGCTGCCATTGGCTCCTGCGGAGCCATCTACGAGCTTCTGGTGGGCTTCGGCCTTGGCATCGGCAACGGCCTTGCCATCGTGGCAGCGCGCGCCTACGGCGCTCAGGACGAGGAGCTGCTCAAGCGCACGGTGGCCGGGTCGCTGGTCATCGGACTGGTGGCGTCGCTGACCATCACCATGGCAGGCTTTTTCGGCCTGCGGCCCCTGCTGGAGCTGCTGGACACCCCCGCCGAAATTCTGGAAGATGCCTACCGCTACATCATCATCATTGATCTGGGCGTCATCGTCATGTTCGCTTACAACCTGTGCGCGGGCCTGCTGCGGGCCATCGGCAACAGTGTGATGCCGCTGGTGTTCCTGCTGCTCAGCTCGGCGCTGAACGTGGTGCTGGACCTGTGGTTCATTGCTGGGATGGGCATGGGCGTGGCCGGTGCCGCTGTGGCTACCGTGATCGCACAGGGCGTGTCAGTGGTGCTGTGCATCCTCTATGTCATGGCGCGGGTGCGCATCCTCATCCCGGGCCGGAAGCATCTGGACGTGGGCCGCAAGCTGTACTGGGACCTGTTCAGCCAGAGCATCTCCATGGGCCTGATGAGCAGCATCGTGTCTGCCGGTTCGGTGATCTTGCAGTACGGCATCAACGGGCTGGGCACCCTGACCATCGCCGGACACACGGCGGCCCGCAAGCTGTTTGCCTTCACGGACATGCCGCTCATCGCCATGGCGAATGCGGCGTCCACCTTCGTTTCCCAGAATTACGGCGCAGGTCAGCCGGAGCGCATCCGCAAGGGCATGCGGGAGATCTACCTGTATTCGCTGGTGGTCATGGTGGTGACGGTGCTGCTGATGCAGGTGAGCGCCGAGTGGCTGGTGCGCATGGTGTCCGGCTCGTCGGAGGCCCTCGTGCTGGAAAACGGCGCACGCTATCTGCGCTGGACTTCCCCCTTCTATGCGGTGCTGGGGGTGCTGCTGTCCACCCGCTATGCCCTGCAGAGCCTGGGCGAAAAGGTGCTGCCGCTGTTTTCCAGTGTCATCGAGTTCCTGGGCAAGGTGGTGTTCGTGCTGGTGTTCATCCCGCACTTTGCCTACAATGCGGTGATCCTGTGCGAGCCGGTGATCTGGTGCTTTATGGCCTTGTATCTGGTGGCGGTATACCGCTGCAATCCCTTTGTGTTCCCCAAAAAACAATGACCCGGTGCCCCGGGCAAACAAAAAGCGTCTGCAGAGGCTTCTGCAGACGCTTTTGTATTGGGGGTTTCCTTACAGGGCCGAATAGCCAAAGCTGTTGACCAGGGCGTCGATATGCTGGCCGGCCTTGCACATGGGGCAGTCGCGGCTGTCAAAGCTGGCGTAGTCCGGCAGGCTGGCGGGGTCGAAGATGGAGGTGACCGGGTAGCCCAGGCACTCGTGGGTGGTGGCGAAAATGGCCGAAAGCCCGGCCACCATGCCGCCGTAGTAGTTCACGGCCTCCACAGCGGCCTGCACGGTGTAGCCGGTGGTGATGGAAGCGGCCAGAATGAGCACATGCTTGCCCTTGACCATGGGGGCCAGATTGTCGCGCAGGATGATCTGGCTGCCGGTGGTGTACTCCGGGGTGATGACATAGATGGTCTGGTGGGCGTTCATGTTGGCAAAGCCGTCCTTGGTCAGCTCATTGGCCAGACAGGTGCCGATGACCTGGGTGCCGTCCAGACAGAGCACGGTGTCCACGATGGTGCTGTGCTGGTAGGCACTTACCAGTTCTCTGGCCACGGCCTTGGCCTCCGACAGGCGGGACTTCTGGGTGGTGACGTCGATGTAATAGTTGATGTGGCTGTGGCTGGTGGCAAAATGTCCCTTGGCAACGCGCAGGAACAGGTCGCTTTTCTTGGTGGGCAGCTTGACCATGTTGATCATAACAGACAGCACTCCTTTTCAGCCGGGCGGGCGTACCCGCCGCAAAATATAACAGCGCGGCGGCAAGTGGCTCTGCCGCTGCGCTTTGTCCGTTGCTTGTTCTTTTATTGTACCGGAAAACGGAACTGTGCACAAGACACAAAATCACTAAAAAACGATAGGTGCTTTGCGGCGAACTGCCCAATAAAAGGGTCAAAAAAGCCCGCACCAAGGGTGCGGGCTGAAGTGCAATAAAAGGGAGAATTACTTGCCGGTACCCTCGTTAGACTTAACAAGGTCGGCACCAGGGATCTTCCAGGTCATACGGAGTTCGGGAGACTTGGCCGGGCGAGGAATGAAGGTGAACTCCAGGGTCTCCTCAGGCTTGGGAGCGGGAGAGGCGTAGAGGGGCACACGGACTTTGTACTCACCCACAGTCCGGACCGGGAGCTGGGGGAGAATATCAGGAACCTTGCCGTCCGTCCCCGGAACAGCCTCGATGGTCAGGTTCAACAAGTTGTTCCACCTGCGGTTGCCGTCTTTGTCCAGGATCTTTACTACGAAGCTGTAGTTGGGGTCCATAGGAAGGGGGGCATCGGAGTTGTTCTTCACCGTGAAGGTAAAGACACCGGTAGTGCCATCCTTATCCACATCCACGCTCTTCAGCAGGCCGCCGGTGGTGCCCAGGGTCGTGCCATAACCCAGCTTTTTGATAACAGGGTTGTTGGGGTCCTGGATCTCACAGCCCGTCAGCAGGCCGGCACCGGCCACAGCCACAGCGGTCATGGCAGAATACTTCAGGAAATCACGCCGGGAAAAAGTGTAAGACATGATACGTTCCTCCGTTTATCAACAAAATATGGTGTAAGGGTCAGCCCAAAGCAGGGACCGCAGTATCCGGGGAGATGATCCAGTTTGCGGTGTACTCGTTGTACTCGGTATCCGGGGTGTAGATGATACGCAGGGAGGCGATGGGGCATTCGGTATCCTCGGCCTTCATCACAGGCAAGTTGGATGCCTTAACGGTGTAGATGCACTCCTTACCGCGGCTGATGGGGTTGGTATCGCCAGAGGCCAAGAAAGCGGTGATGTTGCCCTGGGTAGAACCCACAAAGATGTTTGCGATGCAGTTGTTGTTCTTATCGTAGGCCTTGACTGCAAAACGATTGGGACTCACGACGATGGGATTCTTGCGGCCGTTGACGATATGGATCGTAAAGGTCGCATAGCCGGATGTGGGGTCATACTCCAGGGATTCCAGAGTGGATTTTACCTTCAGCACGACATTATCACTGGGATAGGTGGTCTGGATCGCAGTTTCTGCGCCAGAACCAGAGCAGCCGCCCAGCAGGCTGGTACCGGCCACAGCCACGGCGGCCACGGCGGTGTATTTCAGAAATGCGCGGCGGGAGAAAACGGTAGACATGATTTTGTTCCTCCTCCTGGAATGTAAAATTATACAGTTTATGCCAATGGAAGTTACTTATACAATAGGCGAAATGACCGCAAAAGTCAATGCTTTTTATAAAATAATTGTGAACATTCTGTGGGCATATCGTACAAAATGAACGAAATCGAATGCAATTATCCGCGGATCACATCGGCGGCCTTCATGGTAAAGGTCAAAGTCTTGTCCGGGGCAAAGGTGGGCATGTAGGTCACCTGCAGCTCCTTCCAATTCTTGGGCACCATCAGCATCAGCACGATGTAGCCGGAGCCCTGCGGGGGCAGGCTCTCGCTGTCGGAGAAGCTCTGGGAGTTGGAGTTGTACAGGGACACCGTGGCACTGATGGCAGCACCCTGACCGTCGCAGGTGGCAACAAAGTCGGTGGTAGCAGCGGCCATGGCCTGGAAGTTGGCGTCCACGTTCTCCAGCGGGGGCACCGGGTAAGCGGCGTTGATGGCATCCACGCCCTGTGCACCGATGGTATAGGTCTCGGTCTTGCTGCGGTTCAGCACAGTCACGCGCACGCCCAGGTACTCATAGCCGGGCTGTGCGGGGTCCTGGGTCAGGTGGAACACGCTGGACAGCTGCACGCCCAGACCGTTCCAGTTCTTGACGGTGTCGCCCACCTTCACGTCGTTGACGGTGGTGTTTCTGCCATTGGTCTTGCAGCCGCTCAGCAGGCTGGCAGAGCCGACCGCTGCAGCGGAAACACCTGCACACTTCAGGAATGCACGGCGGGAAATCTTGTTCGACATAGGTATTGTCCTCCTCTTGATCGGTGGAAATGTTGTCCTTTCCAGAATCTTCTACTCTGTTTATACCGTTTTTGGTGCACAGATGCAAGAGTTTTGGGGAACAATTCACAGGAATATCACCCCAGTACGACGGGATTTCAGTCCTCGGGGGTCAGGCCCTTGACGTGGGTCTCGCTGGTCTTGACCAGATTCAGCAGGCTGGGGGTGTACAGCGGGAACTCGCGGGTCAGGCTCTCGGTGGTCATGGCAAGGCAGGCGGGGTCCTTTACGCCCTCGGCACCCTTCAGGTCCTCCCCGGCCAGCAGGGCTTCCACATTGGCCTCGGACATGCGCATCACGGCGTCGGAATAGCCGCGCCAGCGGTGGGCACCGATGCTGAACATGCTGGACGCGTTGTGGGGCTCGGCCGAGTACAGCAGGCGGAACATCTTGGCCACGGCCATCATCAGGTAGGCACTCACCTCGGTGGTCAGGGCCTTGCTGTGGCACTGGCCGATCTTGGCATACAGCACGTTCAGGCTGTTGGAGATCAGCTTTTTGTTCATGGTGGGCAGAACGCTGCCGTGGTAGACGTTGTCCTTCATCTTATCGGGGTTGGGTAGGTCATCGGCGTTCAGCATCATGCCGTTGCGCTCAGCTGAGCGGCCCAGCAGATAATCACAGGACACATTATAGTAATCCGCTACCCGGACAACAAAGTCCAGACCGCACTCGCGGATGCCCTTTTCGTAGTGGGAGAGCAGTGCCTGAGACACCCCAAGGTCTTCTGCGGCCTGCTTCTGGGTGATGCCGCGCTCCTTGCGCAGCAGCTTGATGATACGGTTGAATTCCATGATTTTGGACTCCTCAGTAGTGGAAATTGAACTTCTTTGAGTTTTGGTTTACAACATGTTGATTATACACAGTGGAAAACAAAAAGTAAAGTAAGAAAAGTGACGGAAATTCTCGTCGTTTTTCGTCATTTTTGTCAAAAGGCTTGCCCCGGATACCATATCTATGCTAAACTAAAGACAATCAACGCATATTTTGTGGCGCACGGCCCGGGCAGGATGCCCACTGCCGGTGCGAAATTTTACAGCAAAGAGGAACTCTTTGCCAGATAGAGGTGTTTTTCCATGAAAACGTTCAAACTTCATCTCATCCGCCACGGTATGACGGCAGGCAACCTGCAGGGCCTGTACATCGGCAGCGGTACGGACATCCCCCTGTGTGATGAGGGCCGCGCCCAGCTGAAGGAGCTGAAGGAGCGGTTCGAGTATCCGCAGGTGGACACGGTGTTCTCCTCCCCGCTGGTGCGCGCTGTGGAGACAGCGAACATTCTGTTCCCCAATGCAGGCCACCAGTTCACAGTGCACGACCTGCGGGAAGCGGGCTTTGGCGTGTTTGAGAACCGCCCCGTGAAGGAGCTGGTCAAGGAAGAGGATTTCAAGAAGTGGATCACCCCCGGCTCCGGCTTTGTGCCCGAGGGAGCAGAGCCCACCGAGCAGTTCCACGCCCGCTGCGCCGAGACCCTGCTCAAGCTGTTTGAGTATATGATCCGGATGGATGTGACCGAGGCTGCCTGCGTGACCCATGGCGGCGTGATCATGAGTATGCTGAGCCAGCGCGCGCTGCCCTCCCGCCACCCGGAACAGTGGATGGCCGACCCCGGCTGCGGCTATACCGTCCAGACCGACGTGCAGCTCTGGATGCGCGACCGTCTGGTGGAGGCCATCGACATCGTCCCCTTTGGTTACGCCGATACCCTGCGCGGGCAGGCAGAAGCCGAGGAAAACGAGGCATTTGAGTAAGAATCTTTGCCGCGCCGCCCTGAAAATATCCAAAACACGTAAAAACGCGGAAGAACAGGTAAAATTCCGGGCAAATCTCTTGACAGAAAGCCAGGAATTTACTATTGTATAAAGAGAACTTATTTTCCCGTTAGGAGGAATCCCCGATGTCACAATCCCTGTCCCGCCGCTCGTTCCTGAAATATGCCGGTTCCGGTGCAGTCAGTCTGGCTGCAGCTCTGCTCACAGGTGTTTCGGGGGCGGCTCTGTCCCCCTGCTATGAGGGCGAACCTGCTCTGCTGGACGGCAAGGCGGCAGTGGAGCTGCTGGGCTATGCGCCTGCCCCGGAGCTGGACAGCACGCTGGTCTATCTGTCGGTGGAGAACCTCTCGGCCCGGCCGCTGGCTGTGGGGGCCAGCTACCTGCAGAGCCGCGGCCTGGACAGCAAGACTGCTCTGTATGGCCTGGGCACCGGCCTGACGGCTCTGTGTGACGGCAGACAGGTGCGGGTGGGCAGCTTTGCAGCTCCCCTCTACGGTGAGAATGCGGCAGATGCCTCTGCCTTTACCTTGAATCTTTCCGCAGGGCGGGGGGCGATGCTCCACTGCTTCTGCGAGACCCCTGCGGACTGGCAGACACTGGAGCTGATCTATCAGCCCGACTTTGCCGCAGGCCAGACCGTCCATTTTGTGGTGCGCCGGGATGCCGATGAGGTCCATCTGGGTGCGGTGCCTGCCACCCTTGCCGAGGTGGGCAGCGTGGTCGATCTGTAAGAAAGCATAAAAAGAGACGGTCCTGCATTGGATTGCAGGACCGTCTCTTTTGCTTATAACAGGTTTTCCCCGGTAGAGTTCTGCACGGTGAGCTCCTGCCCGGTCAGGCTGGACACCAGCGCCAGATAGCTGCGGCCTGCCGTCAGGGTCAGGGGGCGGCCGTTGGAATCATACAGGAAGAAGGTGGTCTCGCTGCCCTGCGTCCAGGTGATGTTCCACAGGTGGCCCTCGTTGAGCCAGACACCGCCGCCCATGGTCAGGTCGTAATCCAGCGTCACACCATCGTCACGCAGGGTGGAGGCACTGAACAGGATGAGCAGGTTGTCGAAATCTGTCTGCTGGCCGTTGTTGGCATCCAGCTGCGGTGTGCCGTCTGCGTGGAGCATCCGGTAGGTCTTGCTGTCGGCATCGTAGGTGAAACCGGTGGCGTTCTGCGCGTCAAACTGGACCCGGACACTCATTGCGTCCGAAGCATCTGCATCGGGCAGCTTGCCGCTTTCCTGCATGGGCAGCAGATTGGGCACGGAGAGGAGGGTTCCGCTCTCGCTGTCGGAGCTGCTGGAAGAGGTGTCCGTGACGCGGGATTCTGTCAGGGCCGGGGAGATGTTCAGGCTGCCCAGCACACCCGAAAGTGCTGCACCGCTGGTATGCCACAGCGGGACATTCTGCCAATTGGTCTCACAGGAAAAGGCATTGGTACCCACCTCCAGTGCGTCTACCGCGCGCAGAGAGTAGTAATCAAGGTAGTTCTGGTCAAACTGTCCGCCGCCCCGCTGCACCGGCAGTACCTGCTGGCCCACCAGCAGCCGCCAGTAGAGGTCCTGCCCGGCAGAAACAGGCCCGACCTGCGGCACGGCCCCCACGGCAGGGTAGACCAGGCAGAGCCTGGTGGCCTGCTGCTGTGCGGTCAGGGCTTCCAGCACCAGCAAGGCTGTGGAAAGCCCCCACTGAGTGGTGCTGGCGGCCGCGTTGTCAATGGTGATGGCGACCGGCCGCTGGCCCGGCCAGACAAGCTCCTGCCCAGTGAGCGGGTCAGTGGGACTTTCAGCGGGCTGGGAGCTGGGGCTGAGCGCACAGCCTGTCAGCAGTGCGGCGCTGAGCGCAAAACAGAGCAAAGCGCGCATCCAAAAGCGTTTCATCGGTTTCCCTCTTCTGCCCCGGAGGGCGGGTGATTTAGTAGCTGAAATTGCTCCACTCATCATTGTCCACCAGTGCCAGATAGGTCTTGCCCCGGTTCAGGGTCATCTCCTCGCCGGTTTCGGTGTAGAGCTTGAGCGGATGGGTGGGATGCGGCTTCTCCCAGCGGCCCACCTGCACGCCGCCCCGTGTGAAGAGATACGCCTGCCCACCGGCCACATAGTTGACCGACTGGACATCGTGAGAATCGCCCGCATAGGCGGCAATATCGGCAAAGCAGACCACCACGTTGTCAAAGGTCAGCTGCTTGCCGGTCAGCTCGTCCACCGTGTTCTCATAGGCTTTTTTGGAGCGGTTGTACATTTCCAGCTTGTAGCTGCGGCCCCAGCTGTTGTAGCTCAGGCGGGTCCTGTAGCTCTCGGAGTGGGTAATGCTGATGGTTTTGGCCGCAGGGGCACCGGGAAGGTCATTGGAGGCTGCGGTGCGGTAATCGGCAAAGTGGAAGAAAGGCGTTTCGTTGGCGTAGGTCAGGCCGATGCCGGCATTACCGGCTGCCTGTTTGATCTCCTTGCCGGAGGTGAACTCGGTGTGTTCATAGGCTACGTTGCGGCCGCGGTTGTCACGGTGGGCAACGTGGGGGTGGACCGGCGTGTTGAAGTAACTCTTGCCGCCGATGTTCAGGCCGGAGTAATCGTATACATTGATGAACTGGGTGCAGAAAATGCTCTCGCCATCGTGGTAATAGAGGGCCTGATGGGGCATGAGCAGCTGCAGGAACTGGTCGCGGCCAGAGCGCAGCGGCCCGACCTCCGGGATGGTGTCCGCATCCCGGAACACGGCACACAGGCGGGTGATGCCGCCCTCCACCTTGCTCTCGATGAGCAGGTCTGCCGAGCCGATGCCGCGCTGGGGGCGTGCGTTCTGCTTTTCGGAGTTGGCGATGTTGTTGACCATCACACCCACCATCCGGCCGGTGCTCTTGCGTGCTTCGCCGGTCAGAGGGTCAGCGTCGTAGGCAGGCAGAAGGCTGAACGCAGAGCTTGCAGCTTCGCTGGACGCTGCCAAGGAGGCGGCTGCCTCACCAGCTGCGGTCTCACCGGCTGAGGCCGCAGAGGATGCAGCGGCCTCAGAAGAAGCGGAAGAGGATGCCGCCGACCCGCAGAACAGGCTCTTCATCCAGTCGGGCAGGTCGCCGCCCAGAATGGCACTGCCGGAGCTTGCAGAGCAGCCGGTGAGCGCCAGCAGCGCCGCCGTCAGCCCGGAATAGCGAAGTACGGATCGTCGAGAAATTTTCATGGAAAAAGCCCTCCTATCGGATCGGCTTGCCCGGCGCGGAAGTGCGCTCGGCAGGTCGGTTGCAGTTTTGTAATGAACTGCTTTGATTGTACTGGTTCTTGCCCGGTTTGTAAAGGGGCAGTTCGTGGCAAAATCTGCCCGATGACGGCTTTGGGAAAGTTTTTTGTGCAGAAAGCTTGCTTTTTGCCCGGGAGTATGGTAATATTATTCGGCAGTATCGTGTCATACTGCGCTTTATAATGTATGCGCTCGTAGCTCAGCCGGTAGAGCATCTGACTTTTAATCAGAGGGCCAGGG
>ENA-OVGC01003094-OVGC01003094.1-human-gut-metagenome-genome-assembly--contig:-NODE-3094-length-10388-cov-6.513888_pt1 | contig 10388 bp, 8 predicted proteins | sample MGYA00237768_ERZ505415 | MGnify/ENA primary metagenome ERZ505415 (study PRJEB26158, sample SAMN06016382) | human gut metagenome | biome: human gut; feature: ankylosing spondylitis patient; material...
ACTCGTATCACAAGACCCGAACGAAGAACCAGCTATCAAGCTATTGAAACGCATAAATCCTGACTTCACACCTTGTGATAACGGACATTATACGAACTTGCCTATTGGGTGGGTAGTAGCTCCAATGCAAATGCTATGTTCTTTGACGGATGGAGAAAAACTTGATGGTAAAGAAATGCCAAACCTTGACGTAAAATATCTAAGAGGAGAACGGGACTTTAAGACCTTGACAAATGGACGATATGTAGTAGCCAATAGCCTATTGATTTTAGTTGATGGCGAAAACTCTGGAGAAGTGTTCAGAACGCAGATTGAAGGTTATCAAGGTAGCACATTCAAGCAACTACATATCAATATAAACATGTTTGCAGAATATATCTTACATGTTATAAATCTACATCGTAAAGCATTGCGAGAGAATAAAGTAGGTTCGGCAATACCTCACCTGGATAAAAAACTATTTAAGGCAATAGAAGTACCTGTACCTCCTTATAAGGAACAAGTAAGAATCGTTGCTGCAATAAATTCAATGTATAGCAGACTGGATACAATAATGGAGATTTTATAAGTTGTAAAGTATCAATAGATACGCTACACTTTTTCTTTTCGTAGGCAAATCTTAATCCGTATCTTCGTAGCATGAAAGAAGATATACGGAAAATACGGATGCGCCAAAAATGGCTTGAGCTATACGCCGAAACGGGTTCTGTGACAAAAACCGCCCTTCGGTGCGGGATTGCCCGTTCCACGTTATACCGTTGGATAAATCGCGAGAAAGAACAAGGCAAGTCGGAATTGTCCGACAAGTCTAAACGTCCATCAAGACTTGCCAATATGAAGATAACACCTGAAATTGAAACCATTATCCTTAATCTGCGTGAGACGAGAAGGTGGGGTGCACAACGGATTGCCAACTATCTGCTTAGGAAGAAAATAAAGCTCTCAGCCATGACGGTGTGGCGTGTGTTAAAAAAGCATCAGGTCAAAGCTGTTGTGAAACGGCGTAAAAAGTCAGACTATATCCGATATAGTAAAGAAATTCCCGGGGAAAGGGTTCAGATGGATGTAATGAAAGTACGAAACGGAGCATACCAGTTCACGGCCATAGATGATTGTACCCGTTTGAGAACCATTCGTGTATATCCCAATAAAAAAGCGGAAAGTACAATTCATTTTTTAGGAGAGATACTGAACACCTTTCCTTTTCCCGTTCAGCGGATACAAAGTGATTGGGGAACAGAATTTTTCAATTATGACTTCCAATATGAACTGCATGACCATTTTATCAAATTCAGACCAATCAAACCAAGGACTCCGCATCTGAATGGCAAAGTTGAAAGGTCTCAGCAAACCGATAAGACAGAGTTTTGGAATCTTATAGATTTGTCGGACAAGACACTTGATTTGAATGTGATGGCTATGGAATGGCAGGAGTTCTACAATAAGAAACGACCCCATTCCTCACTGAACGGCAAGACTCCGATGCAAAAACTCAAGTCTGTCAAGCACCTTGTTCCGATCCAGCCCGATGTGAGTGAAAAATTCTGGGAGTCAAACGAAGAAATTCTTCCACGTAATTACAAGTATCTTAAATTCATAAAACATCGAAATAAGAAAACTGTTATTCGATAATCCGTTGAGAATCAGAATATATCGCAGATTATTTTACGTTTTTAAACTCTTCGGTCGGAGAACGGCCAGCGCCAAGGGGCGGGACCACCCGTCCCAACGAACGTAAAAATCCAGTAAGCTAATGTAGCGAATCTATTGTTATAGCACACAAAAGTAGTTTTTGCACAGACTCCCGACTATGTCCCTGCTGAATAACAGCACCCCCTTGTCGTCTCAACACCCGTATAATACGTGTTCCCATGCTTCAAATCATCCAGCATATCCGCCATCGCTACAGGCGATGACTTTATCTCCTGCCACATTTTTGGCGTGAGCCACCGGGTATGGTTATCATCCCTTGACAGCGGATCGATGTCGTTTCATAGAGAATATAGCACTTCCGACAGACGCAGGTATCTATGCAGCTCTATTCCATGCCCGTCCATCGCCTTTTCCAGCCTTTGCAGAAATCCCCGTTGTTCCCTTCCCGCAACTGCGGTACAATCCCCATATTAGGCACATTATAATACATCATCCCCATAGCGGGCATCTCCGTTGCCTTCAGTGCCCTTTCCACATCTTCCCGTATAAATACCAAGAAGCCTTCTTCCCCATGCCTTTCATGCTGACATGCATCAGATTGAAGTGCCCGTCCACCGTGACATACACGCTACCGCCGTTTGTATTCTCCTTTTCCATCCGTCAATGAATTAAATGTTTATACCCTGTCCTTTTCTCTTTGCCGGAATCCGCGCCTTCATCTCCACATTCGGAAACCGCGCATTATCCGGTCGTGCCGCCAGTGACGAAACAATCTGTTCCTGTTCCCTTGTCAGAGGCGCACGTCCCCGTTGCAGGTTTCTCAGTCTATTGAAGTTCCTGAGGGTAGGTGCCATATCGCAATGTGCCACACAAATCCCATATCTCACCATATCCGCCGGAGGCACCTGCCCGTCCCCGATTTTTGCCCGGTATGCGGCATCCAGCGGGGCCACTTCATAAAACCTCAAGCTCTCCGGCTTCCGCTTTCCGTCAAAAAAACCTTCCGTCACTTCCCGCAGAAACGCGTCCAGCATCCTGTCTCCGCCGTCCGTCTTGTCGAACAGCAATACTTTTCGCCCGTATTCCACGGCCATACAGGTAGGAAAAGCCGCCAGCCCGTTCCGTATTACATTCCCGTCCATCCCAAAACGATGTTCCAAACATTTGTAATCCTCATTTTCCAGCAAGGCCGTATGTTCCGCCAGTGATGACAGCTGCCCGATGCCCCTTTCCTCGCAGAACGCCGCATCCCGCAATCTCACCACCCCCGACGGATGTATCCTTTCCCGTTCCAGTACCGGGCAGAACCGTTCCAGATAATCCGCGTTGTCCGTTCCGAGTATGGGAGGAATCATGCCCTTGTCCTTGAAATCGAAACGGAACATTCAGTGGTCGGGAATAAATTCCCGTCCCGCCGTGTGAAACCTCACGTTGTTGCTGATAAAGCGGGAAAATCCCTCTTCCCCCTGTCCGCGCATACTCAGATACACGGGTTTGTAGAAAGCGTCCAGTGTCATATACAGGCTGCCGCTTTCCACCGCTTGCATTTTCTTCTCTTCCATAAATTCTATAAGATTAATTCTTTTTTCTTCTTGTTTTGTGGAGTAATGGAGGCAACGTGCTTCGCCTGCCGTTGCCTGTCAGACGTTTTTTGTTCCGGAGCTTCCCGCCTGCGGTATGTCTCCGGCGACTTGCCTGCCTTTTCCTCTTCCGAATGCGGATGCAATACCGGACGTAACGTTTCCACCCTTTCCGTCCGGTTCATCCGTGCGCCCAGCCTGAACTCCCCGTCCGTGATATGGAACTCCGATTGCAGCAAGTCCGCCGCCATCTCCTTCGCCTCTTTCTGTAGGGCCGCATAGCCGAAGTCGTGTGCCGACAGGGGCGCGTCCATCCGTGCCTTCATGCTCTCGCCTAACTTCTCTGCCAGTTCCTTGAACTCATATTCATAGCTGAAAGGATGCACCTTGTCCGCCGCCACAAGTCCGGCATACCCGTTTTCCGAAATATACAGCAACGCCGCCACGTCATAGTTCCGGGGCGAGATGCCCAGCCCGAACTCCTTTGTCAAACGGTCAAAGTTATGGAAGTCGGGCCGCAGGTCGAACTTTTCCTTGCACACGCCGCCGTCCAGTACGCTTCTGTCCGCGAACTTGTCGGGAGTGAAGCTCACCACCGATTTCCTCAACTGCCCGTCCGTGTTCCGCAAATCCGTTTTGGACAGCTTTTCGATACAGTTGTCCGCCAGTTCCGCCACCCGTTTGGTTGGCAGTTCCAATTCATATATCCGTAGAGTCTCAGGTACTTTGGCCATATTGAAGAATCCGTCCGCCAGATGTTGCAGGTAGCTGTTCCGGGCCTTCATCCCTTTCGGGGTGCCTGAGAACAGCATCACGCCCTCTTCCGTCGCCACGGCATACACTCGGTTTTCCATTCCGGGAGCATCCGCTGCCGTAGCTTTCCGTTTGTCCGACTTCCCGGCAATACGGTTCCAAATATCATTCAGGATTGACATAACCTTGTCTTTTTAGATGTGAATAACCGACGGCAAAGAAAATCATTCGCCCGCCAATCCGCAATACCGCATACATGCAAGTCGCCCGTTGGCGGCTGTTGGCGTACAGCCTTTACGCCAGACGCTCGTCCAGCATCCGGTTGTAACTCTTGCGCAGGGAGTCGATGAACGGAGTGGTGTCCGTACAGCGGTCGAACACCTTTCCACGCTTGGTGTATAGGGCATTGATTTTCAGATGAAACACTTCCTCGAATATCCGTATCACATCCACTACCTTCAATACCCGACCTTCCGCTGTACCTATCGCACCGGCAGCCATCAGCGCAGCTACCAGTTCTATCAAGTCGCTGTCCGTACCGTTCCATGTCAGCGTGACGGCAGGTCTCTTTCCGCTTCCACTCACCGTTTCCGCTTTGAATCCGGCAGGCACACCACCGTACCGAAGCATCTCCTTGATCATCTCTACTTCCGCATCCAGCAGTGCCAATGTCTTACTCAAGAACACATCATACAATACATGGCGGTGTGTTTCCGTCATCCCGTTGCAGGTCTGTTGTATGAAAGCCAGTTCTATTTTCGTGTAGTTCAGCCGGCGTAGTTGTCCCGTCAGTTCCCCATCCTGCGAAAGTTCCGCAAGGCTGGTCACAAAGTGGTCATAGGCGGCAGGCAATTCACCCTCCACAGGTTCGGAGCCGTTCAAATAAGAGGCAAAAAAATTGAAAAGAGGGGTTTCTATCAACGTTTTCATCGTATCATATTTTTAGGTTCTACAATTCAGTACTTTACAATAAATCATCCTGCAAAAACAAAGGCAAGTGCCATGCCTGAAAAAGGTAAACCTATAAAACGCTGATAATAAACCCTATATAAACCCATCAAAACGATGTGTATAATAAAACATTGTGTATCATACATCATGTGTCCGAAATTCGGACATATTCTAATCCAGACGGTACTTCTTCAATTTCAGATAAAGCGTGCTCCGGCTAATGCCCAGCAATTTAGCGGCGGCTTTCCTGTCGTTGCCGGTTGCTTCCAATGCTTTCAGGATAGTTGTCCGTTCCGTCCTTTCATCGTTCAGCGCATAGCCATCCGCCTGTTTGGGCTTGTCCGGCAAATCCACGTCTTCAGAAGTAATCCAGTCATCTTTCGCCAGCAGGGCGGCACGTTTCACTACCCCTTTCAGTTCCCGTATGTTTCCCGGCCACGGATATGCTTTCAATATTTGCTGCGTATTCCGGTCAAAGCCTTTCACGTCTTTTCCCAATTCTCGGTTGGCGGTGTCAAGCATAAATTCTGCCAACGGAATAATATCTTCAGGGCATTCAGCCAATAGCGGTACATACAGTGGAAATTCGTTCAGACGATGAAACAGGTCTTCTCTGAATCTGCCTTCCGTTATAGCTTTCTCTAAATTTTCATTTGTTGCGGATACCAATCGTATATCTGCCCCTATTTCTTTTTTACCGCCTATAGGACGATAATGCTTTTCCTGTAATGCACGTAGCAATAACATCTGTACATTCATATTCAAATTGCCTATTTCATCCAAAAATAATGTTCCATGATTAGCTCGTGCAAACATCCCCATCTTATCTTCCTCTGCACCAGTAAATGCTCCTTTCACGTAACCAAATAATTCAGATGTAGCAAGTTCTTTAGGTAATGTCCCACAATCTACTGCTATAAATGGAGCATCTGTACGTTTACTCAATGCATGAATTTGTGATGCCACCCATTCCTTTCCTGTACCAGATGCCCCTCGTATTAATACAGTCATATCTGACGGAGCCACCAAACAAATATACTGTTGCATCTTTAACAATAAAGGACTTTGACCAATATAAAATGTATGTTTCACCCTATTGTTCTTTTTTCTTCGTTCCAACACTTCTCGAATTATAGTGAGTGCTATATCTGTTTGAATAGGCTTTGGTAAATAATTTTCAGCTCCCCTCTTTATAGCGTCCACAGCTTCTGGTATATCTGCCGAACCAGTCATAATAAGACAAGGAATCTGATAGCCTTCTGATTTTAACCACTTTAATAGTTCTACTCCATTATGTTCTCCTATTTGATAGTCTAGAAGTATCATATTCACTTCATTTTTACACAAAAAAAATTTTGCTGCATCCACGGACAATACATAACGAGCATTCATATCATGTTTTTTCAGCCAATTTACAATTGCCTGTGCATATATGCGATCATCTTCCACTATCAATATAATTTCCATCTATCTTCTATTTTTCTAAATTTATAGAAAATATCAGCCTTTTCTTTTTTTACATGGTTCGTTTAAATTTGATATGTATTATAGAAACTGCCAATAAGATACTAATCTTTCTAATTATCTTCTTAAAAATTAAGAAGATAAAAGGGATTGCTTAAAAATACAAACATATTCCCAATCAATCCCCTTGTGTTTTATTTGTAAAAAAATCACTTGTTAGATGCTTTCCACTTTTTCGTTTCACTACATTTGATAATTATTTTCTCGCTTCCACAAGTCATTCTGAATTCCCCTTTTTCGAGTTTCCACTTTCTGTCATAACCTACAAAAGCGAGGTCGCTGCCTTTCAGTTTAAAGTTGACAGTCCGAGTCTCACCGGGTTGTAACAATACTTTTTCAAAACCACGTAAGCGAATGTTATCGGGAGTAAGACTGGCTACCAAATCACTGGAATAAAGGAGTACACTTTCTTTTCCGGCCATTTTACCAGTATTGGTTACATCAATACTGAAAGTAAGTTCATCATCGGCAGTGAAAGAAGAACGATTTGTGCGAAAATTGCTGTAACGATAAGTAGTATAACTCAGTCCGCTACCAAAAGGCCATTGCACATCCATTACGGCATCATAGTTATAATTACCGTCCATTTGACCGATATTTTCACAAGGCTTGTAATCGTAGGTGGCTAATGAGTTTATTAAACGGGGATAAGTGAACGGTAACTTACCGCTGAAATTCGCATCGCCAATCAACAGATTTGCCAGCGCAACGGCACCATAATTGCCTGGAAGCATAGTATGTACTACGGCCTTTGCCAACGGAACAATTTCATTAATGATACGCGGACGGCCTTCGTTCAGTATCAGAACAATCGGCTTTCCTGTTGTTTCCAAGGCCTTTATCAACTCTTTCTGATTGTTGGAAAGATTTAAATCAGTTAGGTTGCCCGGTGTCTCACAATAAGAGTTTTCTCCGATGCAGGCAATGATGACATCCGCTTCCGCAGCAGCTTGTACGGCCTTTTCTATTTCTGGTTCGTTCTCTTGCCACCACAAAGTGCCTTTTCCTGTAGCATAGGTTACCCCCGGTTCGTAAATGACAAGTTCTTTCCCGTATTTATTGCATAACGCCTCGTAGATGGTATGATAAGCTTCCGCACATTCATCCGCTTTGTCGCCTTGCCAAGAATAAGACCAACCTCCGTTCAGTGAACGCATGGAATTGGCATTAGGTCCGGTCAGTAAGATTTTCTTTCCTTTTGTCAAGGGAAGTACAGCGTCATCATTCTTCAACAGTACCAATGACTCTTCAGCCGCCTTCAGTGCTACTTGTTCAAATTCCCGACTTCCGAATTTATCATATTCCTTAATATCCCAATAAGGATGCTCAAACAAACCTAAACGGTACTTCAAACGAAGCACACGACGTACAGCGTCATCAATCCGGGTTATCGGTACTTCTCCTTCTTCCACCAGTTCCTTCAGCCAAGTACAAAAACTCACCTCGTAAGGAACCATGGACATATCGATACCGGCATTGATGGCTATTTTGATGGCTTCTTTTTTGGTGGCGACAATGTGGTCGCGAGTACAGAGGTTGTTGATGTCGGCCCAGTCGGTTACAATCATGCCATCCCAATTCAAATCCTCTTTTATCCATCCGGTAAGCAACTCTTTATTGGCATGGAAAGGCATCCCGTTGTTCACCCCGGAGTTGACCATCAAAGTCAATGCGCCATTGCGGATACATTCCAGAAAGGGAGCGAAATGCTTTTCACGTAAGTCAATATCCGAAATAGAAGAAGGAGTACGGTCTTTGCCTGAAACAGGAACACCGTATCCCATGAAATGTTTCAGACTGGTTGCCACGTGATATTTGTCTATTTGGTTGGGATTCTCTCCTTGGAATCCTTTTACCGCCTCGACAGCCATTTGGGCGTTAACATAACAGTCCTCACCATAACTTTCCCACATACGCGGCCAGCGTGGATCACGTCCCAAGTCCATGACGGGGGCATACGTCCAAGGAATGCAACAAGCTTTGGTCTCATAAGCGGAAATTTCGCATGAACGACGTACCAATTCGCGGTTAAAGGTGGCAGCCATATTGATTCCTTGCGGAAAGAGCGTACCGTCGAGGGTATAGGTGGTCCCATGAATCTGGTCTACGCCGTAGATACAAGGAATACCGATTTCCTTTAAGGATTTCTCCTGGATTTGCCGGATGGTTTCCGCCCATTTCTCTTTTGTTTGCGCTACACTGAGAGGGACATTCAGAATGGAGCCTACTTTGTATTTCCCAATAACGGTGTCGAGTAGGGCTTCACTCAATTTAAAGTCGTTCGGACTACTGAAATCGGTTATCACATCGACGGTGATTTCACACATTTGTCCTACTTTCTCTTCCAAAGTCATGTTTTTCAGAAGGGATTCGATTTTCTTCTCTATTCGGGCATCCGTAGGAATGGCCGGTTGTACTTGGGGATATACGGTGGTTGCCATACTGAATGATAATACTGTGGATAATAAAATATTCTTCATATTGTTTTTGAGTTATCGTTTACCAATGATCTGTTCTGAACGGGATGGCGGGCATTCCGCGATGATTCTTTAAATTGCCGGGTTGGAAATTCCGGAAACAATAGCGCACGGCTACCGGTCGTTTTACTTTATCCGAGTGTACCCGGATGGTTCTCCTTTCGGGTACAAGGACTGCGACTGCCGGATGGAATATTTTGTCCGATCCGGCTACTTCAAAACCTTCTATGTCTTTCCACGGGCTGAATCCTTCGTTGGCATGATCAAAGCTCAACTCTACCGTGTCTTTTTGTATGCTCATGTCCCTATAGGAGGGATATGAGCAGGAGATATTTCCATAATGATAGGTCTTGTTCAATGCAAGATAGGCAAGCCGCTTGCCCACTTCCTCTTTCTGGCATGGATGGATTTGCCGTTTTTCGTAGGGATAAACCAAGTCATTGGTGCATACCATCCCACTGTTGGGAATAAGGCAAGCCGCCTGGAACTGTGCTTCACGGAATAGGGCGCCGCTGATGCCTTCTCCATAATCGTATGGGGCGATTTCTACTAAATAGAAAGGAAGTTCCCCTTGTTTCCATTCTTTCCGCCAAAGTTCAGTCATAGTTTGCAAACGGGCAATATATGCTTTTTCTTTACCTACATTTGATTCTCCTTGATACCAGAGAAATCCCCGGATGGTATATCGTTGAAGTGGTTTCAGCATTCCGTTGTACATTATTGTCGGTGTGTGGTAGTTCCATTCTTCTCCATTCCCCGGTTTTCTGATTTCCTTTGATAAGTCTACATCCGGATAGTTTTCCACCACTTTGCGAGGTAACCAACCTTCTACTCTTGAACCGCCCCAAGCGCACGAGATGATGCCTACTGGAACACGGAGTACCCTGTTCAACATTTTGGCAAAGCTGAAAGCTGCCGCGCTGAAGTAAGGAGCATTGGACGGATTGGTTTCTTTCCAATAGCCTGCCACATTCTCCTGAGGGGTTAATGCTCCGGTTTTGGGGATAGTAACCATACGGATGGCATTCCATTCACCGGAAGTGGCTATCGTTTCATTGGCATTCTCCACAGGGCAATTCCAAAATCCGTTCAACGGCATTTCCATATTCGATTGGCCGGAACAAAACCAGACTTCACCAATCAGTATGTTTTGAATGCGAGTTGACTCATCGTCCGAGAAATCAATGCTTTGCGGTATAAAACTTGCGGCAGGAGTATGTACGCTCACTTGCCATCTTCCTGATGAATCGGAATGGGTAGTTATTGTCCGGTTATTCCATGAAGGGGTTACATTGATTGTTGTGTTTGGAGTCGCTTTACCCCATAGGTTCACTTCTGTCTGTTGTTGCAATACCGCATGGTCACTTAAGATTTCGGGCAATACCACTTTTGATGACAGATTCCCTCCGAAAAGGGACAACAGGCAAAACATTATGATAATTCTTTCCAT
>ENA-OVGC01003096-OVGC01003096.1-human-gut-metagenome-genome-assembly--contig:-NODE-3096-length-10384-cov-3.245038_pt1 | contig 10384 bp, 2 predicted proteins | sample MGYA00237768_ERZ505415 | MGnify/ENA primary metagenome ERZ505415 (study PRJEB26158, sample SAMN06016382) | human gut metagenome | biome: human gut; feature: ankylosing spondylitis patient; material...
CTTTCTCATGGGTATCTCTCCTGTGTTCTGGGGTTTACCGGCGGGAGCCGGTGAGGTAGTCGTTGTAGATACGGGCCGCGTCCGCCGCGTCCACCTTGCCGGAGCCGTCCACATCCGCCAGCGACAGCTGCGCATCGGTGAGGGGCAGCTTCCCGTTGACGTAGGCGTAGACCAGGGCGGCGTCGGCATCATCCGCCGCGCCGTCGCCGTTGACATCACCGGTCACGGCGTCCCCGATGACGAGGCCCAGCGTGGCGGCGGGCTTCACACAGGCGACGCCCGTTTCGCCGTCGGCGTTCTGGTACATGGCGTAGGGAAATTCGATGCGGAAGCGGCTGCTCTCTTCCGTCAGGGGCGCGGCGTCCCATGTGACGTACTTGGTCACGTCCCGGACGTAGCCGTTGGCGTAGTGGGCCAGCACCTGCATGCCGGCGGGGTCAAAGCTCTCGCCGGGACGGTAGACGGTCTTGGCGGGGGCGGCGGCGATCTCCAGCCGCGTCACGGTGCTGGTCAGCGCCATGAGGTAGGCGGAGTCGTTCTTGAAGTAGATGGCGCCGCTCTCATCGGTAATGGGGCTGCAGATGGCGTACTGCTGCTGGGCCCCGCTGGGTGTGAACAGCACAGGGGCCGTGTCGTAGGAGACGATCTTGCCGCCCGCCACCACCGTCTCCACCTCCGTGGTTTCCGGCGCGGTCTGGCCGGGCTTATCCCGCAGCATCCGCAGCTTGCCGGGGGTGTAGTTGTCGAAGAAATAGAGGCAGACGTACCCCGTCTCCGCCTCGTAGGCGGTGGTCAGCAGGGCGCTGGTCTGGGGGTAGCCCTGGGTGCGGACGGTGTAGGCGATGCGCCACGAGGGCAGGTCGATGACCGTGATGTTGTGGCCGGAATAGGCCTTGAACTGCCCCACGCCGGACACGCCCACATAGGCCCGGCCGTTGTACACGGTGGGCGTGGAGGTGCTCATGGCGGGGTTGGCGGCGTCGCTGCCGTAGTTGTACAGCTTCAGCGCCCGCAGGCTGCCGGTGCGGAACGTGCCGCCGGCCAGCAGATCCACAGCGTAGAAATAGCCGCCCTTGGAGGTGAAATAGCAGGTGCCGCCGTCATACGTCACGGCGCTGCGCAGGTCGCCGGGATAGGGCATGGTGACGCTGTCACGCAGAAAGCCGGTCTTGGGATCCAGCGACAGCAGCCGGGCATAGCCGGTGATATAGCCGTTTTCGCCGTCATCCGTGGGCACCACCACGGCGTTGTCGGTGACGTAGGCCCCGGCCCAGTAAAAGCCGCCTCTGGCGGTGTACGTCCACGAGGCCAGCTTGCTCTCGTTGGCCCTGGAGGGGTCTTCATCGGTGACACTGAGACAGACATAATTGGCGTCCAGCGTCTCGCCGTTCCAGAAGCCGGTGTAGATATAGCCGTCGTGGTAGACGATGGGGCAGTTGGGCTGACCCTTCAGCGGGTCGCGGTAGATCCACAGGGGGCGGAGGGTCACGGCGTCAAACGCCTGCACCGCACCATCGGACAGACCCACGAAGATCATGCCCTCGGCATAGGTGGGGGTGTTGATGGCAAAGCTGGACTTGTGATCCATGGCGCCGGTGGCCAGTACCTCGCCGGAGACGGCGTCCACCTTGTACAGCGTGGACTTGGCGTAGGTGTACAGGCAGCCGTCCACCAGAATGGGGCAGCCGCAGGCATCGGCGGAGTAGCCCTCGCCCAGCTGGGTGGCCCAGCTCAGCATGGCTTCGCTGTCCCTGGTGGGTACGGAGGCGTCCACCACGCCGTTGTTGTTCTCATCCAGACGGAAGCCGGGCCATGCGGCGTCCAGCTCCTGTCGGGTACTGTCGGGGGCGGGGGTCAGGGACACCGGTACGACGGCATCCGCCGTGGGGGCGGTGTAGTCCGCCGAAACGCCCACATAGCCGTAGCAGGTGGCGGTGTAGTGATATGTCACGCCGGGCATCAGCTGCCATGTGCTGCCGGAGGACGGGGCGATACGCCGCCCGGTACGGGTGTCCGTCAGGGACACCGCCGCATCGGCGGGGGTCAGGGACAGCGTGACGTTCACCGGCTCCTGCTTGCGGACGGTGACGGTGTAGACGGCGGGGACGGCAGCGCTGTCGCTGCCCGTGACGCGGACGGTCACGGTCTCGGTGTCCTGCGCGGGATCCAACGGCGTCTCCACGCCGGTGAGGGCGTCACAGCGGACATCGTTGACCTCCGCCGTGTAGCCGCTGCCGGTGAAGGTACCGGTCACAAACAGGGACGTGGTGGCGCGGGGCACGGTGACGGTGTAGGCCGTCACGCCGCTGCGGAAGGTGCAGGACGCGCCGTCGGTGTCACACAGGCGCAGCTCCTCCGCGTCGGTGCGGAGCGCCAGCGTCTTCAGCTGGGCAAGGCGGACAAGGCGCAGGGTGTATGTCTGCTCGTAGGTAACGCCGGAGACGGTCTTGTACAGCCGCAGGGTCACGGTCTGGCTGCGGTCGCCCGACGCTACACAGTAGGGCAGCATGGAAGCCGCTCCGGTGCCGCTGACCGGAGAGGTGATGGTCACGGTGTGGGGGCGTCCGTCCGTTTCGGCGGTGATGGTCTGACGGGCATAACGCGCCTCCGCCGTGTAGCCGGAGACGGCGGTAGCCTGCGCGTACAGACGCTGCTGATCATCGGGGATGGTATAGGTCAGGGTGCGCCGGGCGGGGTCGAAGCCCTCGGCGCTCTCGTGGGTCTGGCGGGTGGCGGCGGCAGAGCCGCTGTACAGTGCCAGCGCCGTCAGGGCGTTCACCGTCTCCGGCGCGGGGGCCGTCAGGGTCAGGCCGTTGGCGGCGGTAAAGGGCAGGCTGGCACGGCAGCCGCCGCGCACAGCGGTGCAGGTATAGGCTGCGCCGGGTACCAGGCGGTACACACCGTTCTGCGGGGCGATCTCGCCGCCGGCGGCGTTGGTCACATGCACCTTCGTATCCGCGGTGGGCGGGGTGACGGTGACGGCGGCGGCATCGGCCTTCCGCAGGTGCAAGGTGTAGTCGGTGGTACGGCCGCCGGCGGTGACGGACACGGTACGGGTCTGCTGCGCCGCCGTCAGCTGCACCGTGCCGGTGCCGGTGACGGTGTAGTCCGCGCCGTAGGGCCGGGCCGATACGGTGACGGTATCAGAGGTGACGGACAGCGTGTAGTCCGTCGTGGTAGGGACAAAGTCCAGAGGCTGGGCAGCGCCCTCCGCCGTGACGGTGAGGCCGCTGAAGGTGGGGGTGCGCTCCAGTATGACGGTGTAGGTCTGGATGCGGGTGTGGCCATCGGCGTCGTACTGGGCCTCCAGCGGGAAGGTGCGGCCCTCCATGCCGGCGTCCAACGCCTGTGCCAGCGCCGTGGCGGCGCTGTTCCAGCTGCGGCTGGTGCCGGAGCGATCCACGCCGTCCGTGCCCACATAGATGGTACGCAGGCGGGCGTTGGCGGGCGTGTTCGCGCCGGTGGCGGCGTACAGGCTCAAATTGGCGCCCCCCACCGTATCCGGCACAAGGCACGTCAGGGTGCGGGCGGCGGCATCCTGCGTGCAGGGCAGCGCCGCACCGCCGTACAGGATCCGGAGCTCACCGAACCACTCCCCTGCCGGTAGGACAACGGACAGACCGGTGTCGCCGGTGACGGTGAGAGTCCCCTCCGTGCGGTCGCTGCCATCGGAAACGGAGAAGGTGTAGCCGCCGCTCACCACCTGCACGGAGCCTGCGGCGGAGGTCACATTGCCGTAGCTGTCCGTCAGGGTCAGTACCGCGCCGGGCACGGCTGTCCCGTTCCGTGCGGCGGAGACGGTAACGGTGTATTTCGGGCCGTCGAGGATGGCTTCATAGTCCGTGATGGCCGTATCCAGCGCCGTGCAGGCGGCGGCCCAGCCGTCGCCGCGCAGGGCGGCAAGGCCATCGGTATAGGCATCGGCGGCGGGCTTGTAGTTCTGTACGTTGTCCGTTCTGGCACGATAGCGGCCCATCAGCGCCGCCAGCCGGGTCTGGGCCGAATCGTACGCGCCGGTGTACTCGGAAAAGACGATGGCGGTCTTTACGCTGGAGGCCGGGGCATCCAGCGCATACGCGCCGCCGTCATAGTAGACGGTATAGTTGCCGGTCTGGCCGCAGATGGCGGTGATGAAGCCGCCGGACAGCTCGAAGGCGTAGTCACTGCTCTGCAGCGCCTGCAGCACGGTCTGGCCCGCCGTGTAGGCAACGGGCGTCGGCTCGATCAGCGTGCGGGAGGCGGTGGAGGCGGTGAGATAGAACGTGCCGCCGCCCGCCGACGCGGCGAGGGCGGGCGTCAGGCAGGTCAGCGCCGTCACCAGTGTCAGCAGCAGCGATACAATGCGTTTTTTCATAGGGATACCTCCTGTTGATGATGGGGCGGGAGTCGTTCTCTGCGCTTTCGCGGCGGGAAGCGTACAGAACGGCGCCCGGCTATTTTGGGCAGCATGCTCCGCTCCCCCCGCCGGGGCGGGGGAAGCGGAGCGGTATGTTGCGTCAGACAGCCGCCGTCCTTACTTGGACGGTCTGGCCGTAACGATATTGCTGAAGTCGCTGACTGCCGTACCCTTCACGGCCACGACCTTGTAGTAATAGGTCGTGTTGGCCTTTGCGCCGGTGTTGACGTAGGCCAGAGCCGTGGTCTTGTTGATAAGGGTGTAGCCGCTGTTCTTCGTCTCGCTGCGGTAGACGCGGTACTCCGTGGCGCCGGAGACAGCCTTCCACGTCAGCCGGGGCTTGCCGCTGACGGTGGAGTAGCCCACGGCCACAACGGGGGCGACCTTGCCCTCCACCACAGCGCTGATGCCCAGCACCTTGCCGGCAGCGTTCAGGGCCTCCACCTTGTAGTAATAGGCGGTGCCCAGCACCGCGCCGGTGTTGGTGTAGCTCAGAGCGCTGGTGGTGGTGAGGATGGAGAAGGTACCGGCCTTGCTGACGGCACGGGACACGCGGTAGGACGCCGCACCGGTGACAGCCTTCCACGTCAGCATGGGCTTGCCGCTGACGGCGGAGTGCCCCATGGTCACCACAGGCGTGGTGGTAACGGGCGCGGTGGACTTGGACTGGCCGCTGACCACGTTGCTGTACGCGCTCTCGCCCACACCGTTCACCGCCGTGACCTTGTAGTAGTAGGTCACACCGTCCCTGACGCCGGTATTGGTGTAGCTGGTGGCGGTGGTGGTGTTGATCCTGGTGTAGGTACCGGTGGCGCTCTCCGCGCGATAGATGTTGTAGGAGGTCGCGCCGGTGACGGTGTTCCACTTCAGCATGGGCTTACCGCTGGCGGCGGAGTGGCCGATCCTCACCACGGGGGCGGAGGGCTTCTGCGGCGTCACCTTGGTCTGGCCGCTGACCACGTTGCTGGCGTCGCTCTCGCCGATGTCATTGACGGCGGTGACCTTGTAGTAATAGGTCACGCCCTCCTTGGCGCCGGTGTTGACGTAGCTGGTGGCAGTGGTGGTGTTGATCCTGGTGTAGGGGCCGTCCTCGCTCTCAGCGCGGTAGACGTTGTAGGACTCCGCACCGGGCACGGCATCCCACGTCAGCTGGGGCTTGCCGCTGGCGGCGGAGTGGCCGAATACCACCTCGGGCACCGGCTGGGCCGCCACCTTGACGGTGAGGGTGCCGTTCTCCACAGCGCCGTTCTCCACGGTCTGCATGGCGCCGTCGGCAATGGTGTACACATGTGCCTTGGTGATGGTGAAGGTGCCCTCCGCACCGGCGGCGGCATCGTCCTTCAGCTTGAACACCAGGCTGTACAGGTCGCCCTTGACGCCGAGGCCCTCGCTGGTGGGATCCAGCAGGGACACGGCATAGTAGCTCTTGCCGTCCTCGTCGGTCTTGAGCGCCGTCAGCTTCACGCCGTCCATACCGGCGGCGCTGGCCTGTGCGTCCAGTTCAAACAGTGCGGGATCGAAGTACACCCGGTAATTCAGGCATACGATGCCGGTCAGCGGCTCCTCCTCGGAGGCGTTGACCGTCAGCTTGACGGCCTCGCCCGCCATGACCTCGGCCACGTCCGTTTTGGGGCTGACAACGGCGGCCAGCGCAGTGGAGGTGAGACTCAGCGTCAGCACCAGCGCCAGCAGGAAAGATACGATTTTCTTCATATGTCTTTCCCCTCCTTAGTTGTGAGCGGTAAGGGAGTCAATTTCTCCCAGATAGAAGGAATAGATGAGGACTGCGTCATCCGCCGTCACCGCGCCGTCGCCGTTGACATCGGCGGCATCAGCCTGCCGGGCATCGGCGGTGAGCTTGGTGTTGACGAAGGCGTAGACCAGCGCGGCGTCGGCGTCATCCACCACACCGTCGTTGTTCACGTCGCCCTTGCCGTACAGGGCCAGCATGGTGATGGGCTGCTGGACGGCAGCATCGCCGTACTTCACGGTGACGCTCTCTGCGTCCGCCTTGAGAGCTTCGCCGTCCTCCACGGTGTAATCCGTGACCTCCACCTCGGTAACGCCGTCGTACACGGCCACCACCGTCATGCCGGCGGGATCGAAGCTCTCACCGGGCAGGTACTCGGTCTTGGTGGGAGGCGTGGTGATCTTCAGCTCCGTCACCTTGGGGGCCTCGCCGCCCTGCCATGCCAGCACGGGATAGCCGTTGTTGACGCCGTCCGTGTCGTTGTGGAAGCTCTCGCCCAGCACATAGGTCAGGGTCTTCAGCTCCTCGGCGGTCTTGGCCGTGCCCAAACCGGTGACGCCCTCCTTGGGGCTCTCGCCGGAGACGGCGCCCGCCAGATAATAGCTGTTCACGAAGTTCTGCTCATAGGGGACGGGAGACAGGCCGCCCACATAGGAGGCATTGCCCTTGCTGCCGATAACCGTGGCGGTGCTGTAGCAGTTGGTAAGTGTCGCACCGGCAAAGCGGTTGTAGTAGCTGCCGCAGATACCGCCCAGATAGCACTCGTTGGCGGCGATGCTGCGGATGGTGCCGGTGGCGTAGCAGTCGGTGATGACGGACTTAGCGTTCGTATAGCCCGCGATGCCGCCGCCGTGCTTCTTGCTGGTAACGTTCACAGCGCTCCAGCACTGGGTGACAGCGCTGTTGTCGTTCATGTAGCCCGCGATGCCGCCGGCCTGCGCGTTGCTCTTGGCCGTGCAGGTCACGTCGCCGGTGATGCCCAGCTTCGTGACGGAGGAGCCGGACTGCATGTAGCCGAACAGGCCCAGAGGATAGCTGCCGCTGTTGACATACAGATTGTTGATAACATGGCCCTGACCGTCAAACGTGCCGTAGAGCTTGGCCATGGGCGTCCAGTCGAAGGCGGCCAGCTCGATGTCCGCCGTCAGCTTGGCGCTGGCCTTATCGCCGTTCTTTGCGAACCACGCCAGCTCGGCGCCGGTGCCGATGAGGTAGGCGCCGTCCTCGTCCTTCTTGGGCTCAGTCAGGGTGGCGCCGTCCCACGGATTGGCGCCGGCAGCGCTCATGGCGGCGGTGATGGTCAGGACGCCGTCCTGTACCTTGTCCGCGTCGGCGCTGCCCAAGGTGAAGCTGCCGCGGGTCACGGTGTAGCCGTCCTTGGTCAGAACGTAGGTGTAGGTGCCGTAGCCCAGCTGGAAGCGGCCGCTTTCGTCAGCCGCGCAGGTCTCGCCGGTGCTGTCGGTCAGGACGGCGGTCACGTCCGTCAGCTTCTCGCCGTCGGTGTTGGTGACATCCAGCGCCACATTGTACAGCACCTTGCGGTAGACGGTGACCGCCGCGTCCGCGTAGTGGTTCATGTAGTAATTCACGGTGACGGCGTTGAAGTTGGTGCCCACGCCGGTATCCGTCATGTTATACAGGAACGCGAAGGGGTTGGCAGCGGAGTACATGCTGCCGAAGGTGTAGCCGTTGGTGAAGCTGTACGTCGTCGTCTCCTCGCCCTCCTCGAAGGCGATGTCCTCGGGGATGGTGACTGTGACGGAGGCGTTGTCCATCCTCTGGTACTGACCCAGCGTGCCCTCGTACTTGGTCTCGCCCGCGAAGTAGGTGGGCTTGAAGGTGGTGGGGTTGAACACGCCGGAGATCTTGTTGACGCCGCGGAACATGCCGCTGAAGGTCAGAGTGACCTGATCGCCGGGCATGATATCCTCGTTCCTGTGGCTGGCGTTCTCAGAGGAGACGGTGACCTTGGCCACGCGCACCAGACGATAGCTGACGCCGCTGCCGTCGGTCATGCGGAGGATGACGGTACCGCCCATGCCGTTGCCCAGCCCGTTGAAGTCGGACAGGGGCACGGTATAGCGGCCATCCTCACCGGCGGTGACGCTCCGGAAGGCGGAAACGGTGCTCTCCATCGCGTTGTTGGTGGCGACAAAGGCGTACTCCACCTCGACGCTGCCGCTGCCCTTCACTACGCCGAAGGTCAGGGCGGAATCCGTCTCGCCGGCCTCGTAGTACCAGGTGTCGTAGTTGTAGTCCCAATCCATGGAGCGGGTGGTGGTAGTGCCGGCGGGCATGTTGAAGTCCACATCCGCATCGGCGGAGCCGTGGGCCACATCCGTACCGCCCACTACGATGACGCCCACACGATGGGGCTGGGTGGCGGGGTACAGACCGCCGTGGCTGCCGTGGCTCTCGGGGTCCACGTCCACGCTGTCATAGTAGACGGTGATGATGGAATCCTGTGCGCCGGGGGTAACATCCGCCCAGTTGGCGGAGGTGTTGCCGCCGTCCACCGTCCCGATCTGCGCGTCGCCGGAGGCCAGATCCCAGTGGAAGTCAGGCTCCACCATGATGTTGCCGGCATCGGAGTTGATGAGCTGCCAGTGACGGTAGGCCCGGACGCGGGTGGTGCCGTTCAGCACCTCGAAGCCGCTGGGATCCAGGTTCACCTGCAGGTCGGCCTCGTCGCGCTTGGAGGTCTGGGTGCCCAGCTTGCTGAAGTCGTGGGACAGGCGATCCGTGGCGGCGTTATCACCGAAGGCGAAGGTCATGTCCTTGCTGGCGTTGAGGCTGGACAGCCAGCCCGCCTGCGTCACATGGGCATCATCGCTGAGACGCCATGTGTAGTTGCTGTTGCCCTTGGAGATAAAATACTCGGCGCACTTGGTACCGTCCTCGCTGTAATGCCAGCCGTCGAACTCATCGGTTTTGTCCATGGGATCCACTTCCGTGGTGTTGAAGTTGTTCCACTGGAAGTACAGGCCGAAATCGGCGTCGGCGGGAACGGTGGCCTTCAGCACCACGCCGGTGTTGATGGCCAGGTACTTGGTGCTGGCATAGTAGCTGGCACGGAAGGTCTGGTTGATGGCCTGCGTAAAGATGTAGCCGTCAATGTCGGGATAGGCGTAGGCGTTGTACAGGCAGGCGTTGCCGGCTGCGTACAGCACCGTGGGATAGTAGTCGTAGCTGCCCTTGGTGTAGGGTGTACCCATGACGCAGGAGGTGCCCATGATGGGGCAGTCCACGCGGACATGGTACTCGTCGGCCGTGAAGTAGGTGTTGTCCGTCTTCTTGCTGTTGACATAGAAGGAATTGCACTGCAGATAGACGCTGGTGCCGCCGCCTGCGCCGCCGTCCACGTTGGTGTCGGTGGGCAGGTTCAGGGTCATGCCGCCCAGCTCCACGTCATAGACGCCGGTGTCCGCGTTCCTGGCAAAGGCGCGGTAGGCATAGCGCCCGGCGGCCAGCTTGGCGTAGAACATCTGGTAGTTGTCGGTCAGCCGGCCATCGGCGGGGTCGTAGTTCTCCTGACCCTCCGGCAGAGTGTTGGTGAAGTCGCTGTACAGGAAGCAGTTCTCGATCTCGTCGCCCAGCACCTCATTGCCCGTATCATCGGTATACACGTTGTAGAGCCGGATGATGGGGTAGCCGCCGTTGTAGTCCTTGCCCACATAGAACGTGAAGTCCATGGTGGGGACATCCTCCACATGGAGCTTCAGCGTCCATGTATCCTTGGAGAAGTGTACGCCGTCGTGGGAGGCATAGAAGCGGTAGAAGTACTCGCCCTCCGTCAGCTCGGTGATCTGGATGGTGGTCATGCCGAAGACGGCCTCAGAGAAGTCCTGCATGGGGCCCCAGGTCATGCCGCCGTCGGTGGAGCGCTGGTAGTAGTAGTTCCTGTAGGACAGGCTCTGGCCGTCCACAGGGGCGAAGATCTTACCCGCCTGCAGGTCGCTGAGCAGGTAGGCCGTGCCGGTCATCACCGTATTCTCGCTCTCGGCGGGGTAGTCCGCCTTGCGGGTGGGAACGGGGACTTCCTTCCGGCCGCAGACATCGCAGACGCCGTCGTTGTCGGCATCGGTGTGCGCCTCCGCAGGCTCGCCCTGCAGAACGGGAGCGGGGCAGCTGTCAGCGTAGGCGCTGCCCAGCGCCGCGGCATCGAGTCCGTCCGCCGCGGTGAAGGCCTCGCCCCGCACGGTGATCTTCGTCGTCTCCGCGCCGGAGGTCTTGACCGC
>ENA-OVGC01003106-OVGC01003106.1-human-gut-metagenome-genome-assembly--contig:-NODE-3106-length-10359-cov-2.909161_pt1 | contig 10359 bp, 7 predicted proteins | sample MGYA00237768_ERZ505415 | MGnify/ENA primary metagenome ERZ505415 (study PRJEB26158, sample SAMN06016382) | human gut metagenome | biome: human gut; feature: ankylosing spondylitis patient; material...
CAGGGGGAACGCCGGCCGTATAGGGGGCATGAGGCGCGTGGAGCGGTGGTTACATACTACCGGTCCACATGCCGCTCTTCATGTCGATTTTCTGATATTTGCAGGGCAGGATTTCTTTTCCGTCGGAACGGTAGAGACCTTGCTTCTGGTTTTTCCTCACCAGATAGTTGCCCATGCGGTAATCAATCTTGTCGTACTCGCAGGGCAGAATGGCTTTTCCTGTCGTTGTGTAGAGCCCGACGTGTTTGCCTTGCCACAGCTTGTAGTTGCCCATGTAATAGTCTATCTTGTCGTACTTGCAGGGCAGAATGGCTTCCCCCTTTGTCGTGTAGAGTCCGAAGCATTCATCTTTTCTCACGAGAAAGTTGCCCATGTAGAAGTCGATAGCGTTGTACTCACAGGGGAGGATGACTTGTCCGGCTGTTGTGTAGAGTCCGATTCGTTGGCCTTTTCTCAGGAGGTAGTTGCCCATGTAAAAGTCGATGTTGTCGAATTCACACGGCAATATTTCTTCCCCTGCCGTGGTGTAGATGCCGAGCAGTCCCTTTTTGCACACCCGAAAGTTGCCCATGTAAAAATCGATGTTGTCGAATTCGCAAGGGAGGATTTCTTTTCCGCTGGTGGTGTAGAGCCCCAGGCATTCGTCCTTTTCTACGAGCAACTGACCCATGTAGGATTGTATTTTTTTGAACTTGCAGGGCAGAATCTCTTTTCCGTTGTTGGTGTAGAGTCCGATGCGTCCGTTCTTTTCGACCATGTGGCCGAACGGACTGCAGACCGACGACGGACGGCAGTCGTTGATGGCGGTTTGGGCCTGCGTCTTGCAGCCGGACAGACTGCCGGCAACGAGCATCAGGGACAGGAAAATGGCCAGTCTCTGCCCGGATTTCCTCAAAAACGGTAGGCGGGCGATGGAAGTAAGTGTAGAATTCATAATATTCATTCTGATAGGGTTGACGCGCCAAATGTAGTAATAATTCGTGATAGTCGTCTTCCGAAAACAAGAAAAAAAGGCATACAGCAAAGAAAAAACACCGGATTGGGCTTTCCGGTGCTTATCTATATGTCTGCGGGCGTGTGAACTGCGCCGTGCGGTGTTGCGGAAATCAGAAAGAGAAATCGAGGGCCACGCGCACGCCCCATTTGTCGGTGCCGGGGCGGTCGAGGTAGGTCAGCCGGCGGACATATTCCACGCGCAGCACCTTGAAGATGTTGTGCAGGCCGGCGCTCACTTCAACGTAGGGCACTTTGGGGTCCATGACCTGTGACAGGTAGGAGAATGAGCCGTCGGCATTGAAATGTCCGGGGAAATAGAAGAGGCGGCTGTTGCCGGTGTTTTGCGGCAGGAAGGGGTTGTTCTTGTCGGTGAGGTTGCCCCAGAGCACGTTGCAGCCGATGACTTCGCGCCACTTCAGTTTCCGGATGAGCGGGATACGGTTGAGCAGTTTGCCGCCGATGTCCCACGAGAGGATGGCCGAGGCGTAGCGGTCGTTGAGGAATTCCATGTTGTTGATGAGGTGGAACGTGTTTTCCTCCCGCACAAAGGAGAGGTTGGCGGCCGGCGCGATGAGCAGGGGGAAGGGCACCTGGTTCCACTGGATGCCCGATTTCAGCTGCATGTCGAGCTTGCCCCAGGAGGCCAGAAGGAAGCGCTGGTAGAAGGAGGCTTCCGTGACATTGTAGGCGAACTGTTTGCCCTGATATGGGTAGAGGCCCGTGGTGTGGGTCAGCTGGTAGCGCGGCGTGTAGTGGTTGGAGGGAATGCGGCGCTGTTTGGAATTAATCCAGGTAGTGCCCGGCTGGTAGTTGAGGCCGAGGGACACCTCGTTGGTGCGGAAGGTGTGGCGGTAGTGGGCAGGGTCCTGCACGGGAGCTCCGGCGGCGTCGAGCGGCTGATAGAAGAGTGCGGCCGTCGGCTCGTCCTTCTGGCTGCGGAACTGTGCGGAGAAGCGCAGTCCGTTACCCCACTCGCGCTCCCAAAGCAGGCGGTAATATTCGTAATACTGCATGTGGTCCACCGTCGTCCATTTGAAGGAGACGAACACGTTGTCCTTGTCCGTAGGCAGGAACTTGTCGCTGGGCGACATGACGTCGCGGTTGTAGGTAAAGGTGAGATTGTTCACCGGAAACTCGAACGACGAGTAAGCCTTCTTGTTGAAGGAGTAGGTCACTTCGCCCAGTCCTTTCCAGCGTTCGTCCTTGAAGCCGTAGGCCACGTAGCCGCGCAGGAAGAGGTGGGGATTCAGATGGGCCGTGGTGCGGGCCGAGGCACGGAGGCGGAGCCCGTCGACAAAGTTCTGGGAAACAATGGTATTGATGGGTCCGATGTCCACCTTGGGCGGTTTTTCCGGATTGAGGGTGGCTTCCACGTGATTCTCGATGAAGGCTTTCGCCACGAACATGAAGGGGCGGAATCCCTTGACGTGGGTCAGATTGTCGACGAAGCGGTCCAGGTGGCTCTCGCCGTAACTGAGGGCTTCGGGGCGGTGTTGGTTCCAGTAGGCTTCATCGCGTATCATGGCGTCGGCCTCGGTTCGCGTCTGCCCGGAGAAGCGGAAGTCCTGGTCGGGGATGGAATCGAAGCGGAAGTTGGAATATTCCGTGGTGCGTTTCACCTGGAATTTCTGTATGAAGTCCACCAGTTTCAGCTGGATGAGCATGTTGTCGCGCGTCAGGACCTGCTGGCCGTCGGGCAGTTGGCGGAACTCCTGGATGATGCGCATGCGGTCCACGAAGTTGACGGCCGAGTTGGCCGGAATGCCGAGGTCGGCTTTTTTGACGCGATAAGTGGAGTCGTTGATGATGTAGAGCGAACCAGAGAAACCGAAGTCCTGTGGATTGTTGGGCGTGAAGTCGAGGCGGATGCAGGAATCCGTGTCCATCTTCAGCGTGTCCACGATGAAGTAACGGTAGAAACCGATGGCACTGTGGCTCGAAATGGGGCTGGTAAACGTCTTGTGAAGCAGAACGATTTCATTGTCGTAAATGTCGACCCGCGTAAAGAAATCCTGCAGCATGGTGGTCATGATGTCACCCGTGTTGAAGAGGTCGTTGACACCATTGGAGCGTTGGGCCAGAATGATGGTTTTGTCTGCTTCCGGGCTTTTGCGGTAGATGTTGCGCTCCACGCTCTCCGTTACGGAAACGGGCAGAATGAGTTTCCCGGTCTCGTTGCAGGTCTCCACGTGTTCCTTGAGGAAGGGCATGCGTTTGAATTTTCCTTCTTCAAACACTTTTTCGGTCACTTCGTTGAGCGAGAAAACCAGTTTGTTGTATTGGTCGACGCTGTAATAGTCGTTCAGCTTGAGGTCGTGTTTTTTCTTGGCGGCGATGGCTTTCCGCATCAGTTCCACGGCAGGATTGTTCTTACGGGAGTATTTTTTCTTTTTGGCTTTCACGACAGCTTCCTTCAGAAACTGGTCGTTGGGCTCCAGCTTGACGGTAAGAGTACCCGGCTGGCTGATTTTCACCTTTTCGCTGCGGTAACCGATGGTCGAAAAGGTGAGGGTGCCGGTTCGGAATGCGATTTTGAATTGCCCTTCCGTGTCGGTTTGCGTTCCGATTCCCGGCCCGAAAACGACATTGACAAAAGGAAGGGCTTCCCCGGTTTTTGCGTCAACCACCTTTCCGGCTACCGACTGTGCCGTGGCCGTGACGGCAGTCAGCAGAAAGAGGAAAAGCAGGAATATTCTTGTTTTCATGTTACAGTTGCTGGTTCGGGGAGATATGGGTGACTTTTCTATATGCAGGCAGACCGGTCTCCTTGCACGGAAGAAGGCAAGGCGGGAGAAGCCTGATGGGAACAGATGGCCAAATTTACGAAATCTTTCCTGAACAGTTGGCGTTGGTTAGTGATTTTTAGGGAACTCCAACCTTTTTGCAGAAATGGGCTGGCCGGGTTCCGGGCGGCTGTATGCGCTCTTTTTGTGCGGGCGGCGTGGTGGCGGAGTTGGAGGAGGTTTGTCCTGTTCTGGGTCGCAGCTCTTTTCAGAGTTCCGGCTCTTCCTGTTCCGGTGGGGTTGCCAGATAGAATTTCAGGAGTTCGAGATCTTCGTGGTAAGTCAGTTTGAAGTTGCGCCTTTCGCCTTTCACGAAAAAAAACGGAGCTTTGCCGAGTTCGGCCATGAGCACGTAGAGCGACTGGGCAACGCGCTGTTGCTGCCCGGCTGCATCATAGGCTTCGGCGATGTCGGCCAGCCGGAACGTGTGCGGAGTCTGTACGCGGTACATCAGTTCGCGCCGGTAGCAGGCGGACGAGGAGATGCCGTCTTCGCTGTAGAGGTAGGATTCGCAGCCGCGTACGACGGTGACGGCGTTGCCCCGGTCGCAGCAGGTGGCGATGTTTTCCGAAATGATGCGCGCCGAAACGAGCGGCCGTACGGCGTCGTGGACCAGTACCACACTGTGGGCGTCAAACCCTTTGTCGACGAGTCCCCGAATGCCGTTGCGGATGGAGTCGTGACTGGTGGCTCCGGCATCGAAAAGGTGCAGCGGTTTCTGCAGGCCGAGTTGTGTGGCCAGCGCCTTTACCCAGGCCTGCCATTCAGGCATGCATACCACGGCAAGGCAGTCGATGCCGGAGTGGGCGTCGAAAGCCTGCAACGTGTAGGCAATGACCGGTTTCCCGTTGACTTCGAGAAACTGCTTGGGCTTTTCGCCGTGCATGCGGCAGCCATTGCCTCCCGCAAGGATGAGGGCTATGTTCGGGCTATGCATAGTGGCGTGGGGTTTAACGGGCAAGATATTTGTTCAGGATATGGCGGCAGAGGCTTTCGTGGCGCCAGCGCATGTAGAAGAATACGATGTTGAGCAGGGTTACCTCGAACACGAAAAATATCCACGGCAGCGAAACCAGTACGGAAAGGAAGAGGACGAACACACGCAGGTCGAACGTCAGAATGTTGGTGTATTTCATCAGTGGCCGGCTCAACTGCCGGAATTCCTGCCGGAGTTCCGTCGGGATGTCCTTGCTGTCGGGCCAGCGCTGGGCCAGACGGTGGCGCAATTCCTGGAAGCGTGGGCTCATCTGCTCTTGGCTGCGGGTGTAGCGGAGGTAGAAGAACGTGTATATCTTCTCAAACCAGTGTTCCTTCCAGCTGAGGCTTTTCAGTTTTTCCTGCTGTTTTTCCGAGGAGTCAAGTTCCGCTTTTCCTGCACCCTTTTCAAAGAAGATGTGGATGTTCCGGTAGTAGTCGGCCAGGGCGCATTGCCGGCTGTGGCAGACAAATCCGGAGAAGGCGGCCAGCAGCCATATCCAGATGCCGAACTGGTCGGTGAGGCGCAGGCTGATGAAGAAATAGATGGAGAAGAACCACACGTCGCCGGCAAATCCGTCGAGGATGCGGCCCAGCAGACTGCGCTGGTTGGTGATGCGGGCCAGTTGTCCGTCGGCACAGTCGTACCAGTTGGCCCAAATCAGCAGGAAAATGCCCCAGAGAGTGTGCGTCAGGTCTTCAAAATAGAACATGTACCCGGCCAGTGCCCCCAGCACGATGGAGACGATGGTGACGACGTTGGGGTGAATCCCCAGCCGCTTGAAGAGCAGCGCCCAGAGGTAACCGCTCAGACGGGTGACATAAATCTCGAAAGGTCCTTCGGTATCTTCCGATTTCAGAGTCGACTTGAGTTCGGCGTCAAAGGTTTTCCAGTTCATTTTTTTTCAGAGAGATTGGTCGTAGGTTGTGAGGGTTTTACCGGTGTCCGGTTTCCTATTTTCATCAGGGCGAGGCCCATACAAACACATACCAGTTCGCGCAGTCGGATGATGACTCCCATCACCACGCCGTAACCGTAGGGAAAGGCAAGTCCGTTGACAATCATGGCAAATCCGCCTTCGCGGGCTCCCATCTGCATGGGCAGGAAAAAGAGGGCGTTGGCAAAGAGGGACGTGAAGGCCAGTATGATGATGCAGTCGGCATAGCTCACGTGGTCAACGAAGATGGAGAGGATGATGAACACTTCGGCGCACGAGAGGATGCGGGCGGTCAGTTCGGCCAGCAGCGAGGTGTAGAACACACGCCTGTGGTTGCGGTGCAGGCCGGCGATGAGCGCGTCCGTCTGCTTCAGTTTTTCCTCCTGCTGTTCCAGGAAGCGACGGGCTTTCTTTCCGGCCAGCGGCAGCCGGCTCAGGCCGCGGAACAGTTTGACGAGCAATCCGGAACGGTAGCCTTTCGTGAAGAAATAGATGCCGAGGCTGCATACGGCCACGGTGAGGCCCAGCAGCGTGGCGGTGCCTCCGTTGAGGCTGTCGGCATGGAGGCCGAGGTAGAGCACTACGGAAAGGAGCCAGAAGCAGAAGTGCGAGAAGATGTGCATCATGACATAGAGCACCACGCTCGAAGTCGCCTTCTCCACACCGACGTAGGGCAGAGTTTCCAGGATGCGGTAGGGCTCGCCGCCCATGAGTCCCATCGGAGTGACGGAATTGAGGGCGAAACCCGTTACGGTGAACCGGTAAACCTGTGCGAAAGGCACGCGCCGGCCGTCTTCTCCGCTGTTGAGGATGATTTGCCAGGCAAAGGCGTTGAGCACATAGACTCCCGCCCAGAGTGCGATGATGGCCGGAAAACTGTAGCCGGCCGTGCGCAGGCTGTCGCGGACGTCGGTCCACGTCAGGTCCGAACCCAGCAGCATGACGGCTACCGCCAGGCAGCCTAAGGCAAAAAACACATTTCGGATGGTATTCCTCATATTTCTGTGGTGTGGCGGTTCCGGCTGCCGTTTTGTTGCACGGGCATGGTGCGGATGGTTCCCGGCCGCTGTTTTCCCTGTGCCGGTACATACCAATGGGTTTCCGACCGCAAAGTTGGTAAAAAGTTTGTTTCCGACTGCTTTCTGTCGGTTGGAAAAAGTGTTGTTTTTTTCCGGAAAACAGGAAGATTTTGTTTCCTTGCGTTTTCTTTTCGCCTTTTTGAAAGGGCGGATGGTCTGTTGCCGTTTTTTTACGAAAAGCGGGCACAAATCCAGAAAACCGTCATGTCCTGTACGTTCCGCCGTTTGGCGGGGATGCGGCTTTCGGAATTTGTGCCCCGATGGGGAGGGAAGTCGGGTGCCGGTTGCTTCCGGCCGCCGTTTCCCGTTGGGTTATGCGCCGAAGGTGCTGTCGAGCGCCTGCCGGAGGTCGGCGATGATGTCGTCCACGTCCTCAATACCTACGGAGAGGCGGATGAGGTCGGGCGCCACGCCGGCTTCGCGCAGCTGTTCGTCGGAGAGCTGGCGGTGGGTGTGGCTGGCCGGGTGAAGCACGCAGGTGCGGGCGTCGGCCACGTGAGTGACGATGCAAATCATGCGGAGGCTGTCCATGAAGCGGATGGCTTCTTCACGGCTTCCTTTCAGGCCGAGTGCGATGACGCCGCAGATGCCGTCGGGCAGATATTTCTTTCCCAGTTCGTAGTATTTGTTACCGGGCAGTCCGGCATAGTTGACCCAGGCCACGCGCGGGTCGTTCTGCAGCCATTCTGCTACGGCCTGTGCATTTTCGCAGTGGCGCTTCACGCGCAGGTGGAGCGTTTCGAGACCGAGGTTCAGCAGGAAGGCGTTCTCCGGGCTCTGGATGGAGCCGAGGTCGCGCATCAGCTGTGCGGTGGCTTTGGTGATATAGGCCATTTGTCCGAAGCTCTCGGCATAGGTGAGCCCGTGGTAGCTTTCGTCCGGAGTGCAGAGTCCCGGGAACTTGTCGGCATGGGCCATCCAGTCAAAGTTTCCGCTGTCCACGATACATCCGCCCACGGCCGTGGCGTGCCCGTCCATGTATTTGGTGGTGCTGTGCGTCACGATGTCGGCGCCCCATTCAAAGGGCCGGCAGTTGATGGGCGTGGCAAAGGTGTTGTCCACAATCAGGGGTACGCCGTTGCGGTGGGCCAGACGGGCGAAGCGTTCGATGTCGAACACGTTGCCGCCGGGGTTGGAGATGGTTTCGCCGAACACGCATTTCGTGTTGGGGCGGAACAACTGCTGTATTTCCTCGTCGCTGCTGTCGGGGTCCACAAAGGTGCATTCGATGCCCATTTTCTTCATGGTTACGCCGAAGAGGTTGTAGGTTCCACCGTAAATGGTGCTGGAGGCGATGAAGTGGTCGCCGGCCTCGCACAGGTTGAACACGGCGTAGAAACTGGCGGCCTGTCCGCTGGAAGTCAGCATGGCTGCCACGCCGCCTTCGAGCTGGGCGATTTTCGACGCAACGGCATCGTTGGTGGGATTCTGCAGACGGGTATAAAAATAGCCCGTGTCCTTCAAATCGAAGAGACGGGCCATCTGCTCGCTGTTATCATACTTGAAAGTGGTGCTCTGATAGATAGGGAGTACCCGCGGCTCGCCCTTTTTGGGTGTCCATCCTGCTTGTACACAGAGCGTTCCCTGACTTTTCCTTTTTTCCATGATGATAAGAGTATAGTTTTGTTTCCGTCCCCTTGCGGGGCGGCAGTGTGCAGCCTTACTGGCGGCTGCTGCGCACCCGGGGGTCTTCGGCCTTGGCGGTGTTGCGGTCCTTCTGGACGGTCCAGCGCGATTCCGGCCGGTAGTGGTTGAAGAATTGCTTGTGGTTGCGTTCGGTGGAGCTGGCCGCCTCTTTCTCGCGGTCTTCCGGCTTGCGCTGTGTCCATTCCGAGATGGTATAGAACTTGCCGGTCAGCGGGTCGGGCAACTGGAGCTCGGGCAGCACATAGTTGCGCATGGAGCCGGGCGCCATTCCCAGGTTCTTCACTTCTACGCGGGCCAGGCCACTGCCCAGCATGCCGATTTCCTTGGCCGCAGCCTTGGAAAGGTCTACGATGCGGCCTTTGACAAAGGGACCGCGGTCGTTCACGGTTACAATCACCTCGCGGTCGTTGGCCAGGTTGCGCACCTTCAGGCGGGTACCGAAGGGGAGGGTGCGGTGGGCGCAGGTCAAACTGTCGTGGTGATACACCGAGCCGTCGCTCGTGGTGCGTCCGTGGAATTTGTCTGCATAGTAGGATGCACTGCCCGTGACGGTCTTCTGGGCAACGGCTGCTGCCGGAAGAAGGGCCAGGATCAGGCCTACATAGACGAATAAGTGTTTTAAACTCATAAGTGATTTTTTGTCATGGAAACGTGAGCTGCCGGCAGGCAAAGCCGTGGCTTTTGCCCCGCATCCGGCGGGTGTGGCGTCGTGTGGCGCGTCACAGAGTTTCGCGCGCTCCGAACGGGAGGGACCCGTCGATTCCCATGTGTTTTCGGGGTGCAAAGTTACGCATTTCTTCCCAAATACCAAATTCTTCCCTCCTTACTATCAATATTTTAACTTTTTCGAGGGTAGATTTCCGCCCCCTTTTTCCACGGTTTTGCCCCCTTCTCCGGCGGTTGGGGTATAGGGGATGGGGTTTCTTTCTTTTTCCGCTGGTTATGAGCGGTTTATGTAAATTCGGCGCAAACCGGCGGAAAGTGTGCCGGCGGAGTTTTCCACAGCTTTTCGCAGGCGGCGAGCTCTCTTTTCCGGCTTTCTGCTTTTTAACATATACAAACGGGGTGAAAAAGCGTTTTTTTGCCCTTTTTCATCCCGTTTACGGTCGCAGTTCCGTTTTTTCTCCTTTTATATATAAGGTGTCAGGGGGTTACGCCCATTTCGACGAATTGCGCCGCCGCACTCAGGAAGTGTGCCGTAATCCAGAAGACGGTCCAGCCTTCCGAATAGCCGCCGCGCAGGCGGTACACATTGCTCATGTCGCCGTGTTGGGCAAAGTTGGTCTGCTGCAGTTGTTCGCCCTGCGAGCCGTATATGTCGGTCAGCTGGTAGCAGGAGCGGAACATGACGCGGGCCAGGTCCTTGAGCCGCTGGTCTTTCAGGTAAACGCCCATCTGGTAGACGGCCGGCGAAAAGAAGACGCCGAAAACGTCGATGTGCTGGTTTTGCGGCGAAACGACGGTCCACCCCGTGGAGCGGAAGCGGTAGTCGGCCAGCCGTCCCGGGGGCATGGGGATGTCCCACACCACCACGTAGCTCAGGCATACGTCCATGGCGTGGCGGGCCCAGTCGAGATATTTCGGTTCGTCGGTCAGTTCATAGAGGGCCAGGAATGCCTGGAAGGCCGCCCATGCCCCCTCCTTGTCCTCGCAGGTGGCGTCGAGCGTGCCGCCCCAGTAGCAGCCGTTCATTTTCAGATGCCGGTCGGCAAAGGTCTGTGCCGCCTTTTCGGCCGCCAGGCGGTAATTCTTCTCCTTGAAGAGTCGGGAACTGATGGCCAGCGGTGCCACGAGGAAGGCTTCGGCTGTCGACCGCGGATTCCAGTCGTCGGCCAGGATGCGCCGGCTCTGTCCGTCGCAGGCGGCCTGCAGGAATTTTTCCCAGTTGCGGGTGTCGTAGCGCCGGTTCTTGCGCGCGGAGCGGATGGCCCGGGCAAAGCT
>ENA-OVGC01003129-OVGC01003129.1-human-gut-metagenome-genome-assembly--contig:-NODE-3129-length-10309-cov-5.034621_pt1 | contig 10309 bp, 8 predicted proteins | sample MGYA00237768_ERZ505415 | MGnify/ENA primary metagenome ERZ505415 (study PRJEB26158, sample SAMN06016382) | human gut metagenome | biome: human gut; feature: ankylosing spondylitis patient; material...
ACTGGAGTTCAGACGTGTGCTCTTCCGATCTCCCTCCCTTAACGAATCGAAAATCGGATCAAAAAACTCTCAAAATTTCGATGTAAATTCAAATAGATTGCCTAAATTACTAACCATAGCAGGCATGTTTTTTGCTTTTCCATCCTCCAAACCCATAAACAACTCAGTATGAATCCTAAGCTAGCACCCACAGCCTCGGGACAAAACTGTTCCACTTCACCACAACCACAAAGTTGCAAACGGGGATCCGCTTCCGCTGCCACTTCCCAGGGACAACAAGAACTGCGCACATTCAAACACCCACGCCTGATGTTTGGCATCCGCAATGTTTTAAACACCTTGGTACTGTTGGGCAGTTTACTGATCATTGCTGCATTGTCTTTCGAAACCTTCTACGATACACAAGGAGAATACTTCCACCTCTATCTCAAGATTCAACTATGGGTTTGCATTATTTTTATGGCCGATTTCCTCTATCGGTTTTATCTGAGCGAACGCAAACGACGCTTTTTATGGAGAAACTTTATCTTTCTGTTGGTATCGATTCCCTTCCTCAACATCGCCAAATACAGTCCAGCCACAATTCCTGACGACATTTATTATCTGATCAGGTTGATGCCACTGGTGCGGGGTGGATATGGCTTAGCCATCATGGTTGGTTGGCTCACCAGGAACCGAATCACCAACCTGATGGTTTCGTATGTGGTCTCTTTGCTGGCGTTGATCTACTTCTCCACTTTGATCTTTTTCCAACTGGAACGGGGCGTCAATCCGGACGTAACCAATTACACAACAGCCATCTGGTGGGCATTTATGAATGTAACGACTGTTGGAGCCAATGTATTTGCAGTTACCTCTTTAGGAAAAATTTTGACCGTTGTATTGGCCTCGGCAGGCATGATGGTTTTCCCAATCTTTACGGTATTCATTACCAATAAATTCCAATCTCATTTCATGGCGCAAACACAACACCATGAACGTATGGGAAATGAAGGTTCTCCGGACCTCTCCGATTCGAATGATCTGAACGATCCTAACAATTAGCATCGTACACCCGGAAACTTTCCATCACCCGTCAAACGGCAGACGACAATTTACTTTGAAAACAACCAATGGAAAGGCAACAACGAGATTCGCTTCCACTGGGTTATTTTCTACTGTACTTGAGCTAAATCACGCATTATCTCTTCTTTCACATTCCTACTAAAGAGAATAAAACATAGATCTTCGAGTCTTAACTCCGAACAATCAGACCATTTATCTATCAGAAAATCAAAAACAGGAGAGCTGTCGGGCTCTCCTGTTTGATTTTTTCTTCAATTTGATTTCACCACGCTCACTACCACCGGGAGGCTTTCTGCTTAATGCATCACCCCAAGCAGCTGAACCAACAACAAACCGGTCACAACGGCAGCAATCGTAGCTATCAGTCCTGGAACCATAAACGAATGGTTCAACACATATTTACCGATTCGGGTTGTGCCGGTTCGGTCGAAATTGATTGCCGCCACCACCGTCGGGTAGTTAGGGATAAAGAAATAGCCATTCACAGCCGGCAGCATAGCTATCAACAGCCACGGTGAAATACCCAATCCGATTCCCAGCGGCATCAATGCACGTACCGTTGCGGCTTGACTATACAACAGAATGGACATCACGAACAGTGCAATACCGAACAGCCAAGGCATAGCGGTCACCACCCCTTCAATTGACTCCCGAAGTTGAGCCATATTGCCATGCAAGAAGGTATCCCCCATCCAGGCGATACCGAAAATGGCCACAACAGCCTGCATCCCTGCCGAAAAGACCGAACCTTGAGCCGCTTTAATACCGTCCGTTCGGGTGATCAGCAAAATCAGAGCTGCTGCCGAAAGCATCAGAATTTCAATAACCACCGGCATATTCAGCATTGTATCGCCACATTTGCGCATACTGTCCACTGATCCGAACAGCACGATCAGCACGGTTGCCAGAATGAAAATGGCGACTGAGACTGCAGCCTTCCACGAATGGCTCGCTGTCTGAACCGAAGAGGTCGAAGTGGTAAATTCTCCCGCCTCCAAACGACGCAGGTATTCGGGATCGGACTCCTTTTCCCATTTTCAACGAATAGAGAGCGCCAAGCACCACGCCCACCAAAGTGGATGGAATACAGATAATCAAAATATCCAGCAGGGTGATCTGATAATCTGCCAAAAGGCTTAACAGAGCGACCACAGCGGCCGATATAGGGCTGGCTGTGATGGCCTGTTGCGAGGCAATCACCGCAATTGATAATGGACGTTCCGGACGAATTTTAGTTTCGCGGGCTACTTCGGCAATCACCGGCAACACAGAGTAGGCTACGTGGCCGGTTCCAGCTACAAAAGTGAAGAGATAAGTTACCAGCGGACTCAATAAAGTGATCCGTGAGGGGTGCTTACGCAACAGCCGTTCAGCCTGACGTACCATCAAATCCAGACCACCTGCCGCCTGCATACAGCCCGCTGCCGCAATGACAGCAACGATCATCAACATGACATCGACAGGGGGTGAGGTGGGCTCGAGTCCAAAAATGAATACCAGAATGGAGAGTCCGATGCCGCCCATTACCCCAAGGCCAATACCTCCCATACGGGCTCCGACCAAAATGGCGACAAGGACAAAAAGAAATTGTAACAACATATTTTCGACAGAAAGCTCAAACGCTGCGGGACGATTCGCACGGCACACCGCCGCTAACCCGCGCACTGTTTACAAAGGTACGCATTTGCGACCTAAAGCTCCAAAATATTCACGCAACCTTTCCGAAAAACGCACACACATTGTACCGTCCCCACCCATTTAATACGGTCAACCATTCCGTCTCCCCCACTAGTGCTTTGCATTTTATGCAATCTGCAATATTTTACAGGCTGGCATTTCAGCAGTTCGACGGGATCATGAGGAGCTGACTCCAATAAAAATCAATGTGTTTTCAGATAATTCGAGCAGAGCGTATGAATCAAACCATCGATAATACCAATTGTGGGAACAAAGATCGAGTCGGCACCGATACGATCCGCAATGGTCAAAAAGATCTCTGCAGCCGGCACAATCACATCGGCCCGGTCCGGGTTGAGTTTGAACCGTTCCATCCGTTGCTCCGGATCGAGGGGACGCAGCAAATCGTACCAACGTCGCAACTCCGAAACTGCGAGACGTGCATTGTCCCTTTTTCCAGCCAAACTGTACAGTTTATTGATATTCCCGCCCGATCCGATAATCTGAATGCCAGGATACTCATTTTTCAACTGATCCATATCGTCACGCAACATCTCCCAAGTACGTTCCTTGACTTTTCCGCTGAGCATACGGACCGTTCCCACATCATACGACCGGGAGCTGATCAACGCACCGTCATGAATCAAGCTCACCTCCGTACTACCACCGCCCACATCGACATAGATGCAACTGCCCTGACTCTCCAGCAGATCCCCGATGTGGCTGTCATAAACAATACGGGCCTCCTCAACACCATCGATCACCTCGATCCGAATACCGGTCTTGGCATAGATCCGATCAGCGATTCGTCCACCATTGACCGCATCACGCATCGCTGAAGTTGCGCAGGCCCGGTAACTCACCACGTTAAAGACTTTCATCAGCAACCGAAAAGCCCGAATCGTTCGCATCAGCTGTTTCTGTTTTTCGGCCGAAATACGACCATCGCTAAAAGAGTCTTCGCCCAACCGTAACGGAATGCGCAACATGACACATTTGGTCAATTCATTCACGGTTTCACCGGGCCGTATTCCCTTGATCAACAGACGCACTGCATTCGATCCAATATCGATAGCGGCAAAATTGAGTTTGCTCTCCAACATAAGTTACTGTTTTGTTTCGTTTTGAGACAAGCCGGTATAATATTCGTAAAGCTCTTTTTGGGAGCGGAACGGGGGTTCTCCATCCTGATACATTCGGTTCGAATCCGTTCCGTCGATCACACGAGCCGCCATATTATCCTTGAGACCATATTCAACCACACGACGCAACTCCGCCCGGATCGTCCGGTCATGCACCGGTACATACACCTCGACACGACGATTGAAGTTACGGGTCATCCAGTCTGCCGAACCGAGATAATAACGTTCGTGTCCTCCATTGCAGAAAATAATGATTCGCGAGTGCTCCAAATAGCGATCGATAATTCCCCGCAATTCGATATTTTCGCTCTGACCAGCCACACCCGGAATGACCGAACAGTTACCCCGTACCAACATACGGATCTCAACGCCCGCTTCAGAGGCTTCGTACAGCTTGCGGACAATACGTTCATCGGTAATATGGTTGATTTTCCCCAGGATATAGGCTTTGCGGCCGGCCCGGGCATTGGCAATTTCGGTATCGATCCGGGCAAACAGCTGTTGCAACATGTTGTGCGGCGAGACCAACAGCTGTTCAAAGTGCACCTGTTTTTCGGGATGGCGGATAAAATCGAAGACTGCATCAACCTCGCGGGTTATCCGACGATCGGCTGTCAACAAGGTCACATCGGTGTACAGCTTGGCATTCCCTTCATGGAAGTTTCCGGTGCTCACACAGACCACATCCCCTTTAGGTGAACCGATATGGGTCAACTTGCCATGCACCTTCAACCCCTCGACGCCAAAAAGCACATGAATCCCCGCATCTTGCATCTTTTTCGACCAGTTGATGTTCGACGACTCATCGAAACGAGCCAACAGCTCAACCACCACCGTCACCTCTTTGCCATGACGGGCTGCGCAGATCAACGCTTTGACCACCTTGGAATCTTTAGCTAAACGATAGACGGTCGTTTTGATACTCTTCACATCCCGGCTCAACGCAGCCTCCCGCAACAGCCGGATATAGTTCGAAAAATTTTGGTAAGGATAGTGCAGGAAACGATCCTGCTTGCGTACCGCCTCCAATGCGCTGCCATATGTCTCAAACGGCGAGGTCATTACAGCCAGTTGCGAGGGGAATTTCAAATCGGAACGACCCACCGAAGGAAAATTCATCAGATCCTTCATATTGTGGTACCGTGATCCGGCATCACTGGTATCGTATCGGTCAATATGGAGTTTGGTACGGATATGGCACAACAGATCGCGTGGCATCTGCTTGTCATAGACCAGACGTACCGGCTCTCCTTTTTTGCGATTCTTCACCCCGCGGGCGATTTTCTCGACCAGATCCTCGCCCAGCCCACTGTCGAGTTCGATTTCGGCATCCCGTGTAAACTTGAAGGTGTAAGCCTCGAACGAATCGTAATGGAGTCCGGAGAAAATAAATGGAAGACAAAACCGCACCACATCATCCAAAAACATAATACAGGTACGCCCCTCTTCCGGCGGCAAGACAATGAAACGCCCGAACTCTCGTGTCGGCAGCTCGATCAGAGCAAAGTCCCGAATCGGACGCCCACTACGGACACCTTTTCGCATCAGTTTGACCGCCAAATAGATTCCCGAATCCTTCAGATCACTCAACCAGGGTCCCTGCGTCGAAATAAGCGGATAGGTCGAACTATTCAGATCTGTCCGATAGACCATCTTGATGTAACGGATCTGCGACGGAGTGAGCTGCGTCTCATCAATCAGATAGATATTCTCCTTTTTGAGATCGTCTTTGATCTGCTCGAATGTGGCTTCAAACTCCTGCAGGTAGGTCTTGGTCAGCTTTTCGATCAGACGCAATTCTCGCAAAGCCATGGCACGGGTCTGCTCGCCATGAGGTCTCTCCTCATATTCTACTACCCGTTTGAGGGTCGAAACCCGAACCCGATAAAATTCATCGAGATTGTTGGAATAGATACCCAGAAAGGTGAGCCGCTCGAGCAACGGCACATTTTCACGCTGGGCCTCCTGCAAAATGCGCCGGTTGAAATACATCCAGCTCACATCGCGGTCCAACATCTTTACCACCTTTTTCTTTTCCATATCCTGCCTTTCAAATAACATTCGCTCACTCTGATTGAAACCTCATTCAGTTTCTCCTCCACCTGCAACATCACAAAATCATTTTGATCCTCGCTGCCTTTGCGTACCAACTCTGCCACATGCCTGGAAAGCCCTTACCACAGGGCCCTCACACCTGCAAAAATGGACCGAAAACCCGAATAAGTATAAAGACGTATTTTACACTGGTTCATGGTCTTTCTCCGCGCAATCGGGGCGAAACCCCAAAATTTGTGCTAAATTTGTTCTGCTTTAAAAACGTCAAAACGAATTCATTTGTACTAAGATAATGAAAAATTTCAGCGCTACGAAGTACACGCTTCAAAATGTCACTACAGGCCGCACATTCGAAGATACAGGCTGGCTACTGGACGATCCCCAAGGTGGAGAACCATCTTTGATCCGGGCCAACTATGCCAAACGTCAGATCGAGGTCGGAACAGAAGATATGGGTATTTATCGTTTCGCCGACTGGCTGCCCGTAGGTCGCATGTTGAAGGGATCGTGCGCTCCTATCACGTATAAAAGCAAAAAACTGGCCGAAGTCCTCGGTCTGAAAAACCTTTATATCACCTTCAACGGCTACAATCCAAAGATCGGCGCCAATATGCGCACCTGCTCGTTTAAAGAGACCGAAGCCTATTCGGTTTGTGCACGTCTGCGGGCCAATCAGGAGGATAAAGTATTGGTCGTAGCCTCTGCAGGAAATACAGCACGTGCCTTTGCGCGTGTCTGCTCTGACAACAATATTCCCCTGTTGTTGAGTGTACCCGAAGACAACCTCGATGCACTCTGGTTCGACACTCCGCTCAACGACTGCGTCAAACTGATCGCAGCCCGCAAAGGCGGTGACTATTTCGACGCCATTCACCTGAGCAATTTGGTTCTCAAATCAGATAAATTCCTGGCCGAAGGCGGTGCCAAAAACATTGCCCGCCGTGATGGTATGGCAACCACCGTATTGTCGGCAACCACCTTTATCGGCCGTATTCCTGACTACTATTTCCAAGCAATCGGTAGCGGTACCGGTGCCATTGCAGCCTGGGAGGCCAACCTCCGTCTGATCGAAGATGGCCGTTTCGGTTCCCACAAGATGAAATTGATGGTATCGCAAAATCTGCCGTTCGTGCCGATGTACAAGGCATGGAAAGCCAAGTCTCGTGCACTGCTGCCGTATGATGATGATCAGGCTCGTATCGATGCCGAATCGATCGATGCCAAAGTGCTGTCCAACCGTAAACCACCCTATCCAATCGGAGGTGGCCTGTACGACGCTCTGATTGATACCGACGGTGACATTTTGGCTGCAACCAACGAAGAGGCACGTGCCGCGAAAAAACTGTTTGAAGAAACCGAAGGTGTGGATATCTACTCTGCCCCGGGTATTGCACTTGCCTCGCTGATCAACGCCATCAAAGCCGGCGAAGTAGATCCCGAAAAAATTGTGATGCTGAACGTCACCGGTGGCGGTGAGAAACATTGCCAACAGGGCAAAAAACAGCACAATTTGAAACCCTCGCTGGTATTTGATCTCAATCCGGATGCAAACGAAGTGATCGACAAAGTATCCGCTCTATTTTAAAGATTCTGCTTAACAACCATTGAGAATCGTCGAGCACTGTCTATTGAGGTTGCGCGTCTATTTTCAGCAGATGCGTAACACATGGACAATCACAATACGGAGGTCATGTCAAGCTTATCTTACAGCCATCAAAAATCCACAATTTGATTGTCAATCAAAATCTCGTTGATTCAGCTATAATAAAAACTCTAACCTACATAACATGCGAGCCCCGGAGTACAAACTCCGGGGCTCGCGCTTATTGAACCGTTGTTAACTTCCGTGCGACTCAACAACAAGTAAACGACGGTATATTATCACTTTTATCAAGCATCTTGCTATAAAGCACCCAATTTAAGCCATTCAACCAATACAAACACTAACGCACCGGCCAAATAGCCCGCAATAGCCATCAGCGTGATATGTTTCATATACCAGGCGAAATTGATCTTTTCGAGCCCCATTACTACGACACCGGCAGCAGAACCAATAATCAGCAAACTTCCACCGACACCCGCACAATACGCCAGGAATAACCAGAAAGGACCATCCTGTACAAAATGCTGCATGTAGGCAGGATCGGCCAAAGAGCTCACGGTTGCAGGATCAACGATCGGATACATACCCATAGCACCAGCTACCAACGGCACATTATCGACAATCGATGACATGAAACCGATGATCACGTTGATCAGATAGATGTTGTGCAATTTTTCATTGAGGAATTGCGCTGCAGAGTTCAGGATACCGGTCGATTGGAGGGCTGCCACAGCCAAAAGAATACCGAGGAAGAACAGGATCGTCGGAATATCGATATGGCGGATTACTTTGGTCACACGGTGTTTATCACGCTCAGCAATATCGACCTTTTTGCGGTACAGCAGTTCAGTATAGACCCACATAATACCCAGTGCAAGCATGATACCCATAAAGGGAGGGAGACTGGTCAACGATTTGAACACCGGCACAAACAACAGGCAGGCAATACCCAAGATCAGCATGGTCATACGTTCACCGCGAGTCAATACCTGCTCCACATTTGACAAGGCTTTGTCTTCAGAACCATCCGAAGTAATTGTCCCGTGCATCATACGGGAAGCGATCAGCACCGGAACCAATGTAGAGACCAAACTCGGTAGCAACAAAGACTCTACCAATGGCAGTGAGGTTACATTTCCCTTAACCCACAGCATGATGGTTGTCACATCACCGATCGGAGACCATGCACCGCCACTGTTTGCCGCAATGATAATGATACTGGCAAACAGCCATCTATCTTTCTGAGCGGGAATAATCCGACGAATCAACATCACCATTACGATTGCAGTCGTCATATTATCCAACACGGCTGACATAAAGAAGGTCAACAAGGCGATCAACCACAACAGAGACCGTTTATTACGGGTTGAAATCCGGTTGGTGATAATTGAAAATCCCCCGTGGACATCGATCAACTCGACAATGGTCATAGCCCCAATCAGGAAGAAGAGTGTTTCAGAGATTTCTCCCAGATGATCCACGATCTGTACTCCGGAGATAAAACGCACACACTGTTCGATCAATGGGAGGCCTGCAATACTGGGGTTATTGGCTAGAAATTCATTAAACGCCTCACCGTCGATTTGGGGAACGACCAGTGGCGAGGTAACGATGTACAAAGCCCAAAGAATACCACCGGTCAACAACGCCGTTGCAGCTTTGTTCACCTCCAATTTGTGTTCCATGGCGATACAGAAGTATCCGACCAGAAACACCGCAACCATTACGCCTAACATATTGTTGTTTCTTTAAATTTATTTTCGAGCGAACAAAAATAACAAAAAACACATATTGGTGATATCGAACAAATCTTATACCATCAACATTTTCTGCAAATATTTGGTTTATTTCAACAAATACTCTAACTTAATAGGGCCTAACTTATTACCTTCCCTTTATGGACAAAATCTCCTGGATATTGCTTGCAGGAGTATTATTGGGATATTCCTGTACCCAACGTGTCCGGATGGCACCTCAGTCAGTTCCTACGTTTCAAAAGACACCATTCAAACCATTACCCCCGGCTATTTTGGAAATGGCGATTTAGTAGGCACTAGTCTCGATTCTCCCCAAGCCAACATTCAATCCCCAAAGAAAAAAAAGCGTGCAAAAGATGGTGTACGGTTTGCCATTTCTGGTGGTTACAGCTCACGTTTAGGGAAACTGGCAGAGGGTGCAACCAGCAGCTACAGACACGGATTTACCATTAATGGTGATCTGGCTGGTTTCTTTAACGATTACATCGGTCTGGGAGCGTTCGCCAATTACAGACAATACAGCGAAGCTGATGTTAGCAGTTGGATATGGGTCCCAAACTACTCATTCGCTTTTACAATCGCTCCAAAAACAGTGCTGTGATACTCGGAGTGGGACTGGGATACACTACCTACAAAGGGCAGGTGTGGAGCTCCAGGCTCAATACCGTCACAGGAGGTTCATTCGGATCCACCACAGAGATCGGATACGAAATCGGGATTAGCAAAGCTGCCGCACTCATGTTCAATCTTAACGTATCCACCGCTACAATCGGCACTTTGAAAGCTGGCGGAAAGACCTACGACTTGGAGCATAGGGAAAGTTTAAATGCGATCAATTTGATCATCGGTATTGTTTTCGGACGTTAACCCACTATAAAAAAACCATCCAATCTGAAAGTTATATAATCTATTGAATAGCCATATCCTATTGACACCTATCAACTAAGGTGCAGGATTGATAACCGATTCTCACGATAACTGTATATAGATCGGAAGAGCGTCGTGTAGGG
>ENA-OVGC01003131-OVGC01003131.1-human-gut-metagenome-genome-assembly--contig:-NODE-3131-length-10307-cov-3.637924_pt1 | contig 10307 bp, 10 predicted proteins | sample MGYA00237768_ERZ505415 | MGnify/ENA primary metagenome ERZ505415 (study PRJEB26158, sample SAMN06016382) | human gut metagenome | biome: human gut; feature: ankylosing spondylitis patient; material...
GATTCAAGTGTGACTGGAGTTCAGACGTGTGCTCTTCCGATCTTCTATAACGGCTGCACCCTCTCCCCCTATTACGATTCTCTGGCCGCCAAGGTGATGGTCCACGCCCCCACCCGGCTGGAAGCCATCCGCAGGATGCGCCGCTGTCTGGAGGAATTTACTCTGGAGGGCTTCCCCACCAACGCGGAGCTGTCCTATGAGCTGCTGTTCCACCCCACCTTTGTCCGGGGCGGCTGCACCACCGCCTTTCTGGACCGAAGCCTGCCGGAGCTGCTGGAATTCAGCCGCCGGGTAGACGATCACAAAGGATAATACATGGAAAACATTTTTGCGAAACGCCGGGCGCGGCTGCTGGCCATGAAAGCCATGCGGGAGAATTACGTCCCCGGTGAAAAGTTAGTCACCTGCCCCCATTGCGGCGGGGAGAGCCAGCGGAAGGGCGTGGCGGCGGCGCTGTCCGTCTGCCCCCTGTGCGGCTACCACTTCCCCATGGGGGCCTATTACCGGCTCAGCAGCGTACTGGACCCCGGCTCTTTCCGGGAACTCCACGAAAAGCTGACAGCCGGTGATCCCCTCCGCTTCCCCGGCTACGGGGCCAAGCTGGACGGCGCCCGCCGGAAAACCGGCATGAACGAGGCGGTGGTCACCGCCACCGGCACCGTGGGCGGGAACCGCTGTGTAGTCGGCGTGCTGGACAGCCGCTTCCTCATGGGCAGCATGAGTGCCGCCGTAGGAGAAAAGCTGACGCTGGCCATTGAGCACGCCGGGAAAAACAAGCTGCCCCTGATCCTTTTTGCCGCCAGCGGCGGCGCACGGATGCAGGAGGGCATTTTGTCTCTCATGCAGATGGCGAAAACCAGCGCGGCTCTGGCCCGGTTTTCGGAAAAGGGACTGCTGTACATCTCCGTTCTCACGGACCCCACCACCGGCGGCGTCACCGCCAGCTTTGCCTCGTTAGGGGACATTATTTTAGCGGAGCCGGGGGCCCTCATCGGTTTCGCCGGACCCCGTGTCATTCAGCAGACCATCGGTGAGACCCTGCCGGAGGGCTTTCAGCGGGCGGAGTTTCAGATGGAACACGGCTTTGTGGACGCGGTCGTCCCCCGGAAGGATCTGCGGGACACCCTCATCCGTCTGCTGAAGCTCCATGGGAAAGGAGAACGTCATGGCTGAGAAAACCGCCGCAGAGCGGGTGGCGCTGGCCCGCCATCCCCAGCGGCCCAATATCACGGACTATATCGACGGACTGTTCACCGATTTCTTTGAGCAGCGGGGAGACCGGGCCTGCCGGGAGGACCCCGCCATTTTAGGCGGCATCGCCCTGTTCCACGGGCGGCCCGTCACCGTCATCGGCACCCGGAAAGGCAAAACGCTGGAGGAAAACCTCCGGTGCAACTTCGGGATGCCGGGGCCGGAGGGCTACCGCAAGGCGCTGCGGCTCATGAAGCAGGCGGAGAAGTTCCGCCGCCCTATTTTTACCTTTATCGACACCGCCGGAGCCTATCCCGGTCTGGAGGCTGAGGAACACGGTCAGGGCGAGGCCATCGCCCGGAATCTCTTTGAGATGAGCCGTCTGACGGTGCCGGTCATCGCCGTCGTCACCGGGGAGGGCAACAGCGGCGGCGCGCTGGCGCTGGCTGTGGCCGACCGGGTGCTGATGCTGGAAAATGCCGTGTACGCCATTTTGTCCCCGGAGGGCTTCGCCTCAATCCTGTGGAAGGACGCCCAGCGTTCCGGCGAGGCGGCGGAGCTGATGAAGCTCACCGCCCCGGAGCTGAAAAAGCTGGGGGTCATTGATGGCATCGTCCGGGAGCCGGAGGGCGGCGCGCAGACCGACCCCAGCCGGACGCTGTGGAATCTGGACCGGGCGCTGACCGCCTGTCTGGAACCCCTGCTGAAGGAAAGCGCCGTCAGCCTGACGGAACGGCGCTATCAGAAATTCCGCGCCCTTGGCCGCGGGAAGGAGGACGCATGAACGGGATCAAGCTCCGGGGCACAGGCCGCTGTGTCCCCGCCAATACCGTCACCAATGACGATCTTTCCCGGCTGGTGGATACCAATGACGAGTGGATCACCGCCCGCACAGGCATCCGCAGCCGCTACCGCTGTGAAAAAGAGACCCTCACGGAGCTGTGCGTCAGCGCCGCGCGGGACGCCCTGCACATGGCCGGGATCACCCCGGCGGACATCGGCGTGTGCATCGTGGCCACCGTCTCGGCAGACACTGTGGTGCCCTCTGCCGCCTGTCTGCTGCAACGGGCGCTGGGTCTGCCGGAGGATACCCCCTGTTTTGACCTGAACGCCGCCTGCACCGGCTTTGTCTACGCTCTCCACACGGCGGAGTGCCTGCTGAACGCCTCCCCCCGGAAATTCGGTCTGGTGATTGGGGCGGAAGCCCTCAGCCGCGTGGTGGACTGGACGGATCGGGGCACCTGCATCCTCTTTGGAGACGGCGCGGCCGCCGCCGTGGTGGAGTGCCGGGAGGGCTGGCCCTCCATCGGGGCCGTGCTGGGCAGCCGGGGGGACGACGTTCTCCTGCGTCTGCCGGGCCTTGGCCGGGGAGAGCCAAACGTCCTGTCCATGGAGGGGACGCAGGTGTTCAAATTCGCCGTGGAGACCGTTCCCGCCTGTATGGACGCCACGCTGAAAAAGGCGGGGCTGACCCCGGCGGACATCGACTTCTTCGTGTTCCATCAGGCCAACGCCCGCATCATTGATTTAGCCGTGCGGAAATACCGCATCCCGCCGGAAAAATACTACAAAAACATCGACCGTTACGGCAACACCGCTGCTGCCAGCGTCCCGCTGGTCCTCAGTGAGCTGGTGGAGCAGGGCCGCGTGGGTCCCGGCAGCCGCCTGCTGCTGACGGCCTTCGGCGGCGGCCTGACCTGGGGCGGCGCGGTGCTGGAAATGGCGTGAAATTGAGGAGTACACTATGAAAAAACTCAACGAGCTGCTGGGGACGGAATTCCCCATTATCCAGGGCGGCATGGCCAACATCGCCACAGGCGAATTTGCCGCCGCCTGCTCTAACGTGGGGGCCTTGGGCGTCATCGCCACCGGCGGGATGCTGGAGGCGGACCTGCTGCGCAAGCAGATCCGCATCTGCAAGAGCCTGACGGACAAGCCCTTCGGGGTCAATCTGATGCTGATGAACCCCTGCGCCGACGAAATGGCCCAGATCATTATTGAGGAGGGCGTTCAGGTGGTGACCACCGGGGCGGGCAGTCCCGGCAAGTACATCCCCGCGTGGAAAGAGGCCGGGATCAAGGTGCTGCCCGTGGTGGCGGCCTCCATCCTTGCCAAGCGGCTGGTAAATCAGGGAGCCGACGCCATCATCGCCGAGGGCATGGAGTCCGGCGGCCATGTGGGGGAAATGACCACCATGGCGCTGGTACCCCAGGTCATCGACACGGTGGATGTTCCCGTCATCGCCGCCGGCGGCATTGCCGACGGACGGCAGGCAGCAGCGGCCTTCGCTCTGGGGGCCTGTGGCATTCAGGTGGGCACCTGCCTGCTGACAAGCCTTGAGTGCCCCATCCACGAAAACTACAAGCTGGCCCTTCTGAAGGCCAAGGACAGCGACACCACTGTCACGGGCCGCTCCATCGGCGGACCGGTGCGGGTGCTGAAAAACAAAATGGCGCGGGAGTATCTCGCTCTGGAAAAGCGTGGAGCCACGCTGGAGGAATTGGAACACGTCACCTTAGGCGGTCTCCGCCGCGCTGTGTTTGAGGGCGACATGGAGCGGGGCAGCGTCATGGCCGGTCAGGTGGCCGGTATGCTCCACGAGATCAAGCCCCTGCGTCAGATCTTCGAGGAGCTGTACACCGGCAGTCAGGCCGTTTTGAAGGCCACGGAGGCAGCATGGCAGTAACGATCCGGGGAAAGGCCCTCCCCCTCCCGATTTTACAGGGGGGCATGGGCGTTGGCATCAGTCTGGACGGCCTTGCCGGGGCGGTAGCCGCCTGCGGCGGCATGGGGACCCTCTCCACCGCCGTCTGCGGCTTTCAGGAGCCGGATTTCGCCAAACGTCCCTTTGAAGCCAACCTCCGGGCGCTGGACCGGCAGGTCCGCCATGCCAAGGTTTTGGCCCACGGCGCGGGGCTCATCGCCGTCAACGCCATGGTCGCCACCACCCAGTATGCCGACAGCGTCCGCACCGCTCTCCGGGCAGGGGCTGACGCCATCGTCTGCGGTGCGGGACTTCCCAAGGATCTCCCCGCGCTGGCCTCCGAAGTTTCCGACAGCGACGCCGCCATTGCCCCCATCGTCAGCAGCGGACGGGCGGCGGGGCTGCTGTGCAAGCTGTGGGACCGGCACTATGGCCGCATCCCCGACTTTTTGATCTTGGAGGGGCCGGAGGCCGGGGGGCATCTGGGCTTCTCCCGACAGGATCTGGACGCGCCCCCCTCCCTTTCCGACCTTTTGCGGGAGGTTCTGACCGCCATCGCCCCCTTCCGGGACAAGGCGGGCCGGGACATTCCGGTTTTCGTGGCCGGCGGCGTGAAAAACGGCGCAGACATGGCCCGCTACATGAAGGAGGGCGCCGCCGGGGCGCAGTTCGCCACCCGGTTCATCGCCACGGAGGAGTGCGACGCCTCCGAGGGCTACAAGCAGCGGCTCTTAGCGGCAAAGGCTGACGACATCACCCTGGTGAAAAGCCCCGTGGGGATGCCGGGACGGGCCCTCCGCAGCCCCCTGATCCGGCGGGTGGAGGACGGCACTCAGCCGCCTCCGGAGCGGTGTGTGAAGTGCATCGTCACCTGTGACGGCAAAAACGCCCCCTACTGCATTTCCAAGGCCCTCATCGCCGCCCGGAACGGCGATTGGGAGAACGGCCTGTTTTTCTGCGGAGCCGCCGGCGGCGAGGTGAACGCCCTCTCCACCGTGCCGGAGCAGATGGCTCAGATCATGGACGAATGGAGAGCTGCACAATGAAGTTAGGATTTTTATACGCGGGACAGGGCAGCCAGCACCCCGGCATGGGGGCCGACCTGTACAAGGCGTTCCCCACCTTCCGCGCCGTGCTGGACAGCGCCGCGGAGCAGGTGGATTTCGATTTGAAGGAAATCTCCTTCACCGACACGAAGGGCATTCTGAATCAGACTCGCTACACCCAGCCCTGCATGGTGGCCTTCGCCGCAGGCATGACCGCGCTGCTGGCGGAGCGGGACATCGTCCCCGCCGCTGCCGCCGGACTGTCTCTGGGCGAGTATTCTGCCCTCCACGCCGCCGGGGTCTTTGACGCCGACACCGCCGTGGAGCTGGTGGCCTTCCGTGGCAAAGCCATGGAGGATGCCGCAGCCGGTCGGCCCTCTGCCATGGTAGCGGTGCTGGGGCTGGACCGGGCGGCCTTGCAGGAGGCCTGTGACGAGGCTTCCGCCCACGGCTGCGTGGTCATCGCCAACTACAACTGCCCCGGCCAGCTGGTCCTCGGCGGCGAGAAGGCCGCCGTGGAGACCGCGGCGGCTCTGGCAAAGGAAAAGGGCGCCCGCCGCTGTCTGCCGCTGAAGGTCAGCGGCCCCTTCCACACCCCCCTCATGGCCCCCGCCGGGGACGCTCTGGCGGAGCGGTTCCGCACCGTGGAGTTCCGGGAGTCGCAGATCCCCGTGATCTTCAACTGTCTGGGCGCGGAGCGTCCCGACGGCGCTGCCATCCCGGAGCTGCTGGTGCGGCAGGTGCAGAGCAGCGTCTACATGGAGGATTCCCTCCGCCGCATGGCCGCCATGGGGCTGGACGCGCTGGTGGAGATCGGCCCGGGCAAGGCCCTCAGCGGCTTTGTGAAGAAAACCGTCCCGGAGCTGCCGGTGTACGCCGTGGAGACCGCGGCGGAGCTGGAACAGCTGACGGAGACCCTCAAAGGAGCATCGCTATGAATTTTTCTGAAAAAACAGCCGTCGTCACCGGCGGCAGCCGGGGGCTGGGCCGTGCGATCTGTCTGGAACTGGCCCGGGGCGGAGCCAATGTGGTGCTCTGCTACGCGGGCAATGAAGCGGCGGCCAATGAGACCGTTGCCGCCTGCGAGTCCCTTGGAGCCAAGACCGTGGCCATCCGGTGCGACGTGTCGAAAGAGGACGAGGTGAAGGCCCTGATGGACGCCGCCCTCAAAACCTTTGGTCGCATCGACATTCTGGTAAACAACGCGGGCATCACAAGAGACGGCCTGCTCATGATGATGAAGCCGGAGGATTTTGACGCCGTCATCGCCGCCAACCTCCGGGGTGCCTTCCTCTGCATGAAGGCCGTGGCCCGGCAGATGGTGAAGCAGCGCTATGGCCGCATCGTGAACCTCTCCAGCGTGGTGGGTCTCCGGGGCAACGCCGGACAGGTGAACTACGCCGCCAGCAAAGCCGGTGTCATTGGTATGACCAAATCCCTCGCCAAGGAGCTGGCGGGACGGAACATCACCGTCAACGCCGTGGCCCCCGGCTTTATCGACACGGATATGACCGCCGCACTGTCGGAGACCGCGAAAAACGCCGCCCTCGGCTCCATTCCCATGGGCCGCATGGGAACGCCGGAAAACGTGGCCAAGGCCGTGGCCTTTTTAGCCGACGAGGACGCGGGCTACATCACCGGGCAGGTTTTGGCCGTTGACGGCGGCATGAGTATGTGAGGAGGAACGCGACATGGAACGACGCAGAGTTGTTATCACCGGTCTGGGGGCTGTGACCCCCATTGGACTGACGGCGGGAGAAAGCTGGCAGGCCGTGAAAAACGGCGTGTGCGGCATCGGCCCCATCACCCATTACGATCCCGCCGCCCAGAAGGTGAAGCTGGCGGCAGAGGTAAAGGGCTTCGACCCGGAGGCCCTGCTGGGCCGTCAGGAATCCAAGCGTATGGGCCGTTTCACCCAGTTCGCCGTGGCGGCGGCCCGGGAGGCCCTGTCCGACGCCGGTTTCTCCGTGGAGCAGGCGGATGCGGACCGCTGCGGTGTGATCCTCTCCAGCGGCATCGGCGGACAGGCCATCACCGAGGCGGAGCACAGCCGGGGTCAGGAAAAGGGCTTTGACCGGGTATCCCCCTTCTATGTCCCCACCGCCATCTGCAACATGGCGGCGGGTCAGGTGGCCATCGACGCGGGCTTCCGGGCCATGTGCTCCTGCCCCGTCACCGCCTGCGCCGGAGGTACCAACGCCGTGGGCGACGCTTTCCACTACATTCGGGACGGCTACGCCGAGGTCATGCTCTGCGGCGGCACCGAGGCCTCCATCACGCCCATGTCCATCGGCGGCTTCACCTCCATGAAGGCCCTGACCCAGACGGAGGACCCCGACCGGGCCTCCATTCCCTTTGACGCGGAGCGCAGCGGCTTCGTCATGGGCGAGGGCGCGGGCGTGCTGCTTCTGGAGGAATTGGAACACGCCAAGGCCCGCGGGGCCAAGATCTACGCCGAGGTGGCGGGCTACGGCGCCACCTGCGACGCCCACCACATCACCGCTCCCCTTGCGGACGGCAGCGGCGGTGCCAAGGCCATGGCCATGGCGCTGACCGACGGCGGCGTTGCGCCGGAGCAGGTGGGTTACATCAACGCCCACGGCACCTCTACCCACCTCAATGACGCCGGGGAGACCGCCGCGGTGAAAACCGTGTTTGGCCCTCACGCCTATCAGCTGGCTATGAGCTCCACCAAGTCCATGACCGGACATATGCTGGGAGCCGCCGGCGCCGTGGAAGCCATCTTCACCGCCCTGAGCCTGCGGGACGGCTTCCTCCCCGCCACCATCCACTATCAGACCCCGGACCCGGCGTGCGATCTGGACGTGGTGCCCAACGAGGGCCGTCCGGCGGACATCCGGTACGCCCTGAGCAACTCTCTGGGCTTCGGCGGACACAACGGCAGCCTGCTGCTGAAAAAATGGGAGGACTGACATGGGCTTACAGTTAAATTCCAATGAGATTGCCGAGATCCTGCCCCACCGCTACCCCTTCGCGCTGGTGGACCGCATCACCGACGGAGAATCCGGCGTGTGGGCCAAGGGCATCAAGTGCGTCAGCGTGGGCGAGCCGTTTTTCTGCGGCCACTTTCCCCAAAAGCACGTCATGCCCGGTGTGCTGATCTTAGAGGCGCTGGCCCAGGTGGGAGCCGTGGCGATTTTGTCCCTGCCGGAGAACCGGGGGAAGATCGCCCTGTTCGGCGGCGTGAAAAACGCCCGCTTCAAGCGGCAGGTCATCCCCGGAGACGTTCTGGAGCTGGAATGTACCCTCACGAAGCGCCGGGGTCCGGTGGGCATCGGCGCCTGCACCGCCACGGTGAACGGCGAGACGGCCTGCACCGCGGAGCTGATCTTCGCCATTCAGTGACGGCCTCTCCCCTTTCGGATGCTCAAACTTGCTATTCCAAATTACAGCACAGCAGCAGCGGCAAATTGCCGCTGCTGTTGTTCATTTACGGATAGATGTCCGCCATATTCCGTCCAACGCTCCTGCAAAGCACCCGCTTTTTTCACCAAAATGCACAAAATTTAAAAATTTTGCCGCAAAGAATTGACGGCGGCAGGCGTTATCCATATAATAAAAACTCGGACTCGGCTCACACTTGAATTGGAAGCCGGGCAAAACAGAGCATATACGGCAGGCCCCCTGTTCCCTATGGGCGGCCCGCGCCGATACGGTATGAAGAATGGTGGCAAAATGACGAAACAGAGAACAACCCCGACCGCAAAACGGAATCACGGATTTACACTGATGGAGATGCTGATCGTTGTGGCGATCATCGCCGTTCTGGTGGCCGTCGCGATCCCGACCTTCAGTTCACAGCTTCACAAGGCGCGTGTCGCAACCGACTGGGCCAACGTGCGGAGCTATTACGCCCAGCTCCAATATGAGTTCATGGAGACGGGGGAGATCAATAAGGATTATCTCAAAGAATTCGACCACTACGGAGGTACTCCTGGGTTCACTTCCTTTACTCTGGACGGCCAGACGATCAATCTGAGAACTGGGATGCTTTGGGTCGCAAAAGAAGACCATAATCAGGGATACAACATTCTTTATGCCTGCACCAGTGGTCACCCCGAATGCGTATTGATCCTTCCCATGAGTTGATTCCGACAAGAAAGCAGAAAAACCTATTGGATCTCCTCCCTCTTTAGCAGGAGAGACGAACCCGGGGTTTTTGTATCTTTGGCAGCAGATTGAGAGGTGCAGATGAATGGAATGGCAAAAAAACTGCGAAGTAACGATTATCAAGTAGGCTTTTCTAAAATAACATGACTGGGTTCTACGGTTACCGAATGAGCCGAAAGATGATCACCATTGTTCGGCAAGCAGAAAATCCGCGAGGTGAACGATCCGGATGCCGTCCTCGATGCCGGTATCCATCTCGTTGAGGGTAACAACATATTTGGGGTAATGATCGCGGATCTCCATCAGGTTCCTCACTTCGCGGTCCGATGCTTCTGGGATCCGGACGCAGACCTGCACATAAATGCGCTCGTCGCGGCGCGTTGCAACAAAGTCGATCTCCTTTGTATCGTTCTTGCCGATGTAAACATCGTAGCCGCGGCGCTTCAATTCGAGGTACACGATGTTCTCCATCGCGCCGTCCAGCATTTTGCGGTTATAACCCAGCAGCGCGTACTTCAGGGAGACATCGGCAAGATAATACTTCTCCTGCGTTTTCAGGATACTCTTGCCTTGCAGGTCATAGCGTTCGCAGGGGTAGATAATAAGCGCCTGCTCCAGCCAGCGCAGGTAGTTGTAGATACTCTCCACCGAGACCTTGCGGTGCTCACTTTTCAAGAAAGTGGAGATTGAGTTTGCCGAGAAGGTCTTACCCATATTTTCGATAATATACTTCACCACACGATCAAAAAGATCCTGCTTGTTGATGCGGTGACGCTTGACAATATCGCGGGAGACTACGGTATGGTAAATGCCGTTGACGATCTGATAGGCGCTCTGTTCATCGTACTCGCTGAGCGCGATGATCGGAAAACCGCCGAAGCGGATATACTCCTCCAGCAGTTCCCTGCGGGATAAAGTGCTGTCGGCCTTGAAGTCCAGATACTCCTTGAACGACAGCGTATAGACGGGAATGGACACATAGCGGCCTGTCAGATAGGTGGAGATCTCGCTGGACATGAGCTTGGAGTTGGAGCCGGTCACATAAATGTCGGCGTCCGCGCCCTCCAACAGACTGTTGACCGCCCTTTCCCAGCCGGTGATCTCCTGAATCTCATCCAGCAGGAGGTAGCAGTGTCCCTTGCCCGCCATGGCCTCCAGCAGTTCGTCATACATCTGCTTGGCGGTGATATTTTCGGGAATGTCCATCTCCGTGTATCGCTTGCAGATGATATGAT
>ENA-OVGC01003132-OVGC01003132.1-human-gut-metagenome-genome-assembly--contig:-NODE-3132-length-10306-cov-10.581699_pt1 | contig 10306 bp, 8 predicted proteins | sample MGYA00237768_ERZ505415 | MGnify/ENA primary metagenome ERZ505415 (study PRJEB26158, sample SAMN06016382) | human gut metagenome | biome: human gut; feature: ankylosing spondylitis patient; material...
GATGTGCGCCCTTCTTGGTCTTGACCAGCTGCAGAGCGGGACGGATGGTGTCGGCGGTGGAGTAGGTAGCGCCGCCCAGCAGGCAGTCAGCCTTGCCCATCTTGACCAGCATGGTGCCGAAGTAGTTGGACTTCTTCAGCAGAGCAGTGCACTCCTCTGCGGTCTGCTTGCCCTTGCGCAGCTCGACCATGGTGTTGACCATCTCATCGAAGCCGGCGTAGTTCTCAGGGTCGATGATCTCAGCAGCGGAAATATCAAAATTGCCAGCAGCGGCAGCAGCCTTGCACTCTGCCTCGTTGCCGACCATAACAACTTTCAACACGCCCTCAGCCAGCAGCTTGCTTGCGGCCTCCAGGATGCGGGGGTCATTGCCCTCGGTAAAAACGATCGTCTTGGGGTTTGCCTTCAGCTGTGCTACCAGCGGTGCGAACATATCAGCCATTGTTGATTACCTCCGAATTAACTATCCAAAATTCACATCCGGGTGCCTGTTGGACACAAGGATGCCTTTCTCTTTTATTCTAGCACACCCGGCAAAAAGTTCAAGACAAAATTGGCTTTTTGTGCTATTATTTTAGGAGAAAACCATTTTTTATTTGTGAACAAATTATCATTCAGCTGCAAGGAGATCAAACTGCTATGGATTGGGATACATTAAAGGCCGAGTGCCTTGCCTGCCGCAGATGTGAGCTGTGCACTGACCGCACCCATGTGGTGTTCGGGCAGGGTGTCCAGACTGCTGAGGTGCTGTTCGTGGGCGAAGGCCCGGGCCAGAGCGAGGACGAGCAGGGCCTGCCCTTTGTGGGCCGCAGCGGCCAGCTGCTGGACAAATACCTGTTTGCCATCGATCTGGACCGGAGCAAAAACTGCTACATTGCCAACATCGTCAAATGCCGCCCGCCCCAGAACCGTGACCCGCTGCCCACCGAGAGCGAGGCCTGTATGCCATGGCTCCGGGAACAGTTCAAGCTGCTGCAGCCAAAGATCGTGGTCTGCCTGGGCCGCATCGCCTCTCAGCGGATGATCCGCACCGATTTCTCCGTGACCAAGGAGCACGGCACCTTTGTGCAAAAGAACGGCGTATGGTTTATGGGCACCTTCCATCCCGCCGCCCTGCTCCGGCAGGCGCAGAACAAACCCGCCGCCTTTGCGGATTTTGTGGCTCTGCGGGAGAAGATCCACGAGGTGTGCGGGCACACATATTAACAAGCTCACCCTCTCCGTCATTGCTGTCGCAATGCCACCTCTCCCGAAGGGAGAGGCCTTGGCAGAAAGATGAAGCTCACAAAAACTGCCAAGGGCTCCCACTTTGGGGGAGCTGGCGAGCGGAGCGAGACTGAGAGGGCAAGGCCGTTTCCAAGTATCATCTCCCTTCATTTTTGCATACCCTAAAGCAAAAGTGAGGTGTTCTGATATGAAAACGATCCAAAGCCGTTCCCCCGATTTCTTTCTGGGGGCCACCACACCGGCGGGCTTCAAGGGTTATTTTGAGCCGCTGCGCCGGGAGCCCGGGATGCAGATGCTTCTCATCAAAAGCGGGCCGGGATGCGGCAAATCCACCCTGATGAAGCATCTGGCCCAGGCCGCCGAGCAGCAGGGCCAGCGCATCGAAAAGATCCACTGTGCCAGCGACCCGGACAGTCTGGACGGGGTCATCTTCCTCGACCAGAAACGCGCCATCATCGATGCCACCGCGCCCCATGTGGTGGAGCCGGACGCGCCCGGGGCTGATGAGCTGGTGGTGAGCCTGTACCACACCATCGATGCCGGAAAGCTGGCTCCCCACCGGGACGAGGTCAAGGCCCTGTTTGCCCGGAATGCCGCCCTGCGGGGCCGGGCAGCCCGGTATATCGCATCGGCGGGCAGCCTGATGCTGGACAGCCGCCGGGCCGAGGCCTGCAGCGCCAACTTTGAAAAGGTGCGCCGCTACGTCAAGCGTCTCTGCACCCGGCTGCTTCCCCGCACCGAGGGCACCGCCAGCGAGGAGCTGCGGCTGCTCTCAGCCATCACCCCCAAGGGGATGGTATTCTACCGGGGCACGGTGGAAGCACTGGCCGACCGGTATGTGGTATTCCGGGATGATTACGGGGCGGTCTCCCGCCTGCTGCTGGAACTCATCCGGGCCGAAGCACTGGCCCGGGGCTACCACATCATCACCTGCCCCTGCGCCATGCACCCTGAAGATCAGATCGACCACATCTTCATCCCGGCCCTGCGGCTGGCTTTTTTGACCGACAACCTCTGGCATCCCATCCAGCTGCCCGGCGTACAGGCCGTGCGCTGCACCCGCTTTGTGGACCGGGAGAACCTGTCCGGCTTCCGCGCCCGCCTGCGCTTCAACGACCGTGCCGCCTCCGAGCTCATCGACCAGGCTGTCGCCCTGATGGCTCAGGCCAAGAACTGCCATGATGAGCTGGAGACTTATTACCGGGCCGCCGTGGATTTTGACCAGGTGAATGCTGTTGCAGCAAATTGTCAAAAGATCCTGGGTCTCGGGTAGGCCCTGCTCTGTACAACCTGACCGAAGCGCAGAATTTCAAGAGAAAGGAAGTGAACCCCATGCCAACCATCCGTCTCTCTGTCCGGGAGCTGGTGGAGTTCCTGCTCCGCACCGGCAGTATCGACAGCCGCTTTACCGGCTTTGACCGGGCCAACGAGGGCGCACGCATCCACCGCAGGCTCCAGAAGGCGGCGGGTGAAGGCTACGCCGCCGAGGTGTTCCTCACGGTAGAGCGGACGATGGAGGGAATCGGGTTCACCATCGAGGGCCGTGCCGACGGCATTTTTACCGATGAGGACGGCACGGTGGTCATCGACGAGATCAAGACCACCGCCGCGCCCACCGATGCCATCACGGAGGACATGAACCCCTGCCACTGGGCGCAGGGCATGGTCTACGGGGCCATCTGCGCCGAGCAGCGGGAGCTGGAAACACTGGATGTCCGGCTGACCTATTACCAGATCGACACCGATGAGATCATCCGCTATACCCGGCACTTCTCTGCCGCTGAGCTGGATGCGTTTCTCAACGACTTACTGCGGCAGTATCTTCCCTGGGCACGGCGGCAGCTGGACTGGGTGGAAGCCCGGAACCGGAGCCTTGGGGCCCTGCAATTTCCGTTTCCGGCCTACCGTCCCGGGCAGCGTGCCCTTGCCGGGGAGGTCTATCGCGCCTGTGCTGCGGGCAAGGCAGAGCAGAAGGGCGGTACCCGGCTGTTCTGCCAGGCACCCACCGGCATCGGCAAAACGATGAGTGCCCTCTTCCCTGCCCTGAAAGCCATGGGCGGGGGCAAGGGGGAAAAGATCTTCTACCTGACCGCCCGCAACACGACACAGGCCGCTGCCGAGGATGCACTGGCCCGTCTGCGGGCGGCAGACCCGGCGCTTTCCCTGCGCAGCGTGACCCTGACCGCCAAGGAGAAGGCCTGCCTGTGCAAGGATGCTGAGGGCCGTCCCGCCTGCCTGCCGGAAGCCTGCCCCTACGCCAACGGCTACTACGAGCGGCTGAAGGATGCGCTGGCCGACCTGCTGGACAGCGCCGTCCCCTATGACCGGGCCTCCCTGACCGAGACCGCCCGGCGGCACAGGGTCTGCCCCTTTGAGCTGGGGCTGGACCTGAGCGAGTGGTGCGATGTGGTCATCGGAGACTACAACTATCTGTTCGACCCCACCGTGCACCTGCGGCGCTTTTTCGATGCGGCGGGCGACTACCTTTTCCTCATCGACGAAGCCCACAACCTGCCGGACCGGGCCAGAGCCATGTACTCGGCGCGGTTCTGCAAGAGCAGCCTGACCGATGCCAGACGGGTCATCGGCAAAGGAAAAAGCGCACTGAAAACCGCATTGACAAAGGCAGACAGGGGCTTTCTAGAAGCACGGCGGGCGGTAGCGAAGCTGGCCCCCCGCCGGGGTCCATCGCCCACCGAATCGCCGGCAGAGGATTTCACCCAACAGACCAGCCTTCTGGACACCGAACCGGCAGAAGCCGCCTTCCCGCTGCCGGAGCCTTTGCTGGCGCGGGATGGCACAGTCTTTTTGCAAGAGCTGCCGAAGGAGCTGCTCCGACTGCTGTTCAGCCTGCAGGCCCCCCTGCAGGACTGGCTGGAGGCCAACCCGGAGGCCGATGCCCACGCCCAGCTGCTGGAGCTCTACTTTGCGTTGCAGGATATCACCCGGGCGGCAGAACGGTACGACACGCATTTTGTCACCCAGCTGACAGCCCGGGGCAGCGAGCTGGAATGGGAGCTGCTCTGCCTTGACCCTGCCCCCTTTGTGGATGCCAGCCTTGCCGCCGGGCGGGCTGCGGCACTGTTCAGCGCAACGCTCACCCCGCCGGGCTACTACCGCTCCGTGCTGGGCTGTCCCGATGCCCGGGCTGTGGCACTGGAAAGCCCATTTCCGCCCGAACATCTGGGGCTCTACTGCCTGCCCGGCATCTCCACCCGCTACCGGGATCGGGAGGCCAGTGTTCAGGCCGTCTCAGATGCGCTAGCCGCACTGGCCCGGGCCAAGGTGGGCAACTATCTGGCCTTTTTCCCCAGCTATGCCTATCTGCGGCAGGTATATGAGGACTTCACCGCCCGTTACCCGGACATCGGGACGCTGGCCCAGGAGAGTGGACTGGACGACGCGGCCCGGGCGGCCTTTCTGGAACAGTTCGGCCCAAGCCCAGCAAAAACACTGCTGGGCTTCGGGGTCATGGGCGGCATCTTCGGCGAGGGCGTGGATCTGGTAGGCGACCGGCTCATCGGGTGTGCCATCGTGGGGGTGGGCCTGCCTCAGGTGAACCCCCGGCAGGAGATCCTGCGCCGCTACTATGACGAAGCAGGCGGCACCGGTTTCGACTACGCCTACCGTTTTCCGGGCATGAACAAGGTGCTGCAGGCGGCGGGCCGGGTCATCCGCACGCAGGAAGACAGGGGCGTGGTGCTTCTGCTGGATGACCGCTTTGCCCGCGCCGAATACACCCGCCTGTTCCCCCGCCACTGGCACCAGCTCCAATACCTGCGCAGCACCACAGAGCTGGAGCAGCAGCTTGCCGCCTTCTGGGCGCTGAACCAATAGAAAAAGCCTGTCAGCGCAAAAACCGACAGGCTTTTTCTCATGCTCCGGACATTTTCCGGCTCTTACTTCTTTCTGGGCAGGGATCTGCGCAGTTCATCCCAGGCAGTCATCTCCACCAATGTGGTGGCGCGCAGGGCGGCAAACGCTTCATCCAGATACTGCATCTCGCTCACCGCACGCATGGCGTGATCCGAAATGCACCACTTCCCAACGACCGTCTGCGCCATCCAGTAGACCATCCGCTCGGTCTTTTTCCGCTGTTTGGTGCCCTCGCGGTAGCGGTCGGTGTTCTCCGCATCGTTCACGGGTACACCTGCCGCTTTCAGCATCTCACAGCACTCCCAGGCGGCATCCACGATCATCCTGCGCTGTTCCACTGTGGTGCGGGAAAGTTCCCCATCCACCGCATAGCAGGCATAGGCGCAGGGCAGGATAAAGGCGATGTGGCTCTTGAGCCACTCGTCCATATCACTGTAATAGGTCAGCTTGTAATGAGTCCCCTCAAAGGCAGCCTGCAGCCGCAGGCGGAACGCGCCGGACAAGGGAGCGGTTGCGCCGCCGACGGTCATTCCCATCCCCATGTGCACACTGACCAGCCGGTCATGCTCCCGGCGGCCTGCATTGTTCTGGAAGCCAAAGGCGATCTTATCCACCGGGCGCTGCATGGCCTGCAGCATCTCCTGCGCATAGGGATCATTGCCCACAAAGATGAAGTACTGGCTCCGGTTTGCCTTGAGGATGGGCAGCACATCGGCCAGCTGCCCGGCCTGCACCGTGACAAACACAAGGTCATACACATCCTCGGGGGCCAGCACATCTGTCGTCTGCATCCGATCCACCGTCGTTTTCCGCTGGAGCATGTGGCGGATGGTCAGGCCCTTCTGGTCAATGACCTCCTTCCACTCGCCCCGGGCCAGCAGGGTGACCACATTTTTCTTGTTCTGTGCCAGACTGTGGGCCAGCTGACAGCCCTGAACGCCTGCGCCGTACACCAAGATCCTCATAACGAGATACCTCCTGTTTTGCATGATCAGCCCGGCCAGAAACACCGGGCTGTTACTTTTTCAGGAACGAGAAGAAGCCCTTTTTCTCATAGGGCCGGGTCTGCACGCCGGTCACGGTGTAGCCCGTTTCGGCAATGGCAGCCCTCAGCGCCTCCACATCCACCGGCTGCTCCGAGACGATGACCGTTTCGCCCTTGGTGTGGGAAGAAGTCACCTTGTTCACCCGGGCGGTCTTGCGCACCACATCATTGATGTGGCTCTCGCACATACCGCACATCATACCATCGACCCTCAGGATCGTTTCTACCATTGTTGTCCCCTCCATACTGTATCTGCGGGCACCCCTGTCAAACTGCACAAGTCCAGCCCGCTGTTTTCGTCATTTTGTTAGTTTTAGCTAACTCATTGCAGAAACAAAAAGGCTCCTGCCCCACACAGCACTGCTCTGCGGAACTTTGCCGATCTGTTTTCAGTTTTATCATACCATACCGGTGGGCAAATTTCAAGCTGCCCGCAAAACCGGCCGGGGGACTTTATCAAAGGGTCAGTTCATGGAAAACAGCGCTGCTTTCCAGCTCTTTCCATTGCATCGTGTTTCCTTCCAGGGTCATGTAGCTGTGGGGGCCGTTCTCCTTGGGGATGCTTACAGAACCCGGATTCAGGTAAAGATTTCCCTGCCCGAACTCTGTCCAGGCCGGAACATGGGTATGCCCGTGCAGCAGCACATCTCCCGGGGCCAGCGGCGGCAGATTTTTCACATGATAGATATGCCCGTGGGTCGCATAAATGAGCCGCTGCCCCACCGGAAGCACCGCATAATCAGCCAGCACGGGGAATTCCAGCACCATCTGGTCCACCTCGGCGTCACAGTTGCCCCGCACGCAGAGCAGCTTCTCCTTTTTCCCGTTCAGCAGGGGGATGACCTCCTTGGGGGCGTACTCTCGGGGCAGGTCGTTGCGGGGGCCGTGGTAGAGCAGGTCGCCCAACAGGAACAGCCGGTCGGCTCCCTCCCGCTCAAAGGCCTCCAGCATTTTGCGGCAGTAGTAAGCCGACCCGTGCAGGTCTGACGCGATCATCCATTTCATGGCAGATCCTCCTTTTATGCGTTCTGTTCTTATTTTACCGCCGCCGCGCCCCATGTCAAGGGCAAGGGTCCACTGTAAAAAGTCGTACTTTTATTTTGAAAAGTCCTTGACAAGTATCCCTGTGATGTGGTATCTTTGAACCAATAAAATATCGTGTGGATTTTTACAGCATTCTGCAACTTTTCGCCACACAATGGTACAAAAGCCATTGTGTGGCTTTTGCTTTGCCTTCAAATCCAAATCTGACCCTCAGGAGCAATGAAAATGAACGATACTTTTATGAAAACCAGACCAGTGTTCCCGCTGCTGCTCTCCATGGCCCTGCCCAACGTCATCTCGATGCTGGTGAACAGCCTGTACAACATCGTGGACAGCCTCTTTGTGGCCCAGATCAGCGAGCAGGCCATGACGGCGCTTTCGCTGGTGTTTCCCATCCAGAACTTTGTCAATGCAGTGGCCATCGGCTTCGGCATCGGCATCAATGCCCAGATCGCGCTCTACCTCGGCGCAGGCGACCACGAAAACGCCAACCGGGCCGCCACCCATGGCATGATGTTTTCCCTGCTGCACGGCGTGCTGGGCATGGTCCTCTGCATTGCCATCATGCCCGGCTTCCTGCGCCGCTTCACTACCGATCCCGCTCTGGTGGACATGGGCGTGACCTACTCCACCATCGTGTTCCTTTTCTCGCTGGTCAACATGGCAGACCTCGCCTTTGAGAAGATCTTCCAGTCCGTGGGCCGGATGAACGTTGCCATGGTGGCGCTGATCACCGGCTGCGTGACCAACATCGCCCTCGACCCGGTCCTCATCTTCGGCCTTGGGCCGGTGCCCGCCCTGGGCATTGCCGGTGCGGCCCTTGCCACCGGCATCGGGCAGACCGTTTCCCTTGTGGTCTACCTCTATGCCTACTGCACCACCGAAGTCGCCGTCCGCTTCTCCCGCCGCTGCCTGCGGTTCGATGCCGCCCTTGACGGCAAGCTCTATGCCATCGGTGTACCGGCCATCCTGAATCTGGCCCTGCCCAGCCTGCTGGTCACCTTCCTGAACGGCCTGCTGGCGGTCTACTCCCAGAGCTATGTGACGGTGCTGGGCATCTACTACAAACTCCAGACCTTCCTTTACCTGCCGGCCAACGGCATCGTGCAGGGGATGCGCCCGCTGGTGGGCTACAACTACGGTGCCCGGGAGCATGGCCGTGTGTCCAGGCTCTACAACCTGACACTGGGCCTGAGCGCCGGGATCATGGCCATTGGCACCCTGCTCTGCCTGACCATTGCAGGCCCGCTGATGGGTCTGTTCACCTCTAACCCCGAGACCATCGCCATCGGCCAGACCGCCCTGCGGATCATCTGCCTGGGGTTCATCGTCTCGGCAGTGTCTACCACCTCCTCCGGCGCGCTGGAGGGTCTGGGCAAGGGCGTGCCCTCGCTGGTCATCTCCCTCTGCCGCTATATCATCTTCATCATGCCCATTGCGTGGGTGCTGTGCGGCCGCATGGGCCCCACCGGTGTCTGGCACGCCTTCTGGATCACAGAGGCCCTCTCTGCCGTGATCGCCTACGCGGTATATCACAAGGCAGTCCATCAGAAATAACCCTCTCTAACAAAAATTCCCGCTCGATGGAGCGGGAATTTTTGTTATCATCTCTTCTTTTGTGGAAGGCTGCGCTCAGATCAGGCCCAGAGTTTTGAGCTCCCTTGCCACGCCGTCCTCCGTCACAGCCGGGCAGATGCGGTCGCAGAGCTTTTTCAGGTTGTCAGAGCCGTTAGCCATGCAAACGCTGATGCCTACCACATCGGTCATCTGCAGGTCATTGTCGCTGTCGCCAAAGCCGATGGTATCGGCCAGCGAACACCCCAGATCATCACAGATGGCCTTGATGCCCGTGCCCTTGTTGAACTTGCGGTTGATGAGTTCCCCGTTGACGATGGCTGACGGGTTATCCCCCAGCCGGGACTCACAGAAGATGAACTGATCCTCATACAGCTGCTTTGCCTCGGCAAGGCAGGCCTCGTTGGGGGCGATGAACACCACCTTGTAAACCGGCTCTCCGTGGTATTCCTCAATGGGCCGGATGGTCATGCCATACTCCATCGTTTTGCGCCAGCGCTCGGCCTCGCTGTTCAGCTGCCCCGGCTTGCGGGGGAACAAATGGGCGAACCGCTCGATCATCTTGATGCCGCCGTAAGTATCATCCCGGGCTTCCAGTGTACACTCGGCACCGGCACGCCCCAGCACCTCCCGCAGGCCCTCGACCTGCGCAGGCTCCATGGGAAGATCCACGAGAATTTTCCCATCACAGCCTACATAGCCGCCTGCAGAGCAGACAAAGCCATCGAAACCGTAGGCAAGCAGCGGCTTCGTCATGCGCAGGTTACGGCCGGTGCACAGAAACACCTTGTGGCCGTTGGCCCGGGCCTGCCGGATGGCCTCCACGGCACTGGCCGGAACGGTCATCTCACCGGGAGGCAGCAAAGTACCGTCAATATCCAGAAAAATCAGTTTTTGCTTCATAGTTCCCTCACTCTTTCACTGCCAGTTCATGGTAAAGCCGCGAATCAGCAGACCCACGGCCAGGATCACCAGCAGCACCAGCAGAACGGTGCGGTTGGCCTGTTTCTGCTTCTGCCTGGCCCGGGCACGGCTGTTCCGGCTGCCGCCCTGCTTCCGGTTCCGGGATCTGCCGCCGGAGCTGCGGCCGCTCGTGTTCTGCTTTGTGCTGCTGCGGCGGGAAGCACTGCCGGAAGTCCCCTCTTTTTTCCTGCCCGCAGTGCTCTGGCCGGACCTTGCCGCGCGGGGTGCTTTCTCTTCCGGGGCCGCCGACGCAATGGGCTTTTTGGCCCCGCAGCGGCTCAGATAATCCTCAGCCAGCCGGTAATACTGGCCCAGCTCACTGGTGCGCAGGGGCGCGCCTGCATAACCTTCTTCCAGTGCTTCCACGGCCTCGTTGAAGAGGATCGCCGCCTGCGCAGCCGCCGTGCGGTCGGAGGCATGGGCCGCTTCATTGCGGGCGGTGCGCACCGCGTTGCAGGCCCGGCGGGCAGCAGCGGGGTGCTCCGTATTGCCCAGCAGATCCAGCTGGTGCGCAGCATCCTTTTCCGGGTCCAGCAGCACCCGCATACACAGGGTGGTGTCCAGCTGCTGCCAGCT
>ENA-OVGC01003139-OVGC01003139.1-human-gut-metagenome-genome-assembly--contig:-NODE-3139-length-10290-cov-5.008696_pt1 | contig 10290 bp, 8 predicted proteins | sample MGYA00237768_ERZ505415 | MGnify/ENA primary metagenome ERZ505415 (study PRJEB26158, sample SAMN06016382) | human gut metagenome | biome: human gut; feature: ankylosing spondylitis patient; material...
ACCTCCATTGAAAACTTGCTGGTATTATCATGCTACATTTCAATGGATAGTATACCCCACTCTGAAATGAAAATCAAGAAGGCTGTTGAAATGTTTATGGGCAAACCCGACAACATTTCAATAAAGCAAGCAAAGATGTACACCATCATACAACTTGACATCATTCACACCGGCGATTGCCTCGAAATCCCGAAAACCCTGCCCGATGACAGCGTTCAAGGACATGATCGGCATTCCGTGGATGCTGGCGTTTGCCCTCCGCGATACCGGCTGGTATCTACGCAATGACATCATCTGGATGAAGGATAATCCCATACCGAAGAGCGTCAAAGACCTCTGCGACCGCTGCTATGAGCATATTTTCCTTTCCTCCAAGTCGAATAAGTATTTCTTTGACTATCCGCTCCCCTCCCGTCATTTCCGCTTTTGGGTCACGATTTGAGTCAAGCCCCGCGATGGCGCAGAAACGACCACGCTGTAAAGAGGACAACATCTCTACTGTAGGCCATGCATCGGTTAACCATGTATCAGCGCCACCAAATTCAAGATGCAGGCAAAAGAAGCAGCCAACGCAACAGGGATACCGGCCGCTTTCAAAAGAGAATGCATATGAAAGCCATCACCCACAATGGCAGGCTTTTGCTCTGCCAGCAATGCAATGGTCGGCATCACCGGGAGCACGGTGCCATTCAGCAAGCCGGCCAGTAGCGTCAGGTCTATGGGAGCGCCCCGGAGATATGCCACATAGGCGGCTATGGTTGTTTGAAAAGAATCCGGCGCTTTGAACGCCGGATTCAGAGGATTTAGAATTGATTTATTTCCCAAGCACAACGGAAATCTTGATTTCCTTTTCCGCCTCACTCAGGTCAAAATCGCCGCCGTCGGCGACGGTCACGCGCAGCTCATAGAGCACGCCGTCAGTCAGTTCCGTCACAGCCTCACCAGTTTCGTCCGTGATTTTCCACAGCTCAGAAGCGACCTGCTGAAGCCTGCCGTCCGTGCCATAGGCATAGAGCGTCAGATCAGAGGTACTGCCCGACAAATTATTCATACGGAAGGCTACCGTGGTGTTGGGATGCACGTTGCGAATGGTTGCGGTATTGCACCAGCTTGCAACCGTACCTTCACCGCCGCCCCGCTCAAACTGCTCCTGGGAAAGAACGTTTCTTGCCGCCTTATCCAGGTCCACCTCACGATACGGCATCTCCGGCAGATACACAAAGCGATCCTGCAAGCGCAGCAGTTCCAGATAGCCCGTCGGGCAGTAGAGCGCATTGCCGCTGTTGCCGGCATACATACCGATGGCCATGTTGTTGTAGCCGTACTTATTGGACACGTCCATCGTGAACACTGTCTCGCCGGTGGCAAAGTCCAGAATGATGTACTGCCACATGCCGGTATTCAGATCCTGTACATAGCCGTAGATATAGCCCGTCGCGGTGGAGAGCTTGAAAATCGAAGTATCGCTCAGGTCATTCCGACTCCAGATACTCCTCATTTCATAGCCGCTATCGGTCTTCACGGTGTCCACGCGCTCTACGCCCGGAGCAATCATGCCGTTGCCCTTCATGAGCCAGTTCTGGTCGTAAATGTTGGCGTAACTCTGAATGGACGAGTCGCTGTTGGGGTCGGCTAACCCTGCATTACCGGCGCCAAACCAGTTGCAGACGATCGTGCTGACCGTGCCCGCGCCGTCATCGTAGACGATCGCGGAGTTCTCGACGGCCACCTGATAGCCCTCAGGAAGATCATCCAGCACCGGCATGCTTGCCACGATCTCGCCGGTCTTCATGTCGAGAGCCAGAAGGTTCACAGGGTCTGCATTGTCGGTGAACATCACGAGGTTCGGCGTCAGCGTGGGAGAGCAGCCGCCGCCCCATGCAAGACCGCCGCCGGTGGTCTTATCGTTTTCGCCGCTGACCTTCGCGCCGACGCTCTCATACGACGTAGACCATGCAACGTCCACGCCATCCGCTGCGCGCAGAAGGTAGCAGTTCTTATTGGTCAGAATGACCGCGCCGTCTTTGGAGGCGGCGATGCCGTTTTCCGCGCCCTCGCCGGGCGTCAGCTCATAGACAAAGACCGCCTTCGAAAGATCGGTCTGCTCGCCGTTCAGAATCGCTTCCATCGCCGAATGGGCGATGTAGCCGAGAACGCCCTGCTGCTGGCGCTCGGGGTAGATGCGGAAACCGCCCGTGGCGAACCAGAGGTTTCCGTCGTAGTCGAAGACCACGGAAAGAAGGTTCTGCGTCAGCTCCTTGCCGAGCGCAGCCTCTGCTGCCGCCTTGATATCGACGTCGAGCACCTTTTCAAATTCGGGGATCACGCTGCCGTCTTCCTCCGTCGCGCGGAGCATCAGCACGTGGTTGTTACTGGTCGGACAGACGATGCGGTTTTCCGCGTCCAGGAACGTGTAGGAGCTCTGAATCACGTAGCCGCCGCCGTCATGCTGCTTCGGGGAAAAATAACCGAGCGTTTTCGCCTCTTCGGCGTTGAGGTCACGGATGGCGATGCCGCCGAGCAGCGGGACAACCGCATGACCATAGCTGTCAAAGTAAATAGCGGGAGATGCATTCGCATTCGTCGTTTCATAGGAAACATTGATCTCCGGATAGATGCCGACCGGCAGAATTTCATCCGTAGAGTCGGTGTTGTAGCCGTCGTGGTGGATATTCGCGTCGCTTTTTGCCATGTAGGGGTTCTCCTCCACCTGCTTGGGCTGCAAAGCCTTTACGGGCAGCGTTGCAGATGGCGGTGCAGAAGATTCCGAAGTTGTACCTTCATCTGCGGGTGTCTGTGTTCCTCCGCAAGCGGCCATTGACAGACACAATACTGCTGCCAGCACAAGGCATAGCGCAGAACGGATGATGCTTCTCTTTTTCATGAATAGTCCTCCTTGTTGGTTTCGGCATAGTTGGGCCGGAGCTGAGCAACCGAATTTTTCTCGTTCAGCCAGGCGTAAAGTCCCTGTTGGAAAGCTGCTTTTGTTACCGGCTCCAGCAAAAAATAATCTGCACGCAGTCGGAAAGCATGAAGCGAAAAATCCAGATCGCTGCACCAGATGATGCGCGTATTGCGGCAAAGCGCACGCAGATGTTCCACCGCATTCAATCCGTCGACACCCGGCAGGGCGATCACCGCATTGGTCGGCGGCGTTTTCCGTGCGGTTTCAAAAAACTGTTCCTGATCGCAGAATGTTTCAATTACGGGAAACCGTCCACATTCGGCGCAGAACTGCGAGATCTGCTCTGTAAAAAAAACTTCTTGCGCTTCACTATTTGTCAGCACGACAATTCGGTACACACCACTCCTCCTTTCTGCCGTCGTTGAGATTTTCTGTTTGTTAGTATACGGATGCGCACACGCTTTTCAAGCTGATTGGCACGAAAGCCCCGTTTCCGGCACGAAATCCAGGTTTGCTGGTGTGCCGGGGCTGGACAGATGTGATATAATCATAGTGGCATATTGGAGTTTTTTACGGAGTGGAGGAGCCGGTCAGCATGAGGATTGCAATTGTGGATGATCTCAAGACCGAACGCGCACTGCTGAAGGAACGCTTATCGCAGCAGCTGGCGCTTCGCGGTGTGGAAGCGGATATTTTGGAATTTGAAAGCGGCGAGGCTTTTCTCGCGGCAGAAAAAGAGCGGCGCTTTTCGGCTGCGTTTCTCGACATTTACATGGAGGGCTTAAGCGGCATGGACGCAGCGAAGGAGCTTCGAAAGACGGACACGGACTGCCTTCTCATCTTCACCACGACATCTACCGACCACGCGCTTGAGGGCTTTCAGGTGCGGGCACTTCACTATCTCGTAAAACCCTTTTCGGAGGAAGAGTTTTCCGATTTGCTTACCGAAATGCTTGCAAAACTCCCGCGTCCTGAGCCGGTTCTGACTGTGAAGGTCAGCGGCAGCGATGTTCGCCTTCGCTACCGGGACATCGTTTCCGCCGAGCATTTTGCCCATATGATCAATATCCGCACCACCGCCGGAAAAACGCTTGCCACGCGCCAGAGCTTCAAGGCGTTCACCGAGCCGCTTAAAAAAGATCCACGCTTTTTCGTCTGCGGCCGCGGCGTGATCGTCAATTTAGAGCACGCCGCCGATTTTCAGGACGCCGCCTTCTGCATGACCGACGGCAGCCGTGTCTATGTCAACCAGGAGCTTTTGAAGCCCGCCCGGCAGGCGTTTATGGAATTTCTGCTGCAAGGGGGCGTATGAGATGAAAGATGTTCTGCGTCCGATTTTGGAACTGGCCGTTGTGCTCCCCGGGCTTCTGCTTGCGTTTTTTCCGGTCAAATCGTATCTGAAGCAGCCGCCCGGAAAACTGGCCCTGTGGCTTCTGCCGCTGATGGCGGGCCTGAGCATCGGCGGCGGGCTTGTCTGCTATCATTTCCGTGTTTCCACCGCGCTTGCGCTGGATTTTCTCACACTGCTTGCAATTGTCCTGTATATCAAAACGCTCCGCATTTCCCTTTGGAAATCCGGAACGATCGCGCTGTCGGTCTGTGCGGTGTTTGCCTGCGTGAACAGCCTGTCCCGCGCCGTCAGCGCCGCGATGGTTCTTCGAATGCAGCTGCCGCCGGACGAGCCATGGTTCTGCTTTGCCGCCTGCATTTTTTATAACGCGGTTTGCTGGTTTTTTGTGCTGGCGGCATCCTATCCGTCGGCTCATGCGGTGCGTTCGATGGTCGAGGATGACAATTATGCACAGACATGGTATGTGTTCTGGGTTTTACCGCTGGTGTTCATCCTCCTAAATCTGTTCATGATCCCGCGTTACCAGACAACACTTCAGACAGGAAGGGTTCTGCAGGGTTACATTGTGCTCAGCATCGCGCTTCTGGTGCTGCTTCTCTTGTTCTGCACGATTTTCCTTCTGATGGCGAACAGTCTCAACCGCAACGCAAGATTACAGCAGGAAAACCAGCTGCTTTCCATGCAGCAGCAGCGCTATGAGAGCCTCAAAACCGCCGTCGAAGAGGCTCGACAGGCGCGGCACGATATGCGCCACCAATTCCATCAAATTTCTGCGCTGGCCGAGACCGGCAATCTGGAGGGTCTAAAAGACTATCTTGCAAAAACCATCTCGCGGATCCCGAATCTGGATATGCGCTTCTGTGAAAACCGCGCGGCGGACAGCGTCATCGGCTATTACTGCGCCCTTGCAAAGCGCGAGGACATCCCCTTCCGCGCCAAGCTCGATCTGCCGCAAGTGCTTCCAGTCGATGAGATCGATATGTGTCTGGTACTGTCCAATTTGCTTGAAAACGCGCTGGAAGCCAGTCTTCGCACATCGGCCGCTCGGCGGCAGATTGAAATCACCGCATATGTTCATGCCGAGCGGATTCTTCTGATTGAGGTTGAAAACACGTTTGATGGCAAAGTCAAGGAAAAAAACGGCGTTTTCCGCTCGACCAAGCGAAACGGAAACGGTATCGGCATCCAGTCAGTCCACCATATTGCAGAAAAAAACGGTGGTGCAAGTACGTTTTCCTATCAAAATGGCGTGTTCTCCGCCAAAGTCATGCTCTGTGGATAAGTGGAAATCCATAGAGTATCTTTTAGTTACATATTGCGTATAGAGGTCTAAATTCATGGGCAAGCAGACTTGGTATTCAGTCCCGTATGCTGTATACTCTACTCGCGTCTTGTTTGATGTCACACTTAAATAATACGCCGAAGCCCGACTCTGTGCAAGAGCCGGGCTTCAAAATTTTTCGGGGCTGCCTCTTAGTGAGACAGCCCCTTTTTTATTCTTTCCTTACATGATCTCACCGATGAGATACAACACGGCCAGATGGGCGGGATAGAACACGTAGAACGCCCATTTCCAGCCCCGGCAGCCCGGCTGGCCGTTGTAGCACCACAGAATGGGCAGCGCCAGCAGCGACCACCACACGTAGGGCATATCCCCGCACTGGGTCAGGCAGTAGAGGGCCATGCCCAGGGAGAACAAGACGAACCGCTGGTGCTTCTCTTGGGACAGCATGGCGAACAGTGGCAGAAACGCGCCCATCGCGCCGTAATCGAACGTGACCAGCACACCGGTCCTGGCGGTGATGGCCTGGCAAAGCATATCCGCCCCGGCCACGGCCAGCATCGCGGCGGCACACACGGCGGCATTTTTGGCGTTGGGCTGGCGCTGCAGGCGCAGGAACGATGTACACAGCAATATGGCCAGCGCCAGCGTGAACAGGATGTTCAGATACAGCGCCTGCGAGCCCCGGAGCGTTCCGCCGCCCAGCAGCTCCTCTGCTGCGAACACGATCTGACAGGCCAGACCCAGGCCCAGCACCCGCCAGAAGTAGACCCCGGGCTTGCGGGTGTGTACGCAGCCGTCTCCCACGCAGAAGGCGAACAGCGGGAAGGAGATGCGCCCGATCCAGCGCAGCACCGCCACCTGCGGGAACAGCAGCAGCCCGGCGTGGTCGATGACCATGGTCAGCGCCGCCAGCAGCTTGAGTATGTTCTTATTCATTGATGCCCGTATCAATCGTCCTCGTCCGTCTCTTCCGGCTCGGGCCTGGGCAGCAATCGCACCTCCGCCCGATCCACCTGATGCTCCCGGATGGATGTGACGTGGATGTGCATCCCCTCGGTCTCCAGATCGATGTCCTGCTCCCCGTCGTCGGGGATGATGCCCAGCGCGTCGAACACCAGCCCGGTAAGGGTATCGTGCTCCTCCTGATCCAGCTGGATGCCCAGCGCGTCCTCGATGTCATCCAGCTCCACGTTGCCGGTGAGCAGCAGCGAACCGTCCTCCCGCTTCTCGATGCGGGGCTCATCCTCGCTGACCGGGCCGCTGTCATCGTCGCCCAGGTCGCCCACCAGCTCCTCCACCAGGTCGTTCAGCGTGACGATGCCCACCATGCCGCCGTACTCGTCCAGCACCACGGCCAGGGGGTTGCCGGTGCGCTTCATGTTGCGGAACAGGGCATCGGCCTTGATGGTCTCCGGCACGAAATACGGCGCGCGGACGGCGGAGCGCATCACGTTGTCCCGGCTCTTGTCCGCCAGGCGGAAGTACTCCTTGGCGTTCAGGATGCCCACCACGTTGTCGGCGCTGTCCTCACAGATGGGATAGCGGTTGTGCCGCGTGCCGCGGATGGTCTCCGCCCACTCGTCCATGCTCTCGTCCATCCACAGCAGGTCCACATCGGTGCGGTGGGTGGCGATCTCCTCGGCAGTCAGGTCGTCGAACTCAAACACGTTCTGGATGAACTCTTTTTCCTCGTGGTCGATGCCGCCATGCTCACTGCTGGCGTCCACCATCATGCGGATGTCCTCCTCGCCCAGCTGCTCCTCCTCCTCATTGGGGTCGATGCCGATGAGGCGCAGCACACCGTTGGTGGACACACTCAGCAGCGACACGATAGGCGCGAACAGCTTGGAGATCACCGTCACCAGCCCGGAGATGCCCAGGGCCACCTGCTCCGACTTCTTCATGGCGATGCGCTTGGGCACCAGCTCGCCGAAGATCAGGGTAAAATAAGACAGGATCAGCGTGATAATGATGACGCAGATGGTGTCCAGCGTGCCGTGGGGAATGGCGACACCCAAGCTGATGAGCCAATCTGCCAGCCCGTCGGAGAAGTTCTCCGACGCGAAAGCGCTGCCCAGGAAGCCGGCCAGCGTAATGGCCACCTGGATGGTGGACAGAAAGCGGGCGGGCTGGGCCGTCAGCTTACTGAGCCGCTTGGCCTTGCGGTTTCCCTCGGCGCACATCTTGTTCAGCTTCACCTCGTTCACCGACAGAACGGCGATCTCGGCGCAGGCAAACACGGCGTTGAGAAGGATCAGCGCCACCTGCAAAAGCAATAACCAACCTATTGAGGTCTCCAAAATATAAAACTCCTTTCCTGCTTCTTACCTTCCCGGTAAAAAGCGCAAAAGACACGGCCTGTGTGCAGCGCGCACAGGTCATGTCTCACATCCGTACACTATTCTGATTTCGTTCAGGGCAAGAGTCGCTGCCGGCTGTGTCCATCCTTTGATTGAACCCCCTGTTGAAGTAGAATTACCTATATTATACAGATATGCCCCCGGTCTGTCAATATACCTGAACATAAAGATGGGACAATTCGGCCGTTTCGCCCAAATCGTCCCCTCTGCCGCTTCTGTTTCCGTTATTCCGTCAGCAATTCCTCCAGCCGGCGGCGGATCAGGGTGAACAGCCGGTCGTTGTCCGGCATCTCCACATAGTCCGCCCTGTCGCATAGCATGGCCAGATCCTCCGACAGATAGCCCTGCTCCAGCACGTCCAGCCCCGCCCGCTCCAGGCAGCCTGCGAACCGCACCAGCGCCGGGTTTTCGTCCCACTCGCCCCGCTTGCGCAGCGCGCCGGCCCAGGCATACATGGTGGCCACCGGGTTGGTGGATACCTTCTCGCCCTTCCTCCAGCGGTAATAGTGGTCCGTCACCGTGCCGTGGGCCGCCTCGTACTCGAAGCAGCCGTCCGGCGACACCAGCACACTGGTCATCATGGGCAGCGACCCGGAGGCCGCGGCGATGAGATCGCTCATCACGTCGCCGTCGTAGTTCTTGCAGGCCCACACGATGCCGCCCTTGGAGCGGATGACCTTGGCCGCCGCGTCGTCGATAAGGGCATAGAGGTAGCGCAGCCCTGCCCTTTCAAAGGCGTCCCGGTACTCCTCGTCGTACACCTTCTGGAACAACAGCTTGAACGTCTGGTCGTAGTCCTTGGAGATGGTGTCCTTGCTGGAGAACCACACGTCCTGCTTCACATCCAGCCCGTAGCTGAAGCAGCACCGGGCGAAGGTGAGGATGGAGTCGTCCCGGTTGTGCATGGCCTGCACCACACCCGGCCCGGCAAAGTCGTACACCGTCTGGCGGCTCAGCTCCCGGCCGCTGTCGTCGGTGAACACCAGCTCCGCCTTCCCGGCGCAGGGCACGCGGTATTCCACCGCCCGATACACGTCGCCGTAGGCGTGGCGCGCGATGGTCACGGGCTTTTCCCAGCAGGACACCACCGGCTTCACCCGGGAGATGAGGATGGGCGCGCGGAACACCGTGCCGTCCAGCGCCGCCCGGATGGTGGCGTTGGGGGATTTCCACATCTTCTTCAGCCCGTATTCCTCCTGCCGCTGGAAATTGGGGGTGATGGTGGCACACTTCACGCCGATCTTCAGCCGCTTAATAGCCTCTGCCGCCTCCCGCGTCACCGCGTCCTCCGTTTTGTCCCGGTTGGGCAGAGAGAGGTCGTAATACTCCGTGTTCAGCGCCACATAGGGGCAGATCAGCTCGTCCTTGATCTTCCCCCACAGAATGTGGGTCATCTCGTCGCCGTCCAGCTCCGCAATGGGGTGGGGCATTCTGATCTTTTCCATTGTCTCAGCCTCTTTTCTTTGCCGCGTAATGGTTGATAAGACACCCGGCCAGCAGCAGCTCCCGCTCCTCGGCGCTGGTGTTCCTCAGGTACAGCGTCAGGGGTGCGGCCTTGCCGCCGTGCACCAGCACCGCCGGGAATTCCTCGTCGCCCCGGGCCACCTTCTCCCGGACTCCGGGGACGTAGACAAAGTCCCCCGGCGCGCCGTCAAAACGGTCGCCCGCCGCCATGGTAAAGGGCAGCAGACCCCAGTTGACGCAGTTGGAGCGATAGCGCTTGGTGGCGAACTCATAGCAGATATTGGCGCTGCCGCCCAGCACACGCTGACAGGAAGCCGCCTGCTCCCGGGCCGAGCCGTCGCCGGGCTTGTTGGCAAACAGCACTGAGCCGATATGCAGGTGTCCAGCCGCCTGACCGTCCAGCCCCAGGGCTGCCAGCACGGTATCCAGTGCCGCCGTGTTCCCGGCGGCCCGGTCCGCCTCCAGCGCCGCCGTGGCCTTGGCCCGGGCCACATAGTCCGGGTCGCGGCGGGACAGGGTGAACTGGGCCAGCTTCATGGGGTTGGAGCGGTAGGACGACGTCTCCCCGGAGGGGATCAGCTCGTCGGTGGTGGTCACCTCATCCCGCAGGACGGAGGCCACCTGCAGCAGCAGGCCGTCGGCCAGCGCCGGAATGGCGGGCCACTCCGCGATATTCGGGCCGTACTGCAGCTCCGCCTCCGGCTGGGGGCGGCCAAAGCCCCGGTACACCCGCTTTTCATACACAGAGGCATCGAACCGCCGGGATACCGGCGCGGGCGCGTCGTAGTCCACATCCGCCGCCGACGTGACCACGCCGTGGCTGCGGGCGGTGGCGGCGATGGAACGGGCGTCCATCAGGATCACCCCTGCCAGCTGGCCGTCGCCGGGCTTGGAGCCCTCCCGGTTGGGGAAGTTCCGGGTGGTG
>ENA-OVGC01003143-OVGC01003143.1-human-gut-metagenome-genome-assembly--contig:-NODE-3143-length-10271-cov-9.083399_pt1 | contig 10271 bp, 10 predicted proteins | sample MGYA00237768_ERZ505415 | MGnify/ENA primary metagenome ERZ505415 (study PRJEB26158, sample SAMN06016382) | human gut metagenome | biome: human gut; feature: ankylosing spondylitis patient; material...
GTACGCTCGGCAACATCGGCAAGGCGGCGGAACATGGGGCGCACTTCGTTTGCCCGGTTCATGTCGGTCTTTTCGCCCATGTACGCCTGTATGGGGTCAAGGATAATCAGCCGCGCCCCGTTCTGCGTGATTGCCTTTTCTATGCGCTCGTCGGACAGGGTAAGCTCCCGTTTTGCTTCATCAATCACAAGCACCCGGTCAAGGTCTGCGGCGGCTTCTATCAAGCGTGGCTTGACGGTATCGCCCAGCCCGTCCTCGGCGGTCTGGTAAATCACTTGGAATGGCGGCAAGGGCTTCATTCCCGGCAGCGTTCCCCCGGTGGTGCAGGCGGCGGCAAGGCGTAGGGCAAAGGTGGTCTTGCCCTCGCCGGGATTGCCTTGCACAATGGTTACTTTCCCAAAGGGGATATACGGCTCCCATAGCCATTCAACGGTCTGTGTGTCAACCTCGCTCATGCGGATAATCTCAACGGTTTCTTCCTGCGGCGGCTCTTTCAAGCCGTAAACCGCTTCCCGGATATACTTCCCGTCTGTGATTTCTGCCCGGTGCTGCAATACCTCGTTCCAGTCCTTGTAAAGCGGCACAAGGCGGTGGACGGTCAAGCCCTCCGGCACAAGCTCCGCAAGGCGGCTGCAAGCGTCGTTTCCCGCTTGGTCGCTGTCAAGGCAGAGGTAAACGGTCTTGATGTTCGGACGGTCAGAGAGGAAACGCAACAGGGCTTTTTCTCCCACGCCGCCCAGCGCAAGATAGCTCTGCTTCTGCCATGCCTTTTTGAACAGGCAGAGGAAAGAGAGCAGGTCAACGGGGGCTTCAAAGACAAACAGCCTGTCGCCCTCGCCCCGGTAGCAGAAGTTAAAGGCTTTGTCGCTGCCTTTTACATCAAGCCGGAAGTTCCCGGCTGTGCCGCGCTGGTGGGCATACCTCGGTATGCCGCTTTCATCTCTGCCGACAAATACGGCGTTATGGTGGGCGGCTTCCTCGTAAATATCCCCGGTGGCAAAGAAAAAGCCCGTCACATCTTCATCAATGCGGCGGGCGGCTGTGAGGTAGTTCCTCGCTATGCGGTTGTCGGTGCTGCGGGGCGGCAGTCGGAAGTCAGAAAAGGACGCGGGGCTTGGTCTGTCCGGCGGTTGGGCTGCGCCTTTTTCTCCTGTCAGCATTTCAACGGCTTCGGTAAAGCTCTTGCCGAAAAACTCCATGACAAAATCAATGGGTGCGCCGCCTTTGCTCTGGCTGTGCCTGTACCATTTGTTTCCCCGGACGGTCAGGCTGTCGTGCCGCTTCCAGCGGTATTCATTTCCGGCGCGGGTAAGCTGCTCGCCCTGTGATTGCAGGAAAGAAACAAGGTCGGCTTGGTTGGCGCGGTCTATCTGTTCTTGGGTGTAATACATGGTTGATACCTCGCTTTCTGTGGTTGAATTGTTCATAGGTTTTGAGTATAATGAAATCGACAAATCGGGATTTTTGGAGGTAGATGGAAATGAATAAGGAACAGCTATACGCAGCACAAACAGCAATGATTGAGTGGTTATCTGACCCTCATGAATTAGGAAAAAAGCCTTTCAAAATTGAATGTGCAGGTGAATTTGATTTTAATGAAATGCATTATTACATTTTCAAATTCAAAGCGTCGTTGCTTGGTAAATGGCTTGTTGGTGTCTGTGGTGGTTTTGAAGATGATGATTTAGAACTATGCGGACATATTTTCAGCAATATGCAAGAATATAATGAAACTACTGCTAAAAATGAATGTATTACAATGGTTGAAAATATTATGGCATACTGGAAAGAACAAGCCGCCAAATATAACAACCAATAATACAAATTCCAGTTTATCTATCTAATCCTCTTAAAACACTGTATTTTCAAGGCTTTTCGCTTGTCCTGTGTTCCAACCTTATGTATTTTCCCTTGTTTTTGCCCTTATGAGCCGAAACAAGGGAAATTTTTTATGCTCCGCCGATTACCTTATCCAGCAGTCTTGCGGAAGTACGCTTCGCTTCCCTTGTAGCGTGAGCGTAGATGTTCATTGTGGTACTGACATCAGCGTGTCCCAAAAGCTCCTGCACATCCTTCGGCGCAGCTCCGTTAGAGAGCAGGTTGCTTGTGAATGTGTGTCGAAGCTGATGGAAATGGAAGCCCTCCAAGCCGTCAACCTTTCGGCTTGCCGTCCTGCACATAAGCCCCACCGTACTCGGTGCTTCATAAGCGCCGTCCGGTCTAATGCAGACAAAGGATATTTCCTTGTAGCCTTCGGAAGTTTGCTCCGTTCTCGGCAAACTGTAAACCTCATAGTAAGTACGGTCTTTTTCCTTAACTTCACTATAAAAGTTGATGGTATACAGTTCTCCGTAGCGGAAGCGGTTCTTGTGCTGTTCGGTCTTGGCTGTCCGCAGGATCTCCGCCAGCGTGTCACAGAAGTCCACGGTGCGGATTTTCTTGCGTTTGGTCGCTCCTATCTCCGTCTTGTGTCTTGCCCCGTTGTATCGCATACTGCGGCGTACCGTGAGGTACTGCTTTTCAAGATTGATGTCTTGCCAAGCCAGCCCGCAGACCTCGCCAATGCGAAGTCCGGTGTAATATGCGATCTGTATGGGGAGAAGTGCAGGATTGTCCTTTGCTCTCAGAAAATCTTCAAGCCTCAGATATTGTTCGTGGGTAAGCGTAGGCGTGGAAGCCGTTTCGCCGTTTTCGTCGGAAAACAGTTCATAGCTTTCCTTTTTCCCTCGCCAAACAACATACTGCATCGGATTGAAGGATATTAACCTTTTGGGAAATACCGCAAAACGGAATGCCCCTTGCAGGACGGCGGAGAATAGCCGCAAATACCCTTTACTGAGCGCCTTTGCAGTCGTGCCGTCCGGATTTACCCCGCCGAAGCTGAGAAAATCTATGAACGCCTGCAAATGGTCTGCGGTCACGCTTTTCAGCTTTCTGCTGCCGATGGGATATTGCTTGATACGATTGACTGTGCCTTGATACGCCATCACTGTACCGTTGCTCAGATTGCTTGGTTTCAGTTCTTCCTCCACCCACATATCGAGCAGCATTGCCACCGTTGCATTTTCGGATTTTGCTACGAATTTCTTTTCTTCGTAATCCTCCATCGCTTTGCGGAGCAAGGCTTCCGTTTCGCTTTTGCTTTCCGTACCCGCAAACTCCCGCTGTACCTGTCTGCCGCTTTCATCTTCGATATAGAAGCGGTAGTACCACTTTTTGCCTTTCTTTCTTACAGAACCTTTTGCCATAGATAAAAATCTCCTTTCTATCCGTGGCAATCGGGACTGTGACATATGGTGTGCGTAAAACGAATAATGTCACTTCTGCCGGTTGTTTTCAATCGGCATTTTTAATTGTCAAGGTGCCACGGAATTTTTCTTTTCGGCAAGCCTATTCTCGGCTTCCGTCACTATCCCGAATAGATCGCCCATCTTTACGGCGGTGCGACCTTCATCGTAGATATGTAAAATCCCGTCAAGGAATCGCTTCATATCTTCGATAGGTAATTCCATTTCTTTGCGATATACTCTTTCGGTAATCGCTCCCGACTCGATAGCATATCTCATAAGCGACTGCTTCAAGCCATCGTCCTCTGCCACACGGTCAACCTCTGTCATAGCATCGGCAAAGTAGTGACAAAGCACAGAGTATAGATCAATCAGCTTTCCGAGAAATGTGGTAAGCAACTGTTGGTGCGGTTCTCCGCTGACTGTTGAGGAAACCGTATCAAGATACTTCTTGATATGCTGTTCTATGTCCTTTTGGCAAAGCGTCCTGCTGTCGTATTCCTTATCATTGGAAAGACCCGTCAGCCATTCGGGAGTGGTAAGAAGTGCGTCGGCAAGACCATTAATAATCATTGTTCGCTTCGGATCGACGCCATCCGCTTCATACCTTTGAATGGTGGACTTGTTCACACCGATACGCTTGCCAAGTTCCGGCATAGAAAGCCCCAGTTCTATTCTGCGCTCCTTAATGCGTTCCCCGACTTGTTTTGGGGTAAACATTGCTTCTTCTTTCAAGGAATTCACCTCCTGTTTGAGTATAGTATAGCACATATAAACTCGATTTGCAACCACTATTTACGAAAAACATTAAAAATAATTCTTAAAAGGTTGCAAAATGGGTTGACAGGCGATAGCGAAATAAGTATAATGAGAATACCGAAGGTGTATTTTGAGTATTTCAGAAAGGAGAACAGCATTATGAACGCAATCAAAATGGGAATGACGATCGAAGAAGCGGCAGAAACCAGCGGCATCGGCAGGAACACAATGCGAAAGCTGGTAGACTGGGGCAAGCTGCCTGTTCTGAAGGTCGGGCGAAAAACCATTATCCGCAGGGACACACTGGAACACTTTATGACCGTCAATCAGGGCAGAAATCTACTGTGTCAGGATGATGTCCGCAAGGTTGAGTAAACCGTTCTCTAAGCCCTCGGCGTTTGAGAGCGAAATACACCCCTCGCACAAATCTGCGATTTGTACTCTGGGTATTTCGCCCCTGCGGGGAGCCTGTATCACAGCTTGCCGGTCACTACCGCCGCTATGATACAGTGAAAATTGCTGCCGCAATTTTCGTTGGCTGTCCCGTCGGCACTTGCCGCCGAAACAGCCGCAACCGACAAATCGGTTGCGAAATGAGAACGCACCTTTACAGTATAGAACGGAGATGATTTATGACACGCCACAGCTTTATTCAGATGTCAAAGCTGTATAATGTCAAGGGAAGAATATCGTATATTACAAGCCATGCAAGACAGGAAAACCTCTATGCCACTTACCGCACCGCAGACAATTCCTTTTGGCGAAACCTTGCAAAAGAATGTCAGCAGGAATTTAAGCGAAGCAACTCGCCGGGGAAGTGTATCGAAGCAAGGGAATTGATAATTGCCCTGCCCGAAGTTTACACCACCTATGAGCCGCAACAGGTACTTGAAGATTTCACAGAGGAATTTCGCAGACGGTACAATGTGGAATGTGTATCGGCACTCCACCACAACAAGAGAAAGACCAATTACCACATCCACCTTATATTCAGTGAAAGGCGGCTACTTGCCGAGCCGGATATAAAGATCGCCACCCGAAGCGTATTCTATGATGAAACGGGCAAGCGGGTACGCACCAAGAAAGAGATCACCGATGAAAGCGGCAAAGTCCGTGAGGGCTGTACCGTTATCCCCAAAGGCGGCATATACGAACAGCACCTTTTCACCGTAAAGGATGACCGCTTCAAAAGCGACCCTTTTCTTCGGGAAGTAAAGGAAATCTATACCGCCCTTATCAATCGGCATATCTCAGACCCCGAACAGCACCTAAAGGTGTTCAATCCCGACAGTATCTATCTGCCAACCAAGAAGATTGGCAAGAACAATCCCAAAGCCGCAGAAATTGAAGCAGACAATGCCGCAAGGCAGGAATGGAACAGAACGGCGGATATGGCACTCATATCAGGGATTGAAGAAGCCAAGATACTGGAAATCAAGAAAGATGAGATCCACCAAAAAGCAAGTCAATCCATTAAAGCGAATGGATGGCTGCCAAATCTGTTCCGCAGTATTGTGGGCAAGGCAAAGGAATTTTTGCAGAACCTGATAAGGCAGACGGCACTACCGCCCAAACCGGTACTCAATATGGATATGGCAGAGTTCCGCACAATGCAGAAGCTGATGATACGGGTGCAGGACAGGGCAAGAGAAATCCGCAGCTTGCAGGATGAAGTACCCAAGTTAAAGGCACAGCTTGCCGAAACAAAGGGTATATTCAAGGGCAAGGAGCGAAAGGCGTTGGAAACGCAGATACAGCAGAGGGAAGAAAAAATCTCCGCTATGCTTGAAACAATACCCGATATTCTGAAAGATGACGGTTATCCCGACGTGCAAGCATTTATGGCAACCTACTGCAAGGTAGAAGTCATAGTTAATAACTACAACCGAGAGCTTGCAGAATGGGAACGCAAGGTCAAAGAAAAAAGCAGACCCGCCGAAAAAGAACGGTATGCACCGCCAGAAAAGCAAAGTGTCCGTGACCAGCTAAGACGGTTGCAGGCAGAGGGCAGACAGACCAAACCCAAGCATCGATCCCACGACAGAGAAAGATAGCTTTAACACCGAAAACAACACCGCAGGGCAGTTTCCCTGCCTTGCGGGATTACATATTACGGGCGGCAAAGAGAAAGCCGCCCCTTTCAATTTGTATGAAAATCTTAGCGAACCTATTGACAATTATAGTCTCTATGCGTATAATATAATTAACAATTTGGTTAAATGTTAAGGGAGGATGTCAAATGGGACTGCAACAGACATTAAAAGCTCTTGCTGACCCAATTCGCCGTGAAATACTAAATATGCTGAAAAAGGGGCGAATGTCTGCGGGAGAGATTACCAACCATTTCTCTGTAACAGCACCTTCGATTTCAAGACATCTATCGGTGTTGAAGGATGCTGACTTAATCAGAGATACAAGAGAAGGAAAGTTCATTTTCTATGAAATCAACACCTCTGTTTTGGAGGAAACTATGCTATGGATTGCAGATTTGAAAGGGGATAATGATAATGCTTAAAAAGAACAAGATTAAGGTTATAATATCGTCAATTATTATTTTACTTCCGGCTTTATTCGGGATCATTATGTGGAATGATTTGCCTGACATTATTACAACCCATTGGGGAGCTGACGGCAATGCGGACGGATTAAGCGGAAAGGTCTTTGCTGTCTTTGGTACACCTATCATACTTTTGATTTTCCATTTTGTTTGTTTGCTTTTTACTTCATTGGATAAAAAACAAAAAGATCAAAATCAAAAAGCATTGGGAATGGTTTTTTGGATTCTTCCGATTATATCCCTTTTCGCAAACGGAATAATGTATCGTGCAGCTTTTGGCAAAGAATTTGATTTAGCATTTTTTATGCCGGCTATGCTCGGAGTAATGTTCATCTTTATAGGCAATTACTTACCCAAAGTTAAACAAAACAGAACGCTGGGTATCAAGATTTCTTGGGCGTTGAATAACGAGGAGAATTGGAATAAAACGCATAGATTTGGCGGTAAGGTCTGGGTAGTTGGAGGACTTATTTTATTGCTCTCCATTTTTCTTCCTCTAAAAGTGATGGTATGGGTTGTAGTATGTGTGATTGCTGCTTTGGCGATTATTCCTATAGTTTACTCTTATTTCATTTACAAACAGCATCAAAAGGAAGGAATTGTATATGCTGAAGCGCCCAAAAGCGGTGCGGAAAAAATTGCGCTTAGAATAACCGCAGTTATAGTACCCATCATTTTATTAGGTGTTGCTCTTTTAATGTTTACTGGTAACATCGAGGTAAAGTGCGAAGATACAGCATTAACGATCAATGCAACCTATTGGACAGACCTGGAGATCGATTATTCCGAAATTGAGACCATTGAATACCGTAAGAATTTAGATGTAGGAGTGCGAACAAGCGGTTTTGGTTCTCCCAAACTATCTATGGGCATTTTCCAAAATGATGAATTTGGATCATACACCTTATATTCCTATACAGGTGCTAAAGAGCATATTATCTTGACTTCCGGCGAGAAAACTCTTGTCATTGGAATGAGCGATCCAAAAGAAACACAGGCAATTTATGATGCGATGTTAGAGAAAGTAGACAAGTAACGAAAATGGGATGAAAAGCCATATTTCAAGCTATTTTCTGACCGCAAAAACAGAGGGGTAAGGTGTTTGTACCTTACCCCTCGATTTTGTGTATTTTGGCGTTACAGTCTCATTTTGCGAACTTTATCATAACCTCGTCAACGGCATCCGTATATCTGCCTTGTGCTATCAGTCTGTTGCGGAAAGCAAGCAAAGCATTGAAGATATACCGCCGCTCCTCTGCTGTGAGGTAAAGGTAATACTTCCGTTTTCTCATACGAAGATCACCTCGGCATTGACAGTTTCCGTAACCGCAGACCGCAGATTGCTCATTCTGCCAACCCATTCCATTTGGTTGTCGGCTTTCAGTTTCTCAGTAATGCCCTCACGCTCTGCCCGTTGCTTCATAAGACGGTCAAATAGCTCCTGTGCCTGTTCTTCAATATCGGCGAGGTGGGATTGCAGTTTTCCGCTTGTCAGCAGATTGGTGTAGAACACCTTTCTATGCTCTCGGATATACCGCAAATGCCGCTGTCCCCACACGCCGATACGCCTTTCTTCTTTTTCGGCGGGTAACTCCAAACAGGGAATGTAATAATCGCCCTGCAACTCATACCATAGACCGTTTTGTTCGTTATAAATGTACTTTTCCATTATGTAATCCTCCAAAATAATATATTCGCACATACGTCACAGTTTCCCGATTGCCACACTTTGTTATATCGTGTTACCAGCTTTTCTTGCCCTTGCTTTTGCCCTTATAATTGCTCGGAGCAAGGGTAAAATTGTGTGAAATCGTATAAAGGGATAAGGTGAGCAGATTGCGAAAAACCCTTTATTTTCAAGGCTTTTAGAGGAATTCATTAACGCCCTACAAGAAGCGATAATGATTTAAGAAAAGTTAGTTTTCAAATTCCGATTTATCAGAAAGCATTTAGGGCGGACAAGCAAAATGGCTTGCCCGTCCTTTTCTTTATCGCTCCTGTTCGTGCCGCTTGGTGCGGTTCTGTGTCTGCTCCGGCTGCTCGGCTTTCAGTGCAATATCAACGCACTTGCGTATCTTCTGAAGCTCGGCAACTTCGGCGCGGGTAGCTTTCAGTTTGGTGTAGTCAGTATCTCTCTGTTCTTTGAGGTCAGCGTATTCCTGTTTCCATTTGGAGATAGGCAGTGTCTTTGTATCTGTCAGATTTGCATGGAGATAGCGGTTTGCCGCGTCCCATAGGGTAAGCTCGGCGCGGTTGGCTTCCGCAAACTTTTCCTGTCTGCCTTTCCATCGGATTTGCTTGTACTCGTCATGGACGGGCTTGGTCTTTTGGAAGTTCTGCGCCTGTTCAATCAGCTTTTGCAGCTTCTTCATACGGGCTTGCTTTTCTTTCAGCCCATCGTTAATGTCGCCCGTCTTATCGGCGGCAGAGGACAGGGCTGCGTCCAGTCCGGCAAGGTCGGCTATTCCCTTTGCGGAAAACAGATTGACAGCTTTGGATATGGCTTTCAGTTCGTCGGCGGTGTGCTGCCTTTGCCAGCTCTGCGAATACTTCTTGCCTTTCTCTCTCTGAATGTCCATATAGCGGAAAAGCAAGGTGGCAAGGTCGGGGGATTTGGGGGCGGCTTGCAAGGATTTCTTCGCTTGGAATAGCTCGGCAATCCATTCTTTGAGGTTGACGATCTGCGCCCGGATTTCCCGGATAAGGCGGTTTGCCTTTTGGATATTTCGGTTCAGTTCGCCTTTCTCGGTGGCGATACCTTTCTTCTCCATCTGGCAAGCCGCCACGCCCATGTGGACGGTAGGTAGCTCGTCAATGCCGCGCTCAGCGTTGCTGCGGTGGTCGATACGCTCTGGGCTTCCGTTCCTCTCCAAAAAATCGTTGGTAAGGTCAGCCCACGCCTTGCGCCAAACCTCGGCGTTTTCTTGGTTGTTCCAGTCCACAAGGTCAACTTTGCGGGTCTTGTATCTGCCGCTGGGCAGCTTCACACGCTCCCCATTTTCATCAAGCACATATTCCTTTTTTGATTTGGGAAGCCACTTGCCGCGCTCGTCCATCGGGCGCATGGTCAAGAGGATATGGGCATGAGGATTGCCGCCGCCTGTGTCATGGATATTGAAGTCGGCGCACATTCCCTTAGAAACAAATTGAGAGGAACAGTATTCCCGGACAAGCCGGATCTGTTCCTCTCTCGATAGCTCAACGGGCAGGGCGATCTCAACCTCCCGCGCAAGCTGTGCGTTATTCGATTTTTCCGCTTCCTCCACGCTGTTCCACAAGGTTGAACGGTCAGAGAAAGAGGGTGGGGCTTGGGGCGGCAGCAGGATTTCAGAATGGACAACGCCGCCTTTGCGTGTGTAGTCGTGGGTCAGCCCGTCCCACTCGTTTGTCAGCTTCTCCCCGGCGCGATAGGCGGCTGCGGCTACGGCAGATTTGCCCTTGCCCCGGCTGACGATTTTAATGCTGCAATGGTAGATTGCTATGGGTATCACCTCCCGGATAGGATATTAAGACTTGTTGAAAGTGAATAGCTTGCGTAGCAAGGTGTTCGCTTTCGGCAAGTACACAAAAGGGTAGACAGCGCAAGCTGTCGCAGGGGAAGTGTAGCGTCCCCTGTTGCGGCAAAGCCGCCATATCGGAGCGCGGGGAAAGTTCCCTGTGCGGAGATA
>ENA-OVGC01003146-OVGC01003146.1-human-gut-metagenome-genome-assembly--contig:-NODE-3146-length-10250-cov-3.566454_pt1 | contig 10250 bp, 6 predicted proteins | sample MGYA00237768_ERZ505415 | MGnify/ENA primary metagenome ERZ505415 (study PRJEB26158, sample SAMN06016382) | human gut metagenome | biome: human gut; feature: ankylosing spondylitis patient; material...
CCCTCCGCTACCTGCCGTTAAACTGCCGTCAACGGTTCATCCGTAGGGGAGGGATTCATCCCTCCCGGGCACTTTCCGCCGCCGCAAACGGCCACGGCGGCCAGAGGGCTGGCCGCCCTACGACCCCACTTAAAAAACATGCGTAGGGCGGGGTGCCCTCACCCCGCCGGAACTTATCGACATATCCTGCCCCCTCTGCTTTGCATATTCTTTACAAACTTTACCGTTCCCACACAAAACCGGGAATGTCTTTGCAAAAGCTTTACCGCGATTGTACCGCACCATGGTCGATACCCGCACGGAAATGCGGTACAATGGCCTTGCTTCCGGTGAAGCACTGCGAAATGCACAAACTATACCACATAAATTTGGTGAAAAGGGAGAGTACACACACATGAAACGCAAATCTGCTATTGCTGCCGTTACCGCCGTTGCCCTGGCCCTGAGCCTTGCCGCCTGCGGTTCCGCTGATTCCGCCGCTTCCTCGGCTGCCCCCGCCGGTGATTTTGACACCGATCAGGACATCACGGTCATCTCCCGTGAGGACGGCTCCGGCACCCGCGGCGCGTTCATTGAGCTGACCGGCGTTGAGGAGAAGAACGCTGACGGCAAGAAGGTTGACAACACCACCGAGGCCGCTGCCATCCAGTCCAGCACCAACGGCGTCATGACCGCTGTTGCCAACGATGAGACCGCCATCGGCTACATCAGCCTCGGCTCTCTGAACGACACCGTCAAGGCCGTCACGGTCGGCGGTGTGGCTGCCTCCGCCGAGACCGTCAAGGACGGCAGCTATGTGCTGGCCCGTCCGTTCAACATCGTCACCAACGGCGATGCCGCCGACCCCGTGGCCGTGGACTTTATCGCCTATGTCTTGAGCAAGGACGGTCAGGCGCTCGCCACCGATAAGGGCTACATCGGCGAGGACGGCGCGGACTTCACCTCCGCCCAGCCTGCCGGCAAGATCACCGTCGGCGGCTCCTCCTCCGTCTCTCCGCTGATGGAGAAGCTGATCGAAGCCTACAAGACCGTCAACCCCAACGCTGAGCTTGAGCTGCTCACCACCGACTCCACCACCGGTGTTTCCGGTGCGCTGGACGGCACTTACACCATCGGCATGGCCAGCCGTGAGCTGAAGGACTCCGAGGTCGAGGGCGGCGCCAAAGCTACCGTTCTGGCACTGGACGGCATCGCAGTCGTCGTCAACCCCGCCAACACCACCGAGGATCTGACCGTTGACCAGATCAAGGGCATCTACACCGGCGAGCTGACCACATGGGCTGACGTGCAGTAAACCGAATCCATATGCAAGAAAGGCCAACGGCCCGGAGCGGTCAAGACCGCTCCCTACAAAGCACCCATGAACGGTAAATTGTAGGGAGGGGTCTTGACCCCTCCGCGTATCCGAAGGCATTCATTAAGGAGTATAGGAAAAATGACCTCCAAGCTGAAAGAAGGCGTCATGCAGGTGGTGTTTACCCTCTGCGCCTGTGTATCCATTCTGGCGGTCGCGCTGATCTGCATCTTCCTGTTTGCAAACGGCGTGCCTACCCTGTTCAAGATCGGGCCGATGCAGTTCCTGCTCGGCACGACATGGAAGCCCGGCAACGACATTTTCGGCATCCTGCCGATGATTCTGGGCAGCATCTATGTCACGGCGGGCGCTATCCTCGTCGGCGTGCCCATCGGCCTGCTGACCGCCATTTATATGTCCCGCTTTGCCAGCCCGGCCATCAACCGGGTCATGCTGCCGGCGGTGCAGCTGCTGGCGGGTATCCCGTCGGTCGTCTACGGCTTCTTCGGCATGATCGTGCTGGTGCCGGCCGTGCAGGCCATGGTCAAGACCCCCTTCTTCAAGACGGTGCTGCATGTCAAAAGCGGCAAGGGCATGAGCCTTTTCACCGCCGCCGTGCTGCTGGGCATCATGATCCTGCCCACCATCATCACGGTCAGCAAGACGAGCCTTGACGCCGTTCCCAACAGCTACTATGAGGGCAGCCTTGCCTTGGGCGCCACCCATGAGCGCAGCGTTTTCTGCGCGGTGCTGCCCGCCGCCAAGTCCGGCGTGCTGTCGGCGGTCATCCTCGGCATCGGCCGCGCCATCGGTGAGACGATGGCGGTCGTTATGGTCGCAGGCAACCAGACATGGATGCCCAAGGGCCTGTTCCAAGGCCTGCGCACGATGACCTCCAACATCGTCATCGAGATGGGCTACGCCGCCGACCTCCACCGCGAGGCGCTGATCGCCACCGGCGTTGTGCTGTTTGTCTTTATCCTGCTCATCAACCTCTGCTTCAGCCTTGTGAAAGGGGGCAGCGACCATGCCTGAGATCACCGCAACAAAGACGATGGCTGCTATGACCTGCGCCAAGCCGCATACGCTTATGCCCGGCGGCGGGCAGAACCGCCGCGCCGCCCGCGCACAGGCTGCCGCGCTGCGGTGGCTGGTGCGGATCGCCGCCTTCCTGACGGCCGCCGTGCTGGTGTTTCTGATCGGCTACATCCTCGTCATGGGCATCCCCAACCTCAGGCCCGAGCTTTTCGCATGGGAGTATAACTCCGAGAATGTCTCGCTGACGCCCGCGCTCATCAATACCGTGCTGATGACCGCCTTCGCGCTGCTCATCGCCACGCCGCTCGGCATCTTTGCCGCCATCTGGCTGGTTGAGTACGCCCGCCGCGGCAGCAAGCTCGTCAAGGTCGTGCGCGTCACCACCGAGACCTTGCAGGGGATTCCCTCCATCGTATACGGTCTGTTCGGCATGCTGTTCTTTGTCACCCAGCTGCACTGGGGCTACTCGCTGATCGCCGGTGCATTCACGCTGGCCATCATGGTATTGCCCGTCATCATGCGCACGACCGAGGAGGCGCTCATCGCTGTGCCCGACTCCTACCGCGAGGGCAGCTTCGGCCTCGGCGCGGGCAAGCTGCGCACGGTGTTCACCATCGTGCTGCCCAGCGCCATGCCGGGCATTTTGTCCGGTGTTATCCTCGCCACGGGCCGCATCGTGGGCGAGACCGCCGCACTGATCTACACCGCCAGCTCGGTCGCAAAGATCCCCACCAGCGTATTCAGTTCGACCCGCACGCTGGCCGTACACATGTACCTGCTCTCCAACGAGGGGCTTTACATCGGCCAGACCTACGGCACCGCCGTTGTGCTGCTGGTGCTGGTGCTGGTCATCAACTGCCTGTCCGGCTTTGTGGCCGGCAAGCTGGCGAAGCAGTAAAGCGCAGGCATGACAAATCGTAGGGGAGGGATTTATCCCTCCCGTGGGAGTATGCGGCAGCGCAAACCCCGCGGAGGGGTCAAGACCCCTCCCTACGATTCGTCGTTCACGGGTGCCATGTAGGGAGCGGTCTTGACCGCTCCGGGAACCTTCCGTCCGGCAGCCCCTTCCCCGGCCCCTGCCGATACAGGGAACAGAGCAGAAATAAGATAAGAGGTCATTTCATGAACAAATTTGAAGTCCGCGGCATGGATTTGTACTATGGCAGCTTCCATGCACTGAAAAATATCAACATCGACATCCCGGAAAGGGAGATCACCGCCTTCATCGGGCCTTCCGGCTGCGGCAAATCAACCTTTTTGAAGAGCCTGAACCGGATGAACGACCTTGTGGAGGGCTGCCGCATCTCGGGTGACATCAAGCTGGACGGCGTGGACATCTACAAGGACAAGATGGATGTCAATGTCCTGCGCAAGCGGGTCGGCATGGTGTTCCAGAAGCCGAACCCCTTCCCGATGTCGATCTACGACAACATTGCCTACGGCCCGCGCACCCACGGCATCCGCAACAAGGCCCAGCTGGACGAGATCGTCGAGCGCTCACTGCGCGGCGCGGCCATCTGGGACGAGGTCAAGGATCGTCTGAACAAGAGCGCCCTCGGCATGTCGGGCGGCCAGCAGCAGCGCCTTTGCATTGCGCGCGCGCTGGCTGTCGAGCCGGAGGTCCTGCTCATGGACGAGCCGACCAGCGCGCTGGACCCCATCTCGACCTCCAAGGTCGAGGAGCTGGCCACCGAGCTGAAGGAAAACTATACGATCGTCATGGTCACCCACAACATGCAGCAGGCCGCGCGTATCAGCGATAAAACGGCGTTCTTCCTGCTGGGCGAGCTGGTCGAGATGGGCCCCACCGAGCGCGTCTTTGCAACGCCTGTGGATAAGCGCACCGAGGATTATATCTCGGGCCGCTTCGGTTAAGGAGGAGTGCAATATGGGTACAAGTGTACGGAAGATGTACGATGCCGAGCTGCTGCAGCTGGATACGATGCTGGCCCGGATGGGCCATGCGGCGGGCGGTGCGATCGAGAGCGCGATGACCGCCCTGCGCACCGGCGATGTGGAGCTGGCGCGCAGCGTCATTGCGCGGGACAGCGAGATCGACTCGGCCGAGCATGAGATCGAGCACCGCTGCCTGACGCTGTTTCTGCGCCAGCAGCCGGTCGCGGGCGATCTGCGCAAGGTGTCTACCGCGCTCAAGATGGTCACCGACATTGAGCGCATCGCCGATCAGGCCAGCGACATTGCCGAGATCACGCTGCACCTCCACCCGGAGGGCGCGCGCACCGTCGGCGTGCTGGACGACCTTTACGCCATGGGCGATATTGCGCTGCACATGGTCAAGGACGCCATCGCGGCCTATGTGCAGGTCGATCTGTCCGCCGCCGCGCAGGTCATTGCCCGCGATGATGAGTGCGATGCCATGTTCGGCCGCATCAGCAAGGAAATTGCTGCCTACATTGCGGCGCACCCCGATGATGCCGAGACGGCGCTCGACCTGTTTATGATCGACAAGTATCTGGAGCGCCTCGGCGACCACGCCGTGAACATTGCCGAGTGGGTCGAGTTCTTAAAGACCGGCGTCCACAAAGCCCGCAAGATCGTCTGACGCGGGCAGCAAAAAGCCATTCTCTATTTTCCTATACCAACCAAAACGGGGCCTGCCGCAAAGCAGACCCCGTTTTGGCGTGGAAGGAAAAGGCTTCCCCCGCGGGGGAAGCTGTCACCGAAGGTGACTGATGAGGGCAAGCCCTGCCGAGGCTGCACGCGAGCGGACTGCGGCCGTGAACTTCCCCCTCATCCGTCTGCGGTCGGGGCCGCAGACACCTTCCCCCAAAGGGGGAAGGCGCAGACTGCCAAAGACTTCCCCGCAAAAAATCCCGGGCAGCTCACGGTGTGAACAGCCCGGGAAGATGCTTTTATTTCGCCCCGCGTCCGGCGAAGACTACATACACGGTCTTGAACAAAATCTTGATGTCATTCCAGAGCGACCAGTTGTCGATGTAGGTCACATCCAGCTTGACGACCTCCTCAAAGTCCTCGATGTTGCTGCGGCCGCTGACCTGCCACAGGCCGGTGATGCCCGGCTTCATCGACAGGCGGCGCTTGTGGTGGCTCTCGTACTGTTTGTACTCGTCCACTGTCGGCGGGCGGGTGCCCACAAGGCTCATATCGCCGCGCAGTACATCAAAAAACTGCGGCAGCTCGTCAATGCTCGTCTTGCGGATGAACTTGCCCACCTTGGTCACGCGGGGGTCGTCCTCCATCTTGAACATCAGGCCGTTCATCTCGTTCTGGGCCATCAGCTCCTTTTTGCGCTCCTCGGCGTCCATGTACATGCTGCGCAGCTTGTGGATGTAGAAGTACCGTCCGTTGCGGCCCACGCGCTTCTGCTTGAAGAAGAGCGGGCCGGGGCTTTCGATCTTGAGGGGGATCGCCACAATCGCAATGATCGGGATGCTGAGCAGGCAGCCCACAAGACCGCCCACGATGTCCATGCACCGCTTGGCAATCTGGTCGCGCAGTTTCAGCTCCACGGTGCCCATCGTCACGATGCTGCCCCCCGCGCAGCGGCCCAGCGTGCGGCTCAGCCGCGCAGCGCTCGTCTCATCGCAGCAGGCCTCCTCGATCCGGTCAAGCAGCGGCAGGCAGAAATGCACGGTCAGGCCCATGCTCTCCATCTCCTCCAGATAGGGGATGAAGCTCTCGCCGCTGTCCATCGGCACATCGACATAGACCTCGTCCAGCGCCTCGCGCCGGATCCAGTCCATAAAATCGGTGAAGTTCGCCTTCACCGCAATGCCGTCGATCTCGGTGCCGACGATCTCATGCGTGGCCTCCAGCAGCGCCACGCCGACAATGCGGCGGGACCAGTCCTTGCCGATCTCATTGATGAGGCGGTCGGCGCGGTCGGTGGTCGTCACGATGCCGACCAGACTCTCCATGCCCCAGCTGCGCTGGAAATGGAGCAGCAGCCGCTTGAGCGCACCGTGCGCGAGCGGCAGCAGCAAAGCGTTGATGAGCGGCACCGTCACCGCAAAATAGCGGGAGTCGAGCATCGTTGCCTTGGTCAGCAGCATCAGGGCCGAGTAGATGACGCAGAGCATCAGGTTGAACTTGAGCGAGAGCTTTATCTCGGCACCGGGGCGGCGGGTGACAATGTTCTCGGACTGGTCAAAGCAGAAAAAGGTCGCGACAAAGGCCAGTACCAGCGCGCAGAGCGTCTGCATCCAGTCCCGTGCGGTGTAGGGCACCAGCACATTGAACAGTCCGTCAGTGATCAGCCACGACAGCAGAATACTGACCGCCAGGGCCAGCAGATCCGTCAGGAACACATAGGCGTACTGCATCTTTTCGCGTTTTGTAATGACGTGCAACTCCAAATTCCTCTCATTCTTTCTGTACAAAATCATATAAGCAGGGCAGCCGGCTTGCGGTTGTCCGTTCATGCGTATAAATCATGTACAATTTTACCACATCAAGCGCCGCCATTCAACCGAAAGCGGCACCCTGCGGCAGAAAACGGCGAATTTCGGCAAAATTCCCAATCCAAGCCCGCGCACAGGCAGCAAAATGGTAGCTTGACAACGGAATTTTTGAAAACCGGTTGCAAAGTAACAGGAAAATCGCCCGCGAGCGGACGGTATCACTCCTCGGGGGCGGTAAGCTCGGCTTTGAAGGTGTCCTGCAGGTCGGTCAGGCAGTCCAGCAGCAGGGGATTGAAGGCCCCGCATTCGCCGTGCAGGATCATCTGCACCGCCACATCGGGCGCGTAGGCGTCCTTGTAGACGCGCTTGCTCACAAGGGCGTCATAGACATCGGCCATCGCCACCACCTGCGCCGAGATCGGGATCTGGTCGCCGCTCAGCCCATCGGGGTAGCCGCGGCCGTCCCACCGCTCATGGTGCCAGCGGCAGATCTCATAGGCGGTGCGCACCAGCGGCTCGTTGCGGTAGCGGTGCAGCTGGTCCAGCATCGCCGCGCCGATCGTGGTGTGCCGCTTCATGATGTCGAACTCCTCGCGGGTCAGCCGCCCGGGTTTGTTCAGGATCGCATCATCGATTGCGATCTTGCCGATGTCGTGCAGCGATGACGCCATGACGATCAGCTCCTGCTGTTCGGGCGTCAGGGCGTACTGGGCGGTCTTTTGGGTCAGCTGCCCCAGCAGGTGCCGGGTCAGCGTGCTGATATGCAGCACATGGGTGCCGCTCTCGCCGTTGCGGAACTCGACCGCCTCGCTCAGGATCGAGATCAGCATCTGGGTGTTCTTCTCTTTTTCACGGATCTGGCTCGTCACCAGCGAGATGAGCCGCCGCTGCTTGGCGTAAAGCTTGATCGTGTTAAAGACGCGCCGGTAGACGACCCCCGCGTCAAAGGGGCGGCTCACATAGTCAGAGACGCCCAGCTCATAGGCGCGGCGCACAACGGTGTCGGCGTCCTCGCTTGAGATCATGATGACCGGGATGTCCTCAATCCGGTGGTTGCGGTTCATCGTGTTCAGAACCTCAAAGCCGTCCATCACCGGCATGACGATGTCCAGCAGGATCAGCGCAATGGCGGTGTCGTACTGGTCCAGCATCGTCAGACATTCCTGCCCGTTGGAGGCTTCCAGAATATTGTAATCACTGCCGAGGATCTCGGCCAGAATCGCGCGGTTCATCTCGGAATCGTCTACGATCAGGATATTCTGGCGGGCCTGCCGGTCCCGCCCGGCGGCCGAGGGGGCGGCGGTGTCCTCGGTCACAACGGTGTTTTTGTGGTTTTTGGCCTGATACATCAGCCGGTCCGCGCGGGAGGCTGCCTGCTCGCAGCTCTCGCCCGGGCGGCTCATCACGCCGCCGATGCTGGTCGAGATCTGCAGCCGGGTGTAGCCGGGTACAACGGCGGTGTGCAGCTGCTGGCGGATGCGCTCCAGCTTGGCAACAAACGCCGCCTGTGCAATGCCGGGCAGCACAAGCAAAAACTCATCGCCGCCGTAGCGGATCAGATGGTCGCTTTTGCGGATGCAGCCGCGCACGACCTCCACGGTGGTGCGCAGGGCTGCATCGCCGGCCTGATGGCCGTAGGTGTCATTGTACAGCTTGAAATCGTCAAGGTCCAGCACCGCCACGCCGGCCGGCTCGCTCCGGCTTTTGATGATATCCTCATAATAGCGGCGGTTATAGCAGCCGGTCAGGGCATCGTGGTAGAGCTTGATGTGGTAGCCGGACACGCTGCTCATCAGCCGGTCGCTGTTTTCGGGGTCGATGAGATTGTCGCAGTCCAGCGGCTGGATCAGCTCCAGCACGCAGGGTGCGCCGTCCACCTCGCGGTAGACCGCTGTGACCTGATACAGATCGCGGCCCATATATTCCAGCTTGGTGCGCTGGGCATGATCCTCCATCACCTGACGGGAGATGCAGTTCTGGCAGGGGTCATCCTTATGCCATAATTCATGGCAGGGGCAATGCCCCTCCACCGGGGCGTTGCCGCACACCTGCCCTGCGTCCAGCAGCCGCACGATCGGAAAAATCGTGCGGTATTGCATCATTTCCTTTTCGACCTCGTCTCTGGTCATAGCCTCGCCGCCTTTGTGTCCTGAAAAAATGTCATATATATATCCAGTATATCATTTCCGGCCAATTCCTGTCAATTTCTGCGTGTGTAAAAAAACGGTAAAACGGAATCCCTGCAGGCGGCGGCGCATATATTTGTGGGACAGGGGGTGGTACGATGCGATATATCCGGTATATCCTGCTGCTGGCGGCGGTGTTTTTTCTGGCGCCGCTCGCCGTGCTGCCGCGCAGGGCGGCCGGGGCGGACGAGCCTGCGGCCCCAACGCCCGCGGCCACGGCACAGCCTGCGGCTGCTGTGCCCTACCGCGCGGTCTGGGTCAGCTATCTGGAATGGCAGCAGGTAGATTTCTCCACGCAGGCAGCCTTTGCGGCGGATGTGGAGGCGATGCTGGATGACATCGCCGGGCTGGGCGCAACCGTTGTCCTTGCGCAGGTGCGCCCCTTCGGGGATGCGCTCTACCCCAGCGCGTATTTTCCGTTCAGCCATATCTGTACCGGCACGCAGGGGCAGGACCCTGGGTTTGACCCGCTTGCCGTCATGATTGCGGCGGCCCATGCGCGGGGGCTGCAGCTGGAGGCGTGGATCAACCCCTACCGTTTACAGGCGGGGCAGGTCCCGGCGCTCTGTGCCGAAAGCCCTGCGCGCCTTCACCCAGAGTGGGTGCGCTATACCGACAGCGGCGCGGTGCTTGACCCGTCCAGCGCGGCGGTGCGGCAGTATATTGCCGATGGGGTGGAGGAACTCTGCCGCAGCTACCCGCTGGACGGCATCCATTTTGACGATTATTTCTACCCTGTGCAGGAAGCTGATTTTGACGCCGCCGACTATGCGGCAAGCGGCACGGCGCTGAGTCTGGACGACTGGCGGCGGGAGAATGTCAACGCACTGATGGAGCTGTGCCACGCGGCAGCGCAGCGGTACGGCGTGCGGTTCGGCGCGGCCCCGGCGGGCGACCCCGAGCAGAACTACACCCTGCAGTACAGTGACGCCGCCCGCTGGCTGCGGCAGGGTACGGTGGACTACCTGATGCCCCAGCTCTATTGGGGGCAGGCGTATGAAAAGGACGGCGATACCGCGCACAGCCTGCCCCGGTTGGCGGCCAAATGGGCGGCGCTGCCCCGGGCGGCGGGGGTGCAGCTGTATGCGGGGCTGGGGGCCTACCGCATCGGCGCGGGGGACGGCTCCGACAGCGGCAGCGAGTGGGTCAGCGGCCATGCGCTGGCCGACCAGCTGGCACTGCTGGCGCGCAGCGGCATCACGGGCGTGGGACTTTACCGCTACGCCAGCTTGTTTGACAACCCCAACTACCCCGCTCTGGCCGAGAGCGAGGCCGCCGCGAAGTCCGGCGTGCCCATAAACACCACGCGGAGGCTCATTGCTCCTCTTCCTCTCGCCAGGAGCCGTTCTC
>ENA-OVGC01003149-OVGC01003149.1-human-gut-metagenome-genome-assembly--contig:-NODE-3149-length-10247-cov-12.498136_pt1 | contig 10247 bp, 8 predicted proteins | sample MGYA00237768_ERZ505415 | MGnify/ENA primary metagenome ERZ505415 (study PRJEB26158, sample SAMN06016382) | human gut metagenome | biome: human gut; feature: ankylosing spondylitis patient; material...
ACTTTGCGGGACTTTTTTCGTTTTTTCTATTGACTTTTGTTTGCAGGACTCCGATCACAACATCTGCGGCTCCTGCGGAGCCTGCTCCATTTTCTGCTGTGGGTGGTCGGTCAGTGCATACCAGCAACCATGCTCGTCTCTTTTTAAGGACAGCACCTCCATCTCCAGAAGTTCCTGCGCCTCGACCGGCATCTGACATCCGCTGACTCCGGGATGTGCCATAGTCGCTTCGCCGTGTAAGAGCTTCTCCGTTTCGGAAGGAGTCAGATCCACAAAACCGCACGGCGTCATGAGCTGAAAGTAATCATCCGGATAGCTTGTCAGCAGTTCCTCAATAGTCTTCGGCTGTATTGCATAAACCATATCACGCACCTGCGTTTGCCGTGTCTCGTCATATAGACCTGTGAGCAGACTTTGGAAGGTCTCGCCCACATCCACAGTCTGATGCTCCATCCAGGCCTCACTCAGAAGTTCCAGTGGCTTCTCCTGCTGCAGCAGAAAAATCATCTTCTTGCGGGAAAGATTTTCTCCAAACGCCATCAGCTCGGAGTGGCAGGTCATCATGGCGGAGATCTCATCTGCAGCCTGAATCAATTCGTCACGAGAGAGCTGGTCGAGCCGGTTCATGTACCCTGCCATCTCGTTTTCTGTTTTGTTGAACAAAGCTGACCACGCTTCGCCAGATGTCAGTTGCTTTTGACTAATGATCTCACCATGAAGGAAGGCCGGTACATCGATGGTTTCCACCGTACTGAACCAAAGGTCACCGCGGTAACCAATTTTCAAAGCAGAAAACTCCTTTGCTGCGTTGATCAGTTCTTTCGGACTACCGGGCGGGACTTCCTGATCCCAGCGATACCAGTTATCCTTCGGTTGGCAGGGAGCGAGTTTAAGGAGGACATAGTCCTCCGGCACGAACCTTGGATAGCGGCAAAGCTGACCACCTACGGCATAGTAGGGTTTGCCCTCGCACATCACGGTTTGCTCCATGTACGCTTTCATTTTAGGGAGGCTCTCACAGAACCAACACTCGCTGTCCTCGAAGCGGCGGATCTGACCGTCATCCAGAATGCTGTCGAGGTTTTCCATCCTCGTCAGATGATAGACCACGGACGGTGGGGTTACTTTCACATAGGCCATGTCTCATTCCTCCTACATCTTCAGCGTGGGCATTGGACCGCCTCCGAACAGACCGTCTGCCGCCATGTCGGAAATCTCCTGTACACTCGCACCCTGCTCTGCGGCCTCTGCTGCCGGTATGATCTCGATACTCAGCAGGGTGTTGTCCGGTACATGGATGGTCTGATAGATCGTGTTCACCACTTTGGGATCGAATCGCTCGGAGATCTCTTGAAAGGCCGCGACCAGCGAGACCGCTTCTCGCTCAAAGCCGTTTTCCACACCGTCTGCCAGTTCCTCCGCAAATGTGATCCACGCGGAAGTGGTGTGACCATCGTGCTGCGGAATCAGCTTATCCAGCATGTCTGCATACTTCCTCTGCGGTGTTCCCACTGCCCATTGGTATTGAAAATGCTTCTGCTGATCATCATGTCCGTGAACCGCTGATTCCGATGTGGCACTGTCTAATTCTTGATTGGCGTATTGCTGCATAAACAAATTGAACAATTCCAGCGTTCTCTGCTTTGCCTCCCGGACAGAATAGTACGGTCCGATGGTTTCGGCACATTCCATTTTGTCGTCACGCACATAACCATAATAGTGATTACAGAGGCTTCCGGGGTCGTGTGCATATCGGCGCTCCCACTCTGTATAGATAACGACCTGAAATCGTTCATAGGTCGTGGCGGGGTCGCGTCCCTCGAAGGTGTATCGCGGTGATCCGTCAGTAATGTCTGCGCCTTTTGTCCAGCTGATTTTGTTCTTTACTTCATCTTTTGGAAATTCCATTCGTTCCTCCTCAGTCATAATTGATATACGGCACCTTCAGCCAGTGCGTCCAACCTCGGCCAGCCAACTCTGTTTTGACAACGCCGTACTTGGTACCCATGGCCTCAACAACCTGACCGCCGCCAATGTAAACACCGATGTGTCCCTCATGCCAAACCGCAAGGCCGGGGATGTCCGGCATGGTGCTAATGGGTCCGGATTCCTTGGCGTTATAGTACATCTGGTTTGCACCGATATCCGGCATCCCATGGGTACCATAGTCGATGGTCATCGTTTCCGGGGACAGCCAGCCGTAGCCCTTGATGAGCCCTACGCAGTCGGCGGTTCTGCCGCCCAGCCAATTGGCGCGGATGATGTTCTCATGATTGCCAACACCGTCCGGGTATTGCGACACCTTGTAGGTGAGGAGTGACTCCGTCAACACATTGCCATAGGTGCCCCAGACATAGCCCCAGCCGGACTCCCATGCGTGGATGGCGTAGGTGACCAGGTCGGTAGCATTCTTGCTGTTGGGATCAACAAAGGCGGAGATGTCCAAGTCGATACTGCTTCCATCTCCGCGAAGGAATTCACCGCTGTAATTTCCACCACCCGCAGCGCCGGCGATCATAGAATAAATGTGGTTGATGTTGCCCTCATCATCCTCCGTGATCGTCCGGCCCAGCTCTGCTTCGAGATTTGCATACGCCTGATGTAGCGAAACCGGAACAGCGACGGTGTATTCTTCTTCTGTGCTGGTTACCGTTCCATCCTCGCTCTCCACTTCTACCGTGCGGGTACGGGTTTCCAAAGTGTAGAAGCACTCCACAAAGCGGTTTGCCGCCCGTCTGCCGGGAGCATCCTCGCCAAAGCAGAGGGCATAAAAAACAGCCTTGACTCGGATCGGGTCAAGGCTGTTTCCGCCTTCCGTCCGCCCATTGACGGAGGCGACTGCCGAATCCAGAAGAGAAAAAGCGGTGCGCATATCCTCAATGTGAGAGCGGAATGCCATAGGCACCTCGGCCGAATAGCTCGTCCCATAGAAGGCTGCGGCTACCGCCTGGTTGTTGTGATCCGCACCGCCTGTGCCGATGGAGCACAGCGCGGCGATCAGGAGGATGACGGGCGAGAGAACAGCGACCAGCCCCCAGCCGATCCCTTTGCGGAGCTTCTCATTGGAAAGGGCTGTCGCCGCGGCTTTGGCGATCATACCTGCAGTTACTGCCATCAGCGGCCACCCGCTGTGCCAAACAGCTTTTCCTTGTAGGCGGGGGCGTGTACCGCCAGCAGATATCGCTCGTTGCCGCACTTGTACAGGCAGACGCCGCGCTGGGGAAACTTGATGAGATTGTATTCCGCCTCATCCAGCTGGAGCATCTCCATATAGCTGCGCTTATCGATGGACCCTGCGTTGAACAGGAACTGGTGAGGCGGGATGCTGAATAGCGGCTTTGTCATCTCACGGATACCCTCCTGGTCGAAGTCCTCCAGATTCTGCGAAGCCAGCAGCATGGCGGATTCCTTTTTGCGAACACGCTTGAGGCAGTTTCGGATGTACTCAATGGCTGTGGGGTTGGAGAGCCAAATGTACAGCTCATCCAGTGCCGCCACCGTATTGCCCTCAGTCAACAGCTTGTCCGACAGGAACGACAGAATATTGAACAGCATGGCGTTGCGAACATTTTTTGCCGCGCCCAACAGTCCTTTGACACCGAACACCAAGAATCGGCTGGAGGTGATGTTGGTGTGCCCATTGAAAAACTGCGCGTCCGCGCCCTTGCACATGGAGTGCAGCCCCAACAGCACCTCACGCAGGATCTGCTCGGTGTAGAGCTGGTGAGCGGCCATGTCATAGCTTTTGTACTCCGACTCGATCAGGTCATAGAGGTCGGAGAGGGTTGGATAGCTTTCCGGCCGCATCCGGCGGAAGTTGGTACGGTCTGTGATGCCCCATTTCTGATACAACTTCGAGAGCATGATCTCGATGGTATCGATATGGGCATCTGAAAAATCCTTGTAGGCGCGGAAGAAGTCCTTGAGGAAAGAAATGTGCTGCGCCAGCAGGGTGCTTTTTCGGAAGGCTTCCGGTGCGGCCTTATCTTCGGGGTCACCGCCGTCATCCCAACACTTCGGCTCCAGCACATTGATGATGTACTTACCGGCCATAAGGTCGGCAAAGCAGCCGCCCACGGCCTCGCACATTTCCTGCTGCTCATGCTCGGCATCCAGCGTGATAATGGATTTGCCAGACTCCAGCAGATTGAGGATGAGGAGCTTCATCAGATAGCTTTTGCCCTGGCCGGAGTTACCGAGAATGAGGATATTGGCGGAGGTCTTGTCCTCGTCACGCTGATCGAAGTCCACGAGGATGTTGCTGCCGTACTTGTCCCGTCCGACATAGAAGCCCTTTGCGTCCGTTTTACCGCTGTAGTTGAAGGGATAGAGATTTGCCACGGAGTTGGCAGGCAGGACTCTTTCAAACTGCGCTCCGAAGGCATTGTAGCCCACGGGACTGACACAGCAGAAGCCCTGCTGCTGGCGGAGCAGAAGCCTGTCCACATTGAGCTTGCTCCGCACCAGTTCGGTCAGCACGTCGGTCTGCAGCAGCTTCAGCGCGTCATAGTCCGGGGCAGTCAGCTCGATGTAGACCGCGCAGTGGAACAGCGGCTCCTTGTTGCGGTGGCGGCTGCCCTCCATGGAGATCATGTCCTGCAGGTTCGTTTCTGCAATGATGGTCTGCCGCAAGTCATTGGGGTTTGATTTGTTCATGCGGTTTTTATTCGCGGCGTTGTGGAGGATACGATCCTCCTCGGCCGGGGTGAGCTGCCGGGTATAGATACGCAGGGTGATCCCGTCCTTCTCTCCCAAATGCCGCAGCAGAGCCTGCTCGTCGGTCTGGGTGGGATATTCCCGCAGGGCCCACACGCAGCGGAAGGTGTTGCCGCAGATGAAGTGGTCGGGATTAAACTGCACCACGGAGGGTGCGATCATATCCAGGAAGGATTTGACAGGTGTGTCCTCCGTGTGCCTTGCTGTAGCTTTTTTCTTGTTTGCTGCCAAGTGATATCCCTCCTTATTCTCCGAAAAGGACCCAGCGTTCGCCGTCGTGATCCTCGTACCGCTCGGTGGTCACGTTCTGCTCAAAGTAGACTCCCAGCATCCTTTTGAGATCCTCCTCGGTGGCACGGCGGACGGTGAAGCCGTTATCCTTGATGCTCTTTTCGATGCGGGAGAGGTAGCTGAACACATCGGACTCCTTTTTGCCCTGCAGCCGGACGAGGATATAGAACTCCCGGCTGGATGCCATGAGCACCTGAATACGATCCAGGTGCTTGCTGTCCTGCTCCAGCAGCTTTCGAATGACGGGCAGCTCCTCCTCGTTTGCCCGCTGGCGATAGAATGCCTTGTTGTTCTCAAAGGACTCCTTGGAATTTAACGCCAGCATCTCGATCTCCGCCATGCCCTTGACCACATTGAGCAGGGCATAGATCCTTGCGCCCACGCCGGCGTCCGGCAGAACGGAGATGTTCGTGGGTTTGATAATGAAGAATACCAGCTCTCCCATGCGGGTGGCGATGCTGTAGTCGGTAATTTCATCAATGCCCATGAGCTGCCGGGTGGACTGCTCACGGGCATCTTTCTTTTTCTGCTTTCTGCTCATGGGTCGAGCCTCCATTCATAGTATTGCTGTTTTGTCAGCAGGAACGCCGCGGCATAGCGGATGAAATCCAGAATACTGGTGCCCTCATGCCGGATAGTCAGGAAGGCGAAGATCGCCGTCAGCACCAGCGGCAGGGCGATGCCGGTCTGGGTCAGTGCCAGGACAGAGAGAAGAAGTCCCACGCCGATGATGCCGATGTCCCGCAGCTCCCACAGCCACAGCGTGGCCTTTGCGGACAGGTTGTCCGGGTAAATGTACATGGCTGATTACCTCCAATGAGAATGAGGGAGGCCGCGGGTGTTCCCGCGGCCTCCTATGATGCTTGGTCACTCCGCTTCCGTGTCATCCAGCGCATTCTCGATGAGCTGGATGAGGAACTGCTTTTGCTTGAGGTTGCGGGCTGCCAGATATTCCTTCAGTCGCTCGAAGAGCTCTGCCGGGATCTGTACCGCCAAGGTGCGCTCTGCTTTCATGCTGATCTGCCCTCCTTCGAAGTGTTCGGTGAAGATGCGCTCCACATATTCCGCCAGTGTGTTCAGCTCCAGCTGTTCTTTTTCTGCCATGATCTTTGCATGGAGCTCGGTGGATATCATGGCACAGAGGTTCTTTTTTCCCTCCATCGGTTCTGCTCCTTTCCTCGATTTTGCAAGCAAAGCATACCGGAAGAAGGCGCGGAAAGCTATTCACCAAGTCTAACGAAGAAGCATGGCAAAACAGAAGCGATACCACCAAAGCGGCTATGCCGTCCGCAGCCAACAGGCAAGGGAATGAAAAGATCAGCCGCCCTGCGATTCGCAAAGCGGCTGATCCATTGCTCTTACGCTGTATTTGCATTACAGCTCCATTTTTGGCGCGTAATCCGCGGCAACTTCCTCTCGGACATCGTCCTCGGTGGTATCGAGCTGCCGTGGCGTCTGCGTCATCGCAAGCTCCTGCAGATGACCGATCCGGCGCTGCACGCTTTCCGTGATCGCATGGATACGTCCCTCATCGATATAGTCGGCAGCTTCCTCGCAAGACAGTACGCTGGAGATCAGCTCGTCTACATCGGAGAGGCGATCAAAGTCGATCCAATCAAAATCGGTCACCAGCTTCAGCTGCTCGGCGTGGTGGTTTTTGAAGGGCTTGCAGACCACATCCTTTTCCGAGCGCATCTGACCGGGCATCTTATCATAGCCAAGGGAGGAGCCGCTGTCATAGATCGGAGCCATACCGAGCCATTCCAGCGTTTCCGCGTTTCGCAGTGCCCCAAAGTTATTGAAGTGGCGATCCTCGTTTGCGATGATATAGTCCAGCACCAGCATCCGGTCTAAAAACGGCGTAATGTTCCCGATGCCGAGCAGCTCGCAGCACTCCAATAGATGCCGGTATCGGGAGGTGCTGTTCTTCTGCTTTTTCGCCTGCAGCAGCCTCCACGCCGGGATCAACTCCGTATTCTCCGTAACAAAATCCTCACAGACCGAGTAGGGTGCATCCTTGCTCCAGATGACTGTATATGATACATGAGGAATGCCGAGCCGCTCCATGATGCCGGAGGCGATCACCTCGTTGAACGGCTGCTGCCGGAACGGATTGCTGCCGCCCTTGATCAGGCATCGCTTCCCATCGATGATCTTCCACCGCTTTTTCAGATTGCCGTCCGATGTGCTGTCGGGGGAGCTGAAATTGAGTGCGTCCTTCTTCTTTCGTTCTCCGAACAGCACATCTCCGATGTCCTCCGAGAAATCATTTTGGAAAAAGTTGATGTCCTCCCACCGAAGCTCCGCGCCTTCCGGACAGATCCAGTACTGATCCGAGAGGCTCAGCCCGTAGCAGCGGACGAGCAGCATTTTGGTGTCTGCCACCCCCAACGATTCCAGTGCTTCCCGCACACCGCTGCGGCTTGCCGGAATAGAGCGATCCCGCCACCAGTCGTTAAACGCCGCACGGTCGGCGATCTCGTTTCGCACAGGGATGCCGATAGGCAGATGCTCCGGTGCGTAGACACTGCCAATTTTTTGTATAAAGCCGGTCACATCGTCCAGCTCCAGCTCTGCCACGGGGGTTCGTTTATGCATAAAGGTGCATTTCATACCTGTCGCCTCATTTCTTCTGCTTTTCTGTGATTTCAGCATGCGCAGCTGCGCCTGCAGTTCCTTGCGCTTTTCGATTTTATCTGCCAGCGGCGCGATCTCACTGTCGTGCAGATAGCGGCTCTGCTTGACGCCATTTTCCGACCACTGGTGATAGTAATAGACCTTTCCGCCGATGGTTTTTTTGGAAAGATACCCCTTCGGCAGTCCGGCGATCTGCTCGGTCAGTTCCGTGATGCGCCTTAGCTGCTCCCTGTTATCCATGTCTGTCACCTCGTCTTTCAGGGATATTATACCCTGACTTAACCCCCGTTGTCAACGCTGCGCTTCATAAAAGCGCGGCGGCGATGCGCGACATGATAAACTCCACGCAGGGTATCGCCACACTGTTGCCCAACGCTTTATAACGGGCGCTGTCCGAAGCACCGGGTATATCCGTCCAGCCGTCCGGGAAGCCCTGCAGTCTTTCACACTCCAGCGGAGTAAGACGACGGATAAGCAGTCCGTTGCGGATCGGATGAATGGAGTTGAGGGAACTGCCGGAAGTTCCTTTCTGGAGAGTCCCGCATAAATCCCCGTTCTCGGCGGCATTGCGGCAGTCAAGTCCTGCCACATCCACGACAAGGTCGGTGGCGTCCTTATGCTGGCGGGCACTTTGGGTGCTGACTACCTCGCCGTCCTTAAACACATCCACCCGCTGACGGGCATAAATGCAGTGCCGATCCGTGGCGGTGAGCGTATACGCCAGCTCGTCCTGACAGCCAAGACCGTTGCCGCCGTTCTGCGGCTGCCGGTCGACCGTATTGCCTGCAATGCAGATGGCATCTGCCTCCTGCTCGACCAGCGGCACATTGTTGCCGCCCGTGCCGTATCGTGCGGACATGGTAGGGGCTACCTTGTGCGGGCCGGTGTAGCGGCTGTCAATGCCGTGATTTTCGTAAACAAGAGGCTGATGTCCGTGCTCCTGCGCCCGCAGCGTGCCGGATACATTTTCAGAGCAATTCATCACGCTGCCGCCCTGGTCATTGAGGCACAAAACAGACGGCACCATGTTCGTGCCGCTTTCCGCTGCTTTCAGCGTAGGAGAGCACTCCTCCTGATACCCGATACCACCGGCCTTGCTGCCTTGACCAGCGGAGAAGGCAGCAGTCAGCACACAGGGGTAACCCTGTCCTGCCTGCCCACCTCCGGCAGTCAATGCCGTGTGCCATTCCGGGGTCAGAAAGCAATCGCCGTTGCCCTTGGTCACAACTCCTTCCGCCACGAAGGTCTGCTGTTTCATTCCCGGCTGTGCGCCCAGCGCACCAGCTACATCGTGAAGGTCGCGCACCTCATCCCGCTGATTGGCGGCAAAGGCCATAACTCCATTTCTTCCAGTAGACATCCCGCAGTTGACGCCGAGCGTGGCCGCTACATCGCCGGTCAGGTCGCCGTTGTAGCCGTCAAAGCCCTCCACAGCTTCATCCGGCTGTGTCACGAAGGTCTGCATCTGCATATTGGTGGTTGCCATCAACGCACCTGACACGCCGTGCAGGTCGATGCCCTCATCCCGCTGGTTGATGTGGTACGCTTCTAATCCTGTGGGCTGTCCGTCTGGGCGCATGAGCCCCGCCTGGATCTTTAGGGCACGCTCCAGCTTCTTCGGCAGCTCCTTGCCGCGCTCAAAGGCCCGGCGCAGAATGCCAATGCAGGCGGTTTTTGACAGATAGTACTTTTGCGCCGGGTTTGCCTCCAGTATGCCGGAGAGCGGGACTCGGATCGGAATACGGGTGGCAGCCCCGGTATTGAGGGGGCGTTTCCCTTTACGCCATGGAGATCGGAGCTCCCAGTGGCGCTGCCCGAAGAGGTCGACAGAACCGGATACCAGATCCAGGTGGAAATACGGGATCGAAACCAGTTCGGAGTCCAGCTTGCCCGGTCTGCGCTTGGGTGGAGCCCCGGTCCCTTCGGCTGCTTCCAATTCAAGCATCATCAGCTGCCCGTTTGCATCGAATCGGTACATCTATGTGATCTCCTTCCCGCAGTTTTCCGTTTCGCCAAATACATCAAATAAAAGCTGCGGCGCAAGCGGTCCGGCGAAGTCAGCAAGGAGAAAAATGCGCTTGCGACGCTGCGCGACGCCCCAAAATTGTGCGTCCAGACAGCGCCATGCAAGAGAAAACGCACCGCCTGCCGTGAGCTCACCGGCGTCGGGCCATGCGTAAGGATAGGGGCTTGGGATAAGCTCATTGGGAAAGCAGATCCGCACGATCTCCTCCAGCACGATCCGAAAATCCTCATACTTCGGTGTCCCGCTTGAAAAAGCACCCGGCACATTCTCCCAACACATCCAGCGCGGCCGTATGTTGAAGCTCTCCCGACCACGGGCTTTCTCTGCCAACCTCATTTCGCGCACGATGCGCATCTGCTCCATAAAAAGGCCGGAACGCGCTCCGGCAAGACCTGCCCTTGCGCCGGCTACGGACAAGTCCTGGCATGGGCTGCCCCCGCAGATAATATCCACAGGCGGAAGCTCCGCACCATGCAGCTTTGTGATGTCGCCCACATGAACCATGTCGGGGAAACGCAGCTTTGTCACCTCGATGGGGAAGGCTTCGATCTCCGACGCCCACACCGGCGTGATGCCG
>ENA-OVGC01003153-OVGC01003153.1-human-gut-metagenome-genome-assembly--contig:-NODE-3153-length-10233-cov-2.933582_pt1 | contig 10233 bp, 6 predicted proteins | sample MGYA00237768_ERZ505415 | MGnify/ENA primary metagenome ERZ505415 (study PRJEB26158, sample SAMN06016382) | human gut metagenome | biome: human gut; feature: ankylosing spondylitis patient; material...
AACGCTTATGAGGTATTCGCCAGTGTCTATGATGAACTGATGGACAACATTCCATATGATGACTGGTGCACATATATAATAGAAGTTTTGAGAAAATACGGAGTGGACGAAGGGCTCATATGTGAGCTTGGATGTGGCACCGGAGAGATAACGGAAAGGCTGGCGGACGCAGGATATGACATGATCGGTATCGACAATTCATATGAGATGCTTGAGGTGGCAAATGAGAAAAAGCTGGATACAGTACATGAATCCATCTTATATCTCATGCAGGACATGAGGGAGTTTGAGCTCTTCGGCACGGTGAATGCCATCGTGTGCGTGTGCGACAGCATCAACTATCTTACGGAGCTTGCCGACATAACCCACGTATTCAGGCTGGCAAATAACTATCTCGAATCAAAGGGCATATTTATCTGCGACTTCAAGACCCGCCACTATTTCAAGGATGTGGTTGCCGACAGCACCATAGCCGAGGACAGGGACGACGTGAGCTTTATCTGGGATAATTACTACGATACGGAAACCAATATAAATGAGCTGGCTCTCAGCCTGTTTCTCCCAGAATACCCAGAATCAGGCATTGAACCGGATGATGAGTGTCCTCTATACAGGAAGTATCAGGAATTTCATTATCAGCGAGGCCTGACCCTTGATGACATGAGGAAATGCGTTGCTGACTCAGGCATGGAGCTCGTCGCCATGTACGATGCATTTACATGGCAGCCAGCCACAGATTCCAGTGAAAGGGTATACGTGATTGCAAGGGAGACACACCAGGATAACAAACACTATGAATAGGCTTGTCTTATCATCATTCATAATATAAAATGGTGAAGATTGTCCAATATATCATTATTATAATGCGATTATATATAGAGATAACCGGACAGATTTCAAAATGTAACAAAACTAATCAACATAGAATAGCGAGGTATACAACATGAGCGATCATATAATAAGAGGTATGGCGGCGAACAATCAGGTAAGATTCTTCGCCGGAACAACAAGAGATATCGTGGAGACTGCAAGATCTATCCACAACACAAGCCCTGTGGCTACAGCCGCACTTGGAAGACTGCTCACAGCAGGAGCACTTATGGGAGCACAGTGCAAGAACGAGTCCGACGTACTCACACTTCAGATCCAGTGCAACGGACCGATCGGAGGACTTACCGTAACTGCAGACGCACATTCAAGAGTCAAGGGATATGTCAACAATCCAAACGTTATCCTTCATGCAAATGATAAGGGCAAGCTCGATGTAGCAAAGGCTCTTGATCTCGGCGTGCTTTCAGTTATCAAGGATATCGGTCTCAAGGAGCCTTATGTCGGTCAGACACAGCTCGTGTCCGGTGAGATCGCCGAAGATCTTACTTATTACTTTGCGACATCTGAGCAGATTCCTACATCTGTTGCCCTTGGTGTTCTCATGGAGAAGGACAACACCGTCAAACAGGCAGGCGGCTTCATCATACAGCTTATGCCATTTGCATCGGACGAGCTCATAGACGTTCTTGAGAAGAGACTTAACGAGTTCTCTTCTATCACCAGTCTCCTCGATGCGGGCAAGACTCCTCTTGACATCATCAAGGATGTATTTGAAGGATATGACGTTGTAGTGACCGATGAGTTGCCTACCGAGTGGCACTGCAACTGCAGCAAGGAGAGATACTACAATGCGGTACTCAGCCTTGGCAAAAAAGAGATCGCAAGTCTTCTTGAAGAGGGTGAGCCTATAGAGGTCAACTGCCAGTTCTGCAACTCTCATTACAAGTTCTCACCTGACGAACTCAAAGAGATGCTGCTCAAAGCGGCTGCAAAATAATCATTTTTCCGCCATTTGCCCTCATTTTTACAACATTTTTGTACATTATAATTATTGCATTGGTTTTTTCACTATGCTAGAATGTTAACCGTTGTAAAGTAGACTAAATTTGAAAGAAAGAGTGAAAATTATGAAGATAACAAGAGATGATATCAGAAATGTGGCTATCATCGCCCACGTTGACCACGGTAAAACAACACTTGTAGACGAGCTCTTAAAGCAGAGCGGTGTGTTCCGTGACAATCAGGAGGTCGCTGAGCGTGTCATGGATTCCAACGATATCGAGCGTGAAAGAGGAATCACTATCCTCTCCAAGAATACTGCCGTAACATATGGAAGCACCAAGATCAACATCATTGATACTCCGGGTCATGCAGACTTCGGCGGTGAGGTTGAGCGAGTTCTTAAGATGGTAAACGGAGTAATCCTCGTTGTTGATGCATTTGAGGGTCCTATGCCACAGACCAAGTTCGTTCTGAAGAAGGCTCTTGAGCTTAATCTTGCAGTTATCGTATGTGTAAATAAATGTGATCGTCCTGAGGCACGTCCTGACGAGGTAGTTGACGAAGTTCTTGAGCTCCTCATCGAGCTCGATGCAAATGAGGATCAGCTTGACTGCCCATTTGTATTTGCTTCTGCCAAGTCCGGTTATGCAACACTTGACTCATCCGAGCCAGGCACAGACATGAAGCCTCTGTTCGACACTATAATTGATTACATTCCTGCTCCTACAGGCGATCCTGAGGCAGGTGTACAGATGCTTGTCAGCACAATCGACTACAACGAGTACGTTGGACGTATCGGTGTCGGCAAGGTCGACAATGGTGTCCTCAAGGTAAATGAGGATCTTGTCATAGTAAATGAGCATGACCCGGACAAGCTCGAGAGGGTTCGTATCGGAAAGCTTTTCGAGTATGAGGGTCTTAACAAGATAGAGGTTAAGGAAGCACAGATAGGTTCTATCGTTGCTGTTTCAGGTATCGCAGATGTACAGATAGGTGATACTCTCTGCTCCCCTGAGAATCCTGACCCAATTCCTTTCCAGAAGATTTCTGAGCCAACCATCGCCATGACATTCATGGTAAATGACTCTCCTCTCGCAGGCAAGGAAGGTAAGTTCGTAACATCAAGACATCTCCGTGAGAGACTTTTCAGAGAGCTGAACACAGATGTCAGCCTCCGAGTTGAGGAGACTGACACAACTGAGGCTTTCAAGGTTTCAGGCCGTGGTGAGCTTCACCTGTCAGTCCTCATCGAGTAAGTAAGGCTGAGGTTATCTACAAGGAAGATGAGCTCGGACATAAGCTTGAGCCATTTGAGATCGCTTATATAGATGTTCCTGACGAATTTGCAGGTACTATCATCAACATGCTGAACCAGAGAAAGGGTGAGCTTCAGGGAATGGCTCCTACAGGAAATGGAACCACAAGACTTGAGTTCTCTGTTCCATCCCGTGGACTTATCGGATTCCGTGGAGACTTCATGACAGCTACCAAGGGTACAGGTATCATCAACACAACATTTGACGAGTATCTTCCATACAAGGGTGACATGAGCTACCGTTCAAAGGGATCACTCATCGCATTCGAGTCAGGTACTTCGATCACATATGGTCTTTTCAACGCACAGGAGCGTGGAACACTGTTCATCGGACCTGGTGAGCAGGTTTACGCCGGTATGGTTGTAGGTGAGAATCCTCGTGCTGAGGACATGGAGGTCAATGTCTGCAAGAAGAAGCAGCTTACCAACACACGTTCTTCAGGATCAGATGATGCTCTCAAGCTTTCACCTCCAAAGGTGATGAGTCTTGAGCAGGCTCTTGACTTCATCGACACTGATGAGCTTCTGGAGATCACACCAAAGTCATTCAGAATCCGTAAGAAGATTCTTGACCATACTCTCCGTTACAGAGCCAACAGGAAGTAGGACGAAAACGGACGAAAAGTCCTTTGAGATAGTGAAGCCCGTACACTGTAAGGATGTGGATCCATCACGCTCGACTTCCTGAACTTTGACTTGCTTCTATATGCACTCGGCTTCGGCAGCGATAAGGTCGTTGCTGCCTACGCCTCGGCAAGAAGCGTCAAAGCTCAGGAGTCTTCGCTAACGATGGCCCCACACCCTTACAGGGTACGAGCTAATTTACTTTCTTATAGGGCTTTTCTGTTTTTTGTATCTTTCTGGCTTTTTCTTTATGTTTGCGATAATTTTGTGACCTTTTACCTTCTTGTCACGGCGTCTATTGGTCTTAGTTTTGAGGCCCATCTTGCTGGGAAATAGCCTGCTGCCACTCCGAGGATCACGGAGCCGAGGACTCCGGTCAGTGCAAGCCACCATGGGATCATGGCTATCTGGGTTTCTTTTGCAAGGTTGAACATGGAGACGGCGGCTTTATTCACCACTATTCTCACTCCGTAGGAGAATAATACTCCGAGGACGCCTCCGACAAGTCCTATCACTGCGGCCTCCATGAGGAACAGAAGTCTGAGCTCGTCTATGTCGCAGCCGAGGACCTTCAATATACCGATCTCGTTTACCCAGTCGAATACAGAGGTCGTCATGGTGTTGCTTATTCCTATGACAGCCACAATAAGTGCTATCATTCCGATTCCGCCGAGAAGAAGCTGTATCATCTTGAGGTACTTCTGTATCGTGTCCAGATATTCCTTGGAATTCTCTGTCTGATACCCCATGTCCTGAAGCTTTTTTACCATCGCATCGACGTTATTTATATCATCTACGATCACCACCGCTGATGTGTAGACAAATTCACGGTAGCTGTTGCCATTGCCATCCACCGGCTGACCGTACAGCTTGCCATCGGCGCTGACCTTTCTGAGCAGGCTTTTCAGTGAATCCATATCACAGTATATCGTCTGAGACTTCTCGCTGTAGCTGTCAGAGATGTCCAGCGATTCGTCAGACTCTTCATCCTGAACTGCGCTGTCATAAGAAGTGTCAGCAGAAGCATTGTCAGAGCTGTTATCCGTATCTCCATCAGATAAAACCCCGGCGAGCTTCAGTTTGAATATCCTGTCACTTTCACCGCTCCATCCGACGGTCGTGTCAAATCTCTTTCCGACAAGGGACGCAATACTCTTATTCTCTCTCTTCTCGTAACTGTCAAATATCTTTTGATTGAAGAACATTTTGCCCACACTGCTGCCCGAGATCAGTTCAGGTGTCCCATGTGAAGAATTGCTGTTTTCCCCATAGGCCAGACTCCAGCCATCAAGCTCATTTCCCGGCACACCCACAAGATTGCCAAAGTATTCATACTCCCCATACTTCATACTCACAGGCACCTCATACAGAGGATAACAACCATCCACATTTGCAAGATCTGTCAATGTAGATATCGTTCTGTCCGTTATCATTCGATCCTTATGCTTACTTCCGGTCTCACTGTACATCGTTATCTGGTTGACACTTCCACTTGCAACCGCAGAATCTATCATCTCGTTCTTGACTCCGATTCCCACAGCCAGAAGTGCTACAACCGATATAACACCTATCATCACGCCGAGAACGGTGAGAAATGTTCTGATCTTTCTTCTCTTCATATTCATAAGACACAAATGCCATATCCACCCCATACAATCTATCTCCTTATAAACTCTCTCCCCGTGACCGGAATCTAAAATTCATCAAGAATCTCCTTTTTTCTCCTGTGCTTTCTTATTGCACATATACATAACAGAGCTATCACTATAACCACAGCAATTACACCATATAACACCTTTTTACCACTGCTTTTTGTGCTGTCCTTTATCTTCTCTACATTGTCATACACCGGAGATTCCACAGTCGCCTTGAAATTCCCCTCAATCGTCGTCTCATTCCCCTCTTTGTCCTCATATGTAACTATCACCTTTGACATATCACCGCTCGCAGCAGTCGTCGCCACGGCATTCGTGAGGATATCTATGCTTCCGCTCTTTCCAGACTCTATATTGCCTATATACGTCTCAATCTCCTCCATATAAGAGCTCTGAAGCTTTGCCTTTACGTTGTAGAGCATGCCGGCACCCAGATTGTTCACGCTTCCGACTATCTCAACCGAATCCCCGAGAACCGCATCATCTGCCACATACAGATCCGTGAGAGAAGCCCTCTGCGCAAGCTTTACAGGAAGATATATCACGTCTGTAGCAGAATACGGATTTCCCCATATATCGTCATATTCATTTACCACGCTGAGTTTATAGCTTTTCTCCGCCAGTCCATCCGCAGCTCTGAGCTTGAATGTAAATGTACTCTCCTCGCCATTTGGAAGTTCATCAAGGAAGCCGTTTCCTGCCCCTTCCGCAGGAACTATATCCCCTGTGTCAGATGTTACGGATATCTTGAGATTGTCAACATATCTGCTGCCTGTATTCTTTATGGTGACCTTGAGGTCAAATGCCTGTCCGGCAAATATCTCCTTCTGCACTATCTGGTAATCCACCACCATGACCTTTGGCTGTGACGCCTCGGCTACCATATTGAAAGAAAATGCAGACATACAAACGATCACCGCAAGTAACAATGCCATGAATTTTTTTATATTTTTTACTATAGTCAACTTATTTGTTTTGTACACTTGTCCATCCCCCTATCAAGACATCTCTTCACAATTATCAGACATTTTCTTTTATCACTCCACTATCTTTCCATCGGCTATCTTTATTATCCTGTCCGCTTCCCTCGCCAGATCAATGTTGTGTGTGATGAGCACAAGTGTCTGGTTCAGCTTCTTCACCGAATCCTGCAGCAGTGTAATGACTTCATTTCCATTCTTTGAATCCAGGGCTCCTGTAGGCTCATCCGCCAACACAAGTGCCGGTCTGTTTGCCAGAGCTCTTGCTATGGCTGCTCTCTGCTGCTGACCACCGGATAACTGATTTGGCAGATATTTTTTTCTGTCCTTGAGGCCGAGCATCTCTATGATGTGGTCTATGTAATCCCTGTCCGGCTTCCTGTGGTCAAGAAGTATCGGCATCCTTATGTTCTCCTCGACGGTCAGCACCGGGATAAGGTGATATGCCTGAAATACAAAGCCTATCTTGCGCCTTCTGAACACAGACATTTCCTCATCTGACAGTATGGTTATGTCCTTGCCATCTATAATCACGTTTCCGCTGTTAGGTGTGTCCACACCGCCCATGACATGCAGCATTGTCGATTTGCCTGAACCCGACGCCCCCACTATGGCGACGATCTCCCCTTTGTCTATTGTAAGACTAACATCGTCAAGTCCCCACACTCTCGTGTCACCTTCGCCGTATATCTTGGTCACATGCTCCATCTTTACTATTTCCATAACTTTCCTCCTCCTTTATTCCTCAAGTGTAAGATCCTCTGCCATACTCTGAGGAAGTCTTCTGAGCGGGATCAATATACTTCCAAATACCAGTATCGTCGACAACACCACTCCCACCACAATGGCTGTCACCGATGGCGCAAATCTCATCTGGAACATCAGTCTTATGAAATAATACTCGCCATAATAAACGCCTGTACCGATCAATATCCCCAATATATTTGACCAGAATGCCGTCATGATTCCCTCGAGCAACACAGTCTTTATAAGTCTCTTTCTCGACATACCGATAACCCTGAGCTGTGCAAATTCCTTGCGTCTCATATGCAAATTACCCGCCGTTGCATTTATGATGTTTACAGCTCCCAGTGCAAATACAAGTGCAGCTATCATGAGTATGACACGGTTAAATTCCTTGAAGCTCTGGAACGTCCTGAGGTTTTCAACATACATATAAAAATCAAATGCCCCCGTATCTGTATACAGATAGCTCACCATATCGTCTATGCTTCTGTTCGTTATCCTGGTGGAATCGATCTGATACTCCATGCCGGATATCTGGCATGGAGTATATCCCGTCTCCGCCAGGTAATTATCCACGGAAGTGTACACCTGTATCCCACTCTCACCTGTCAGCATATCTCCCAGGTCAAGTATTCCCTCCACCGTGTATGCCGTGAAGTCCCCCTCAGCCACAAGTCTGTCATACACTTCATTTGCAATACTTATTCTCTTTTCGGCATCCGGGTCAGCGATAGTGTCATCGGCTCTGTCTCCCCCGGTCTTGGCTATACCTGCCTGCTCTATAGCCTTCTGAGTCTCGGTGAACAGCTTGTCCGTGTTGACGAAAGCGATCGTATCCCCTACCTTGTAATCATTTACCTGGATATGTTCCAATGTCTGGTAAGTCAGACTGTCTTCATCATCGTCACTCCATGCAGAACTTCCCCCTGTGACTACCACGATTCCGTGATCACTCACATCCACAGTGCCGTCCACCAGATACCGTGAGAGATCTTTCATCCCCGAAGCATCCATTCCATGTAATGTAATACCCGAAAGTCTCATCCTTCCCATAGCCAGAGACTTGTCGTTTTCATACATCTTCTTGTAAGATTCCAGCATGTTTCCATACATGGTCGTATTTATATAAGCATCGTTGTATTTGGAATAAAGCTCATCGATATCCGCCACATATACATTTGCTGCATAGACCTTTCTTGCTGCAAGGGTATATCTGTTATCTGCGATTCTCTGCAGGCTCTCAGCGTCCGGAAGCCCGGCTTCCACGGAATCTATGTCCTGAAGCTGTGACGGCGTCTCATATACCTGAACCTGATATGTTCCGTATTCACCGTCCAGGAACTCAACGGCTTTGTCAAGCGCACCGGATACGCTCACCACCGCCACCAATGCCGCGATGCTGACCGAAAGCGATGCGATCGTCTTGACATACCGTCCTCTGTTCCTCAGGACACTCTTTCTCGCATACTCTCCCTCAATACCAAACAGCCTTCCTGCACTTATAGGAGTCATCTTCACTATGATCTTGCTGTTATCCCTCATTACAAAATACAGATCACCCAGATAACATATGAGCACCGGGACGGCCGCTATCAGATGGTATCCCGCGCTCACGCCTGCAAATGCACCAACTATCAGTGTTATGAATCCTCCAACAATAACACCTATAACAATTCCGGCGCACTCAAGCATTGCTCCCATCAGGTAAATTATTTTCTTGAGCTGCCCCTTTGTCGATCCTATGCACCGGAGTATTCCATAGTCCTTTATCTGCTCCATCATGAACATCTGCTCGGTGTTCCTTATGATTCCAACCGCAAATATGGCAAATATATATGCGATCAGCAGTATCAGCCACACAACGACCATGAGCATCGATCCATCCGTTGTCCCCTCCTGGAAATAAAGCACCGCCAGATCCACGTTGAGCTCCGCCTTGACTCCATATCTGTCCATGATCTCGTCCATGTTTTTTTCCATATGGAATGGATTGTCGCCTGTGGCATAGACGGCATTTCTGTAGAGCGTCTTCACCGGTGTACTGCTGCCAGTCTGCTCATCGACCTGCCAATCCGTGTACTCATATTTGCCTATGTACGCCTTTTCTATCTGTGAATCCGCCGCTATCTGCTCTGCCTGCGCCTTGCTCTCTGTCATGAGGACAAACTCGTAATCCTTTTCCTGCCTTGTCTCCTCCCTCGCATTAAGCAGATAGGAATAGGCCAAATTCAGTCCCCCGTATAGCACCATGACTGTGATTGCCACACCTATTATCGTAATTATGCTCCTCGCCCTGTTGGCCCTCAGGTATTTGACTGCCAGTTTCTTGTAATCCCCCAAATCTAAACCTCCCTGTATATAATAAAAAAAGATGATACTCAGCATTTCTATGATGCTATAGTACCATCTCTTTCTTACTGTCTGGTGACTGTATAAATTTTCTTTCTTACAGTTTAGTAAGATAAGTCAGATATCCCAGTCCAGCACAGACTATATATGTACAAATGTTATCTCAAAGCATGTATATTCATGAACCACGCTCTTCACTGTTATCCGTCCACCCATGCCCTCAACAATGGACTTGGTGAGCGACAAGCCTATTCCAACGCTGTTCGGATTGACCTCCTGGTTGACCCTGTAGAATCTCTTGAAGATGTTCGGGAGCTCATTTTCCGGGATGCCGATGCCATGATCTCTCACGTATATTCTCGTAAACAGATCGTTCTGCTCCACCGAAAGCGAGATCTCCGTATCCTTCTCCGAGTAGTCCGAAGCGTTCTTGAGCAGATTGAGAATGGCCTCTGTCAGCCAGTCACCATCACACTCCAGCTTCATATCACCTTTGCAGTCTATGATCACTCTCTGTCCGCGCTTGTCTGTGAGATACCTTACCCCATCCGCAGCCTGTGAGCAGATGACGTCCAGATTCCAGCTCTGCTTCTGAAACTCTATGGCCCCCGCCTCTATCCTTGCAAGTTTGAGCAGTGACAGAACCATCCACTCCATCCTTGAGAGCTGATTCTGTGCCTCAGATCGGAAGAGCGTCGTGTAGGGAAAGAGTGTAGATCTCGGTGGTCGC
>ENA-OVGC01003154-OVGC01003154.1-human-gut-metagenome-genome-assembly--contig:-NODE-3154-length-10228-cov-3.193257_pt1 | contig 10228 bp, 6 predicted proteins | sample MGYA00237768_ERZ505415 | MGnify/ENA primary metagenome ERZ505415 (study PRJEB26158, sample SAMN06016382) | human gut metagenome | biome: human gut; feature: ankylosing spondylitis patient; material...
GAAACCAAGATCGAGCTTGCAAACAATGATTTCACTGCTATGGCAGCAATCATTCTGGAAGGTCTTGGCGGAAAAGAAAATATCATCGATGTAACAAACTGTGCTACCCGTCTTCGTGTATCGGTGAAGGATGTTGATAAGGTACTGCCGGATGCATATTTCAAAGAAAATGGCGCGCATGGTGTTGTGAGAAATGGAACAGCGCTTCAGGTTATTGTTGGTCTGAGTGTTCCCAACGTAAGAGAAGAATTTGAAAAATTACTGTAGAAATAATAGAAAAAAGAGGAAAATATAATGAAAAAATTTAACATTACAATCGCCGGAGGCGGAAGTACTTATACACCAGGAATTGTATTAATGCTTGCAGAGGAGTCTTATCGATTCCCGGTAGAAGAAATTAAATTATATGACAATCTTGCGTCTCGTCAGGAGCCAATCGGAAAAGCAATGGAAATTATGATGAAAGAGCAGCATCCGGAGATTAAGTTTTCTTATACAACAGATCCGGAAGAGGCATTTACGAACATTGATTTTGTATTTGCACATATCAGAGTCGGACTTTATGCGATGCGTGAACTGGATGAAAAGATTCCGCTGAAATATGATGTTGTTGGACAGGAGACTTGCGGACCAGGAGGAATCGCATATGGAATGAGATCCATTGCAGGTGTTCTGGAGATTCTTGATTATATGGAGAAATATTCTCCAGATGCATGGATGCTGAACTATTCCAATCCGGCAGCGATTGTGGCAGAAGCGACAAGAAGACTCCGTCCGAATTCAAGAATTATCAATATCTGTGATATGCCAGTTGCACTGGAAAATATTATGGCAAATATCCTAAATCTGGAATCAAGAAAAGAAATGATAGTAAAATATTATGGATTAAACCATTTTGGATGGTGGACAAGCATTACAGATAAAGCAGGAAAGGATCTGATGCCTGAACTGAAGGCATTTGTGAAAGAAAAAGGATATGCGAAGGAGACGGAAGATTATCAGCACCGTGCCCAGAGCTGGAAAGATACTTATCTGATGGCAAAAGATGTTTACGCATTGGATCCAGAGACAGTACCGAACACGTACCTTAAATATTATCTGCTTCAGGATGAAGTTGTAGAGCATTCAAACAAAGAATATACGAGAGCAAACGAAGTAATGGATTCTCGTGAGAAAGAAGTATTTGATACGGCGAAAGGCATTATCGAAAAAGGTAGTGCGGAAGGATATACTTTTGCAGTCGGAGCACATGCAACATTTATTGTCGATCTGGCATGCGCACTTGCATTTAATACAAAAGAAAGAATGCTTCTGATTGTACCAAACAACGGAGCAATTTCCAATTTTGATCCGGAAGCAATGGTTGAGATTCCATGTCTTGTTGGAAGTAACGGACCGGAGCCACTGGCAGTAGGAAAGATTCCAGAGTTCCAGAAGGGACTTATGGAGCAGCAGGTAGCGGTTGAGAAACTTACGGTAGATGCGTGGATGGAACATTCCTATCTGAAGTTGTGGCAGGCACTTACGTTAAGTAAGACGGTACCAAGTGCAAAGATTGCAAAGAAGATTCTGGATGAGCTGATTGAGGCAAACAAAGAATACTGGCCGGAACTTTCATAATAAAATAAAAGACATAGTAGAAATACGATTGCGTCTAAAGAAAAAACTGGTGTGCAGTAGCGCAGCAGTTTTTTTCTTGTGTTAAGCAGGAAGGAGCAGGGAAGAATTGTGGAATAAATAAGAAGATTGTGATAGTATAGAAATAATAAATAATCGAGAAAATGAGGTGATGGCATGAAATTAGAGGCGTTAGTCAGCAGACATTATGATGAATTGAATCCAAATGATCTTATTATCTGGCGGTATATTACTCAAAATAAAGAACAATGTCTGAACATGACGATTGAAGCACTCGCACAGTTATGCAATGTATCTCGGAGTACGGTCATGCGTTTTGCACAGAAGATTGGCTTATCCGGCTATAGTGAATTAAAAGCCTGTCTGCGCTTTGAACTGGAAGAAGACGAAGTGCCTGTGTCACGTAATTTGGTATCCTTGATATGTGACAGCAATATCAAGGCCATACATCATTTCCAGTCACAGAACTACGATGATATCTGTCAGATTTTATATAATGCGAAAAGAATTTTTATGTATGGGACGGGGAGTCTGCAGAAATCAGTCTGCCGGGAATTTCAGAGAATGATGTTGTCGTTGAATATTCTGGTTAATGATATTCCGGCGGAGGGTGAAGTGCGCAAAGTTGTAAAACTGATGAAGCCGGATGATATCTTTTTTGTTGTATCAAAATCAGGAGAAAGTGATTTTATACGTAATATTATGATTCAGGCGAACAGCAAAGGTGTGACAACAATCTCTTTGACTCGATATGGGAATAATACACTGGCCAGAATGAGCACCAAAAATTTGTTTGTAAATATAGAGGAAGTCACTGTATTGGAGGAGACCAATTTTGAGTCTATGACATTGATGTTTATCATTCTTGAAATTTTATTTGCAAAGCTAGTAGAGTACAGGACGAAATTTTACATAGAGTAGTTGAAAAATTCTTGGTAGAATTAGTGATTTTAAAAGTGATAAATTATGATTGAAAAAAAAGTTGTTGCGACTTATAATAAAACTACAGATTCCCCACAGATGAAAGGTCTGTGGGGATTTTTGCGTTATGAATTCAAACAACCGGAGGATTTCCTTTATGATAAATTTTAAGAAATACGGAAAGCGCTGTCTGTCTCTTTTCCTGGCGGCATCTATGATATTGATGCCGTCAGTACAGACATTTGCTGAGGAAGAAACGGCGGCAGCCACAACAGATTCAACTCAGACAGAGGAAGAAGACAGGGAGACACAGCGTCAGAACTGTTATGCGATCGCACCAGATTCAAACAGTGTGGAGAACTGGCCACAGGGACCGGCAACTTATGCGGATTCCGCAATCGTTATGGATATGAATAGTGGGGCGGTTTTATATAGCAAGCAGATTGAAAAGAAGCATTATCCGGCGAGTATTACGAAACTTTTGACAACATTGGTTGCGTTGGACAATGCAGAGCTTACAGATACGGTAGAATTTTCCCAGGACAGCATCTCCTTTCTGGAATATGGCGATGCCCATATCGGCATGACGCCGGGGGAGCAGATCAGTATGGAAGATGCGCTCTATGCCGTTCTGCTGGCATCGGCAAATGAGGTCTCTTATGCAGTAGCTGAGAGTGTTGGCAAGAAGATGGGCGGAGGTTATGACACATTTATTCAGGCGATGAATGATGAGTCAGAAAAACTTGGATGTACAGGTTCACACTGGACGAATGCGAACGGACTTCATGATGAACAACATTATACAACGGCGCATGATATGGCAAGAATTGGTGCAGCAGTTTATCAGAAGAAAGCGTTCCGGACAATTTCCCAATCGTTAAGCCATACGATTCCGGTAACGAATCTGGTGAATGAAGAACGTACTTTTCAGCAGAAGCACAAGATGCTCTGGCCACAGAATGATAATTATTATGAATACTGCAAGGGCGGTAAGACCGGCTACACAGATCAGGCAAGAACAACGCTTGTGACAATGGCAGATAACGGAGATATGCAGCTTGTTGCGGTTGTACTTTATGATTTTGGAAATGATGCTTATATAGATACTCGTGCGATGTTTGATTATGCTTACAGTAATTTTTCGAAAATATCTTTGAAGGATCAGAAGCTTCCGGAAGGTGTGAAGTCTTATGAAGATGAAGATGCTTATATCGTACTTCCGAAGAGTGCACAATTTTCTGATGTGAAAGCAGAAGTGAAGGAAGACAGCAACAAGGATGGATCCGGAACAGTAACATTTACTTATAAAGGGCAGGAAGTAGGCAGTGTGAAAGCTGCGATAGAAAAAACAGAGGAAAGCAGTGCAGCTGTTTTGGGAAAAAAGAAAGATAAGACAACTTCAACTGTCGTAACCGGGATTTCAAAGTTTATGAAAATTGTGATCGGAGTTGTAATTGCAGTTGTGATTTTATTGATCATCATTGTTGTACTTGCGAATTACCGGAAGCAGATAAGACGTCGCAGAAGAAAAAAAGGAAAAAGAAGAAATGCAAAGAGTGGTAATGTGAAAAGAAAGAAGAAACGCCGCAGATAAGAAAACAGAAATTTGCGAAAGAACGCTGAAAACAACGTTTTTTCGCACTTTTTTTATCATAATAAACCTTGACTAGAGGCAAGAATCTCTTTATAATAAGCCGTGTGTAGAAGTTCACAGATAAAGCGATGACGGAGACAGTAGGATTTATCCGAACGTTACAGCGAGCCGGAGATGGTGGGAGTCCGGTGCAAGTAAGAGATTTTTGAAGATCACTCCAGAGCAGCAGTTCCTGAAACAGATGTAGAAATGGAGAGTAAGGACTGACGCGTGTCCGGCGTTAAAGGATACCATATGCAGGTCAGAAATCAGACCTAAGTATGATGTAACAGGTGGTTTAACGAGAGAAGTTCAGGCTTTCGTCCTATTACAGGACGGAAGCCTTTCTTTTTTTAAGAATCATAAAATAAACTCAGGAAAGGATAAGAACATGTATAAGAAAGTTTCAACTGACATGAATTTTGTCAGCCGTGAAAAAGAAGTTGAAAAGTTCTGGGATGATAATGAAATCTTCCAGAAAAGTATGGATGAAAAAGAAGGATGCCCGGATTATATTTTCTATGATGGACCTCCGACAGCAAATGGTAAACCGCATATCGGACACGTTTTAACTCGTGTTATCAAGGATATGATCCCAAGATACCGTACAATGAAAGGGTATATGGTTCCAAGAAAGGCCGGATGGGATACACATGGCCTTCCGGTAGAGCTTGAAGTTGAGAAGCTTCTTGGTCTTGATGGAAAAGATCAGATTGAGAAATATGGTCTTGAACCATTTATCAAGAAATGTAAAGAGAGTGTATGGAAATACAAAGGAATGTGGGAGGATTTCTCAGGTACAGTTGGATTCTGGGCTGACATGGAGCACCCATATGTAACATATGATAACAATTTTATCGAGTCTGAATGGTGGGCTCTGAAGCAGATCTGGGATAAGGGACTCCTTTACAAAGGATTTAAGATCGTTCCTTACTGCCCGCGTTGTGGAACACCGCTTTCCGCACAGGAAGTTGCACAGGGATACAAGGATGTCAAGGAACGTTCAGCAATCGTTCGTTTTAAAGTAAAAGATGAAGATGCATATATTCTTGCATGGACAACAACACCTTGGACACTTCCATCCAACCTTGCACTTTGTGTAAATCCGAAAGAAGATTACGCAAAGGTTAAGGCAGCAGACGGACATGTATATTATATGGCATGTGCACTGCTTGATACAGTTCTTGGAAGACTTGCAGAAGAAGGCAAAGATGCTTACGAAATTCTTGAGACTTATAAGGGAACTGATCTGGAAGGAAAAGAATATGAGCCGCTGTATCAGTGTGCAGCAGACGAGGCTGCAAAACAGCGCAAGAAAGCATTTTATGTTGTATGTGATGAATATGTAACTCTTACAGATGGTACAGGAGTTGTTCATATCGCACCTGCATTTGGTGAAGATGATGCGAACGTAGGAAGAAAATATGAACTTCCATTCGTACAGCTTGTAGACGAAAAGGGTGAGATGGCAGAATCCACACCGTTCGCCGGTCTGTTTGTAAAGAAAGCTGATCCGGAAGTATTAAAGGATCTGGATGCAAGAGGACTTCTCTACGATGCACCGAAGTTCGAGCATAGCTATCCTCACTGCTGGAGATGTGATACTCCGCTGATCTACTATGCTCGTGAGTCCTGGTTCATTAAGATGACAGCAGTTCGCGAAGATCTGATCAGAAATAATAATACAATTAACTGGATTCCGGAAAGCATCGGTAAAGGACGTTTCGGTGACTGGATCGAGAACGTTCAGGACTGGGGAATCAGCCGTAACCGTTACTGGGGAACACCACTGAATATCTGGCAGTGCGAGTGTGGACATATGCACTCTATCGGAAGCATTGAAGAACTGAAATCAATGTCTGATAACTGTCCGGATGATATCGAGCTTCACCGCCCATACATCGACGCTGTAACAATCAAGTGTCCGGAGTGTGGGAAAGAGATGCACAGAGTACCGGAAGTTATTGACTGCTGGTTCGACAGTGGATCCATGCCATTTGCACAGCATCATTATCCATTTGAAAATAAAGACTTATTTGAGAGACAGTTCCCGGCAGACTTCATTTCCGAGGCGGTAGACCAGACAAGAGGATGGTTCTATTCTCTGCTTGCAATCTCAACACTGCTGTTCAACAAGGCTCCATATAAGAACGTTATCGTTCTTGGACATGTTCAGGATGAGAACGGACAGAAGATGAGTAAGTCTAAAGGAAATGCGGTCGATCCGTTTGATGCACTTGAGAAATACGGAGCAGATGCGATCCGCTGGTATTTCTACATCAACAGTGCTCCGTGGCTGCCGAACCGTTTCCACGGAAAGGCTGTTCAGGAAGGACAGCGTAAGTTCATGGGAACACTTTGGAATACTTATGCATTCTTCGTGCTTTATGCGAACATTGATAATTTTGATGCAACAAAATATACTTTGGAATACGATAAACTTCTGGTTATGGATAAGTGGATCCTCTCCAAGATGAACACAATGGTAAAAGATGTAGATTATAATCTTGGCAATTACAGAATCCCAGAGGCAGCACGTGTGCTTCAGGATTTCGTAGATGATCTGAGTAACTGGTATGTAAGAAGAAGCCGTGAACGTTTCTGGGCAAAGGGAATGGAGCAGGATAAGATCAATGCTTACATGACTCTGTACACAGCTCTTGTTACAGTATCTAAGGCAGCAGCTCCGATGATCCCGTTCATGACAGAAGAGATTTATCAGAACCTGGTTCGCAGCATTGATAAGGATGCTCCGGAAAGTATTCACCTTTGTGACTTCCCGGAAGTTCATGAAGAACAGATTGATAAAGAACTTGAAAATAACATGGAACATGTTCTTGACCTTGTTGTTATGGGACGTGCATGCCGTAATGCATCCAACATCAAGAACCGTCAGCCAATCGGAAAGATGTTTGTGAAAGCAGATTTTGATCTTCCGGAATTCTATCAGGAGATCGTTGCAGACGAGCTGAATGTTAAAAATGTTAAATTCACAGATGATGTAAGAGACTTTACTTCTTATAGTTTTAAACCACAATTAAAGACAGTCGGACCGAAATATGGTAAGATGTTAGGTGGTATCAAAGCGGCGCTTAACGACATCGATGGAAATGCAGCAATGGATGAGCTCAACGCTACAGGTGCACTCAAACTGGATGTAAACGGACAGGAGATTGAACTCTTCAAGGAAGATCTTCTGATTGATACAGCACAGATTGAAGGATATGAATCTGTAAATGACAACGGAATCACAGTTGTTCTCGATACAAACCTGTCACCAGAGCTGCTGGAAGAGGGATTTGTACGTGAGATCATCAGCAAGATCCAGACAATGAGAAAAGAAGCTGATTTCGAAGTTATGGACAGAATCAAAGTTACATACGAGGGTAGTGAAAAGGCAGAAGCTGTCTTCGAAAAGAACAACACACTGATCGCAGGTGAGGTACTTGCTGATGAAGTTGTAAAAGCACAGCCGGATGGTTACGTGAAAGAATGGAAGATCAACGGCGAAGCAGTTACAATGGGTGTTGAGAAAAAAGGAGAGTAATAAACATGTTCAGTAAAAGATTCGAGAAAAAAGCGTTTAAAGCGGCAGTAAAGGATAACGTTAAGACACTTTACAGAAAGACAATCGATGAGGCTACGCCGCAGCAGTTATTCCAGGCAGTATCCTATGCAGTCAAAGATGTGATTATCGATGATTGGATTGAGACACAAAAAAGATATGATGAGACAGACGCTAAGACAGTATACTATATGTCAATGGAGTTCCTTATGGGACGTGCACTTGGCAACAACCTCATCAATATGACAGCATATAAAGAAGTAAAAGAAGCACTGGAAGAGATGAATATTGATCTGAACGTGATTGAAGACCAGGAGCCGGATGCGGCTCTTGGTAATGGAGGTCTTGGACGTCTTGCAGCATGTTTCCTTGATTCTCTCGCTACACTGAATTACCCGGCATATGGATGTGGAATCCGTTATCGTTACGGAATGTTCAAACAGAAAATCAAAGATGGATATCAGGTAGAGGTTCCGGACAACTGGCTGAAAGAAGGAAATCCGTTTGAGATTCGCCGTGAAGAGTACGCAAAAGAAGTACGTTTTGGCGGAAATATCCGTTTCGAGAAAGATCCTGTTACAGGAAAAGATAAATTTATCCAGGAAAACTATGAGTCTGTCATGGCAGTTCCGTATGATATGCCAATCGTTGGATATGGCAATCACGTAGTAAATACACTGCGTGTATGGGATGCAAAACCGATCACAGACTTTAAACTTGATGAATTTGACAGAGGAAATTATCACAAAGCAGTAGAGCAGGAAAACCTTGCAAAACTGATCGTTGATGTTCTCTATCCGAACGATAACCATTACTCAGGAAAAGAGCTTCGTCTGAAACAGCAGTATTTCTTTATTTCTGCAAGTCTTCAGGCTCTGATCGAGAAGTATAAGAAAAAACATGGTGATATCAGAAAACTGCATGAGAAGGTTGTTATCCAGATGAACGATACTCACCCGACAGTTGCAGTTCCAGAATTAATGCGTCTCCTCATCGACGTAGAAGGATTAAGCTGGGAGGATGCATGGGAAGTTACAAGTAAGACTTGTGCTTATACAAACCATACAATCATGGCAGAGGCACTTGAGAAATGGCCAATCGACCTGTTCTCTAAACTGCTTCCACGTATTTACCAGATTGTACAGGAGATCGATCGTCGTTTCCTGATTAAGGTTCGCGAAATGTATCCGGGAAATGAAGAGAAAGTCCGCAAAATGGCAATCCTTATGAACGGACAGGTTCGTATGGCTAACATGGCAATCGTTGCAGGATTCTCTGTAAATGGTGTTGCACAGCTTCATACAGAGATCCTTGAGAAACAGGAACTGAAAGATTTCTATCAGATGATGCCGGAGAAGTTCAACAATAAGACAAACGGAATCACACAGAGACGTTTCCTCGCACATGGAAACCCACTTCTTGCGGATTGGATCACAGATAAGATCGGTGATGGATGGATCACAGATCTGTCTCAGATTGCAAAGCTGAAACCACTTGTTGAAGACGAAGACGCAAGACGTGAATTTATGGAAATTAAATACCAGAATAAAGTTCGCCTTGCGAAATATATCAAAGAGCATAACGGAATCGATGTAGATCCTCGCTCTATCTTTGACATTCAGGTAAAACGTCTGCATGAGTACAAACGTCAGCTGTTAAATATCCTGCATATCATGTATCTGTACAATCAGATCAAAGAGCATCCGGAGATGTCCTTCTATCCTAAGACATACATCTTCGGTGCAAAGGCTTCCGCAGGATATATCCGTGCAAAAGAGATCATCAAACTGATCAACTCAGTTGCGGATGTGATCAACAATGACCGCAGCATCAACGGCAAACTGAAAGTTGTATTTATTGAAGATTACCGCGTATCGAACGCAGAGCTGATCTTCGCAGCAGCAGATATCAGTGAGCAGATTTCTACAGCTTCCAAAGAAGCTTCCGGAACAGGTAACATGAAGTTCATGTTGAACGGTGCACCGACACTCGGAACGATGGACGGAGCGAACGTAGAGATCGTAGACGAAGTTGGAATCGACAATGCATTTATCTTCGGACTGAGTGCAGACGAAGTTATCAACTATGAGCAGAACGGTGGATACAATCCATACGATATCTACAACAACGATCCGGATATCAGAAGAGTGGTAGACCAGCTGGTAGACGGAACTTATGCAAACGGTGATAAAGAGATGTATCGTGACCTTTACAACAGCCTTCTGAATAATCAGGGTGGTGCAAGAGCAGATATGTACTTTATCTTAAAAGACTTCCGTTCTTACGCAGATGCACAGGCCCGTGCAATGGAAGCTTACAAAGACACAGACAAATGGGCTAAGATGGCTCTTAAGAATACCGCTTGCTGCGGTAAGTTCTCGGCAGACAGAACGATCCAGGAATATGTAGATGATATCTGGCATCTGGATCATGTTGTGATCAATGAGGATGAACTGGAATATTAAAAAAAA
>ENA-OVGC01003159-OVGC01003159.1-human-gut-metagenome-genome-assembly--contig:-NODE-3159-length-10217-cov-4.389097_pt1 | contig 10217 bp, 8 predicted proteins | sample MGYA00237768_ERZ505415 | MGnify/ENA primary metagenome ERZ505415 (study PRJEB26158, sample SAMN06016382) | human gut metagenome | biome: human gut; feature: ankylosing spondylitis patient; material...
GCGACCACCGAGATCTACACTCTTTCCCTACACGACGCTCTTCCGATCTCTGCTTTCTGTGCTGCTCTGTCCGCAGCCTCACGCTCCTCTTTTTCCTTCTGTAATCTTGCCTTTTCTTCTGCAGCAGACTCTGCATATGTGTATTCTGTAGATAATGTGACATAATCTGTAGATACATAGCCTTTGCCTTCATCTACAGAAACCTTTGCCCATCCATCCTTTGACTCATCCAGTACCGTCAGATCGTCTCCTTCCGGCACCAGAGTAATTACTTCTGCCTTCTGGGAAGCTCCCTTGCGGACTTTTAATGTCTCTGTCTCTACAAGAGCAACTCTTCTTCCTGCTTTCTTTAATTTTTTCTCATCACCAATGGATACGAATTCAGATTTTACATAACCTGTTACCGATCCAGATTTGATTTTGTACCAGCCATCCTTCTCCCCGATGACGGTTCCTACGTTATTCTTATATAATTTTCCTACAGCCTTGCTGTCTGTAGTTGGTTTCTTACGAACGTTCACGTAATCATCCACAACAGCTACCGCTTTGTCTTCATACTCAGACTTTACAACTGGTGCTTCAACTTCTTTTACTTCCGGCTGTGCACTTGCAACGGTTGCCTCATCTTCCACTTTTTCTGCGACTTCACTGAGTGCCAGTGAAAATCCTGCTGTCGGTGCAGATGATGTTGTTGCAATATCGGAAGCAAGGCTTGCGACTCCAGCAGTTGGTGCTGCGTAAGCTGCTACAGTAAAATTGCCAATGGTCAGTGCCCCAACTAACCCACATGCGGTCAATTTTAATAATGTTTTACGTTTCATTTTCGCCTCCAATGACTTTTGTACTTCTTTATTACGAATTTGTTACAATTATTACATTGTCATTATAGCAAAGGCACGGATATGTGTCAACCCCTTTTCCATCCACAGAATTCAATTGAATTTTTCGTATATTTATGCCATAATAAAGATGTAATAAAGAAAAACACGTATACCGAGTATTTTAAAAGGAGATCTGTCATATGGATATTTCAAGTATCAGTTCTGCGCTTCTTTCCGTAAACAGTTCCGATCCCGGCTCTCTGGCAAATGCCGTCAGCATTAAAATGCTTGACAATGCCATCTCATCGAATGAATCGCTTGGTGTTGGGCTGGCAAAAATGATGGAGAACTCTGTTTATCCTAATTTAGGAAGTAACATTGACGTTTCCGTCTAACCGGAAAAAGAACCGCAAAGACAACAAAAGAGATCTGTGCAATGCACAGATCTCTTTTCGTTTTTGATCTTTTCTTTATTTTACAGCAATGGCTTCAATTTCAAGCATAACATCTTTCGGAAGACGTGCCACTTCCACACAGCTTCTGGATGGAAATGGTGACGGGAAAAATTTTGCATAAACTTCATTAATTGCTGCAAAATCATTCATTTCCTTGATAAAAACAGTGGTTTTTACTACCTTATCCATTCCGGTTCCGGCTGCCTCAAGCAGATTTGACAGATTTTCAAATGCCTGCTGCGCCTGTGCCACAGATCCTTCCGGAATTTCTCCGGTAGCAGGAACAACCGGGATAATGCCGGATGTGTATACCGTTCCGTTCACTTCAATCGCCTGTGAGTACGGTCCGATTGCGGCTGGTGCTTTATCTGTACTGATTACGTTTTTCATTTTATATTCCTCCTTTTGCCTTTACCTGCATTATACGAAACTCTTGCGGATTTTTCCACCATCCAGTGTAATTTTTCTTTCTTTATATAAGTGTCCGATGGCACGTTTAAACGCAGCTTTACTCAATCCGGTTTCCCTCTTAATCACCTCTGGACTCGCTTTTTCCGAAAACGGAAGCACTCCTGCATAGGAATCCAGCAATTCAAGTATTTTCTCTGCATCCGTGTCCATCTGAATATAAGCTTTTTCCCGCAGTGTAAGATCTAACTTTCCATCCGGTTTTACTGCAGTAACTTTCGCCTCAATCACATCTCCGATTTTCAGGAAACTGTGATCCTCTGAATTTGGTATTCTTGCGGAAAAGCGATCATCCACTGCCACAAAAGCACCAAAGTTATTGGAAAACTCATACACCCTTCCGGTTACCATCTGATCTTTCTGATACGGTGAATCCTTGGAAAGCAGATCGTACAGTCCCTTCATGCTGGCACAAAGCCGCTTGCTTTTATCAATATAAAGGGTTACAAGAATCTCGTCTCCTGCTTCTACCCGTGAAGTCATCTCTTTATATGGCAGGAACAGATCTTTTTCCAGTCCCCAATCCAGAAAAGCACCGATCTTTCCAACTTCTTTCACCACAAGCGGTGCATATTCTCCCAGTGTCAGCTTCGGTGTGTTGGTTGTTGCAATCAGCCGGTCTTTGGAATCTTTATATAAAAAGACCCTTATCTTTTCCCCCGGTTTTGCATCTTCCGGCACCTGTTTTGACGGAAGCAGCACATGTGTCTCACCGCCCATATCCTCTGCCAGATATACTCCGAAGTCTACTTTTTTTACATAATACAAATCCTGATATTCTGCTAATTTCATCTTTTTCCTACGCTTTCAAAAAAACAACAACTGCATATAGCTGCCCATCCGGTGCACACAGTGCAACCGTCACACGGGGATCTTCTATCGTCACATGCGGCACAATTACATCTCTGCACATCGCAGCTTTTTTATATTCTACCCGGACTTCCATTGTCCGAAACTCCTTCGGAACATATTCCATCGCCACCTGTACATATCTGGTATTGTTCATATGGTGATTGGTATCTATGAAATAAGAAGGAACGACCAATGAATCTTTTTCTTCATATTTTTCCGGCAGCATAATTTTCCGCTCGCTGCACTGCATGGGAAGCTGTGGGTCCAATCCGTATGCATCCGAGATTTCTTTTGTCACTCTGACCGGAATCCCCTTCTTTGTATCCATCAGTACCCATACGGAATTTGCATATGCCATCCGTTCCCCATCCCTGCCGTTCATGGAGAAATTCCGGTAACCGTAAAAGCCTTTCATTCCATATGCCCATGTCTGTGTCGTAATCTGTTCGCCCAGCCGCGGCATCCGGTTCAGACAGATCTGCCAGGAAGATAAGATCCACGCCTTTTGTGCATCGGTCCATACTTCCACACCAAGGTTCACGGCCTCTGAATGAAATACGCTGCAATCCTGAAAGTAATCCATAAGCGCCAGCCATGTCATCCGGCCTTGCGCATCTGTCTCACTGTATCTTACCCTGCTGTCAAATTCGTACATTACCGTGTCCTTTCTTATTCTTATCTTTTATAAAACAAAAAGCACTACATAATGTAGTGCTCTTCAGCTGGCCCACCAGGATTCGAACCTGGAAATGACGGAGTCAGAGTCCGTTGCCTTACCATTTGGCGATGGGCCAATGTGTTTCATGTCTCTCAACAAATGGTATTATACATGGAACCCCTATAAGTGTCAACCCATATTTTCAAATTTTTTCAAAAAAACACAACTTCTTTATCAATTAGTGCATATACGCAGGTTTTCCCCCATTCCAGTCCGGCAGATCCGTTGGTCAGTTCTGTAATCTCTTTCGGAAGTATCTCTTTTTGTTCTGTAGGTACGAGAATTGTCATGGTAACATCCGCCTCATATGCCGTATCCAGAATCACGGTGTGTTTCTGTCCGAACAGATACTGCAGCTTTCCAAGTCCATTATAATCGGTATGAACCAATAGCTGCTGCCCCTTACATTTTTCTATGAGCCGGCTGGCTGCAAGTCCAGCCTGTGTGGCTGCCTGATAGGCACGTACAAGCCCTCCTGTTCCAAGCAGCACACCTCCAAAATAACGTGTAACAACAACCGCAACGTCCGTAATTTTCTCCCGGAGAAGTACATCCAGCATCGGACGACCTGCAGTCTGTGCCGGCTCTCCATCATCCGAACAGCGCGTCAGTTCCTGCCGCTCCCCGATGACAAAAGCAGAACAGTTATGACGGGCATCCCAGTATTTTTTCTTTGTCTCATTAATGAAAGCAACCGCTTCTTCTTCTGACTGGACAGGTTTTACCGTTGCTATAAAATGAGATTTCTTCTCTGTGATTTCACCCTCTCCTCCGGTATAGACCACTCGCATATATCCTATTCTCCTTTGTATCATTCCTCATTCTTCTCCGGTATCTGTTCCGGTTCATGTGTTTCTTCCGGCTTTGCATCATCCGGTGGATCTGCCGGTTCTTCTTCCGGCTTCTCCTCATCCTGCGTTTCGGCATCGTGTATATTGCATGTTCCATTTAAAAATTTCTCTGTCGCACAGTACTGGTAATCAGCCGAGCCCTTTTCGGCACCCACAATATAAGTTTTTGTCACAACCTGATCTGCCGGACAGTATTCTCCGGCAACTTTTCCCGATGCCTCACAAATCTGCAGAGAAATATGATGATCACAGTTCTCGGTCGGAACCGTTCCTTCTGCAAAATATTCCGTATAACTTTGCGTTCCACGTGGGTCTTTATCACAGACATCCGCTTCCGGCAGAAGTCCGGATTTTGCACAGACAACAGCCTGTGTAATTCCGGAAGGCTTTTCAAAATCTTTTGCCTTAAGATCCGCATGAATCCGCTTCATCACGGCTTTCCACAAATTCTTTGGATATCCCGTAGCTGACTGAATGGAATTGTCATCATATCCGCCCCATACCACGCAGGTGTAATAAGGCGTAAATCCGGCAAACAGTGCATCCCTGTTCAGCGTTGTCGTACCGGATTTTCCTGCCTGAGCCATTCCGGTTCCAAAATAAGCCCTCATACCCGTTCCACTCGTCATAACATCTTTCATGGCATCTGTCAGAAGCCATGCGGTATCCTCTTTTATTACCTGACGCTGTTCCTTTGTCTGTGTTTTGTCAAGAAGAACATTGCCGTCATGATCCAGCACCTGGGTATAAAAACTTGGTTCGTTATATTCTCCCTGATTTGCAATTGCAGCATAAGCTGCAGTAAGTTCCAGGTTTGTCACCCCATGTGTCAGGCCTCCGAGAGAAATTCCAAGGTTTCTGTCCGTATCGGTCAACGTAGAAAATCCGAAATTTTCTGCATATTCATACCCCAGATCCACGCCAATATCCTGAAGTGTTTTTACAGTCACAATATTGATGGATTTTGTAATTGCTTTCCGGATGCTTGTAAAACCTCCGAATGTATGTGAGTAATTATTATATGTTTTATTTCCGACTGTAAATGGTGCATCATCCTGCACGGATGCCAGCGTTTTTCCCCCGGCATCAAGTGCCGGCGCATAGCATGCAATGATTTTAAAAGTAGATCCCGGCTGCCGGCAGGTCTTTGTTGCACGGTTCCAGGTACGGTTTCCCGCCTTATTTCCACGTCCGCCGACAATAGCCTGTACCTCTCCGGTCGACTGATCCATAATCGTCATCGCCACCTGTGGCTGCATGGTAATGAAAATATACTCTGAATTTTCTACCAGCTTGTCCCCTTTCCCGAGGACATCTTTTTCGTACTGTGCAATTGCAGCCCGGCAGTCCTCCTCCGATGCAAAATTGATCGAATAATTCTGACTTTTGTTTTTCTTTTTATAATAGGAAAGCATTGTCTGATTGGTATATGTTTTTATTGTACCATCCTTCTCCTTCACCTGAAAAGAAAGATAGAATGAATATTTGGTACCCGCATCATAATTGGCTTTGTCTGCCACCTCCTCATCGCAGATTTTCTGGATTTGAAGATTCTGTGTGGACTTGATCGTCAATCCCCCCTGATAAATTGCCTTGTATGCTTCTGACTCCGAATAGCCTTTGATATTTACCAGATCATCAAAAACATCATCAATGACCGCGTCCACAAAATATGTGTTCATGGTTTCTTCCCTCACATCATTGTGTTCGGAAATCCTGCCATACACATCATCTGCCATCGCTTTATCATACTGTTTCTGCGAAATATATCCCTGTTTTTTCATGGCATCCAGCACATTCTTTCTGCGCTTTGCATTTTCCTTTGGATGAAGAATGGGATTGTAACCTGCCGGATTCTTTGTAATTCCGGCAATAACCGCACATTCCGAAAGTGTCAGCTTTGACACATCTTTCCCAAAATAACGCTGTGCTGCTGCCTGAACCCCAAGGGTATTGCTTCCAAGGTTGATGGAATTCAGATAATTTTCCAGAATCCAGTTCTTGTCATTTACCTTTTTTTCCAGCTCTATTGCCAGATACTGTTCCTGTATTTTCCGCTGTACCTGACGTTCCATCTTTTCCATTTTGGAAATATTACTGTCATTTTCGTTTGCCCACTGCTCACTCAGCACATTATTTTTAATCAGCTGCTGCGTAAGCGTACTTGCTCCCTGACTGAAATCTCTGGTCCGGACATCCGCCACCAGTGCCCTGACAATTCCTTTCAGGTCAATACCGTTATGATCATAAAAACGCTCATCCTCGATCGCCACTACCGCATGCTGCAGATTCTCCGGAATCTGGTCAATTGTCACGTACTGCCGGTTGGATCCGGCTGCCACTAATTTTGCTGTCTCACTTCCGTCTGCCGCAAGCACTTTCGTGGAATATCCCGTTGGAATGACATCCACTTCGGATATATCCGGTGCGGATGCAAGAATTCCTTTAAATGCACCCACTCCAAAACTCACTGTCGCACAGCCTCCCACAATGATTCCAATCAGTAGAAGTTTCCCCAGTATGACTCCGATTTTATGACGTATTCTCGTTCCTCTTGCGTCCAGCTGTTTTGCTCTCCGGCGCAAAGAAGTTCTTCCATAGTTCATAGTTTTCTCCCCGCAGAAATAATATAAATTCTTTTATCCATATATTATACCAAATAATATGTGCAATAGAAAGTTTTATTTATCGACAGCAAAAACCCCCGGCTTTCGCCAGGGGTCCGCTGTTGATGTATACTAAAACTAAGGGGATTAGATTCACTAACCTAGCCATTAGATTAGTGCAAAATTATTCAACATCCTGTAAGGCTTCCATATCTTCCTCACCGGTACGAATCTTGACAACCTTTGCCACATCGTATACGAAGATTTTTCCATCTCCGATATGTCCGGTATAAAGTGCCTTCTTTGCTGCAGCCACTACGCTGTCTACTGGGATCTTGCTTACAACAACCTCTACCTTAATCTTCGGAAGTAAGGTTGCATCGACTTCAGCACCACGGTAACGCTCGCCGGAGCCTTTCTGGATACCACAACCCATAACCTGTGTACAGGTCATTCCCGTAACACCCAGATCGTTCATTGCTTTCTTCAAATGATCATATCGGGAAAGCTTTGCAATAATAACCACTTTGTACATGCCGGTTGCATCCTTTGGCACGGCGGAAACCACCTTGACTGCTGCATCTCTCTTTGCCGTAGAAGCCTGTGCATATTCCGGTGTACCCAGATCTGTATTTTCATTGATATCCATTGTCATGGTATTGGAAACATCCATGATAGAAAATCCTGAGTAAGCTGATGCAAGTCCATGTTCCATAGAATCCAGACCGACAATTTCTTCTTCCTCTGTAACACGAAGTCCAATCGTTTTCTTAATGACGATAAATGCAATGGTAATGGTTACAGCTGTCCATGCAGCTACCGTAACAAAACCTAACAGCTGAATACCAAGCTGTCTGAATCCACCACCATAGAATAAACCAACAACCGAGTCATTTCCCGGAGCAGATTTCGTAGCAAATAAACCAACGGCGATGGTACCCCAGATACCATTCATCATATGTACAGCTACCGCACCAACCGGATCGTCCACATGAAGCTTATAATCCAAAAGCCATACACCAAAGCAAACCAGTAAACCGGAAACAAAACCAATACAGATTGCACCGAAACAATCGGTCACATCACAAGGAGCGGTAATTGCTACAAGTCCTGCAAGTGATGCATTCAGGCACATTGATACATCAGGTTTACCATATTTAAGCCATGTAAAGATCATACATACAACTGTTGCAACTGCCGGAGCTACGGTCGTTGTAAGAAATACGCTGGCAAGCTGTGAACCGGAAGTACATGCAGCGCCATTAAATCCATACCAGCCAAACCAGAGAATAAAACATCCAAGGCATCCAAGTGGAAGATTGTGTCCCGGGAATGCGTTGACTTTTGTAATCTTCCCAGACTTATCTTTTGAGAACTTTCCAATACGTGGTCCAAGCATTGCTGCACCGATGAGTGCTGAAATACCACCAACCATATGAATGGCACAGGAACCTGCAAAATCGTGGAATCCAAGCTGTGATAACCAGCCGTCGCCCCAGATCCAGTGTGCTTCAATCGGATAAATCAATGCCGAAATTACTGCTGAATAAATACAGTAGGATAAGAATTTTGTACGCTCTGCCATAGCACCTGATACAATCGTTGCTGTAGTTGCACAGAATACTAAGTTAAACACAAAATTCGAAAAATCAAAATTTGCATAACTGGTAAAGATATCAAATCCCGGTTTTCCGATAAAACCAAGAACATCTTCTCCCAGCAATAATGAAAAACCGATCAGGATAAACATTACGGTACCAATACAGAAGTCCATCAGGTTCTTCATCAAAATGTTGCCTGCATTCTTTGCTCTGGTAAAACCGGTTTCTACCATGGCAAAGCCTGCCTGCATCCAGAATACCAGTGCTGCACCGATCAGAAACCAGATGCCAAACATATTTTCATTGATAAAACTTACAATTTGTTGTTTATCCATAACAATCTCCTCCCTATATAGAAAAAGAGACACTTCCCCAAAATTCCACAGCTTCGTGGTTCTGAAAAAATGTCTCTTTTTTATTTTGTAAGATGTTTGTAAAAAATGTTCCTTAAATCTTTGGATTAAACTTCAAAGATCAGATCTCCATAAGATGGCATTGGCCATAAATCCTTGTCAACGATCATCTCAAGCTTATCTACCGGTGCACGGAGTGCATCCATAGCAGATTTCACCTCATCCCTGTAATATACAGCCTGTTCCTTACCTTCACCCATTTCTGTTCCCTTTGCAGTAACAGTTTCCAGACTCTTGAGTGCTTTCTGTGTCTCAGCAAGCAGGGAGGATGTCTCTGTCAAAATATCTGTCTGTGCGCTGACATCTGCAGATGCACATGCACTCTTTACAGTTGCAATTGACTGTCCAAGTTCTGTTGTGTACTTGATAACAGCCGGAATAATCTGCTTTCCAGCGATGTCAATCATGGCTTTTGCTTCGATATTGATGGTCTTTGCATATGTCTCGTACTCGATCTCTACGCGGGATTCAAGCTCAGACTTGGTAAATACTCCAAATTTTTCAAATGCAGCTACAGATTCCGGAGCTGTATATGCAGGAATTGCATCTACCATGGACTTGATATTTGGAAGTCCACGCTTCTGGGCCTCTGCAACCCATTCATCAGAGTATCCGTTTCCGTTGAATACGATTCTCTGATGTTCGATAGCATATTTCTTGATCAGATCATGTGCTGCAAGCTCAAAATCGTCTGCTTTTTCAAGAACGTCACAGGCATCTGAAAATGCCTCCGCAACAATGGTATTTAACACGATATTTGCCTGTGCAACGGAATCCTGGGAACCAACCATACGGAACTCAAATTTGTTTCCGGTAAAGGCAAACGGTGATGTACGGTTACGATCAGTCGCATCCTTCATGAAATCCGGAATGGTCTTAACACCGGTTTCAAGTTTTTCACCTTCCAGACTGTGTGTTGCTGTACCTGTGCTGATCAGCTGATTTAATACGTCTCCAAGCTGATCTCCAAGGTAAATGGACAGGATCGCTGGCGGTGCCTCGTTTGCTCCTAATCTGTGATCGTTTCCCACATCAGCTGCCGCTGCACGAAGAAGTGCTGCATGCTCATCAACTGCCTTTAAAATACAGGTAAGTACCAGTAAGAACTGTACATTCTCATGTGGTGTCTTACCAGGCTCAAGCAGATTGATTCCATCGTCTGTTGTAATGGACCAGTTGTCATGCTTTCCGGAACCGTTGACACCTGCGAATGGTTTCTCATGAAGCAGACACTGTAAACCGTGACGTCCGGCAACCTTCTTTAAGGTCTCCATGATGATCTGGTTATGATCAACTGCTACGTTACACTCTGCATAAATTGGTGCCAGCTCATGCTGTGCCGGAGCTACTTCGTTATGCTGTGTCTTTGCAGACACGCCAAGTTTCCAGAGTTCTTTGTTGACATCCTTCATGTAAGCTGCGATACGCTCAC
>ENA-OVGC01003165-OVGC01003165.1-human-gut-metagenome-genome-assembly--contig:-NODE-3165-length-10197-cov-12.222343_pt1 | contig 10197 bp, 7 predicted proteins | sample MGYA00237768_ERZ505415 | MGnify/ENA primary metagenome ERZ505415 (study PRJEB26158, sample SAMN06016382) | human gut metagenome | biome: human gut; feature: ankylosing spondylitis patient; material...
TAGCGGTCTTGCCGGTGCCGATGGCCCAGATGGGCTCGTAGGCGATGACGACGTTCTTCAGCTCGTCAGCAGTGACGCCGTTCAGGGCGATCTTGACCTGCATACGGACCAGCTCCTCGGTGACACCCTGCTCACGCTGGGCCAGGCTCTCGCCAACGCAGATGATGGGCTTCAGGCCGCCGGCCAGCGCAGCCTTGGTGCGCTTGTTGACGGTCTCGTTGGTCTCGGCAAAATACTGGCGGCGCTCGCTGTGGCCGATAACGACATACTCAACGCCGAGGTCGGTCAGCATGTCAGCGCTGATCTCGCCGGTGAAGGCGCCGGACTTCTCGAAGTGGACATTCTCAGCGCCGACATGGATGTTGGTGCCCTTGGTCATCTCGACAGCGGTGACAAGATCGGTGAAAGGAACGCAGATGACGACCTCACAGGCAGCGTCCTTGACAGCGGGGATCAGCTCGTTGATGAGGGCCTTGGCCTCGGTAGCGGTCTTGTTCATCTTCCAGTTGCCGGCGATGATAGCTTTGCGATTCTGTTTATCCATGGTGATTACTCCTTCTTAGAATAGATAATAGATAAAAGATAATAGATAATAAAAATGGTGGGCCGCGGTGCTGCGCACCGCTTCAAAATGCACTGCCGCCGTAGGGGCGCATTCTATATGCGCCCGCCCCGCTCCCCGTTGTGATGAACGTAACGATAAGAAATAAGAAGGAGGTTCCCTTTTATGCGCAGTATGGAAATGAGCGCCAAGACCGTTGAGGCCGCCGTACAGGCCGCCTGCGAGGCGCTGGGCGTTGACCGCGATGACATCCATGTCAGCTACGAGGTACTGGAATTTCCCGCCCGCAAGCTGTTTAAGACCATCCCTGCCAAGGTCCTTGTAAAGGTCGAGGAGCCGGAGGCTGCCCCCGTGGAGGAGGTAAAGCCCGCCGAAGCTGCTAAGCCTGCCGAGGTCGTTGAGATCTCTGACGAGACTGCCCCTGCTCTGGAGCAGGAGGTCGTGGACGAGATGGTTGCCGAGGCTGACGAGGAGACCGAGCTCCCCCTCGACATCGCCGCCGACCCGCGCCTGCAGGCTGCGGTTGACTACCTGAGCCCCATCTTTACCCTGATGGGTGTTGAAAACTTCACCTTCAGCGCCGTCAAGAAGGGCGCTGCCACGATCCTGAAGGTCTCCGGCGAGCATATGGGCGCGCTCATCGGCCGCCGCGGCGAGACGATGGAGTCGCTGTCCTACCTCGCCAGCCTCGTTGTGAACCGCATGGAAGGCCCCTATGTCAAACTGGGGCTGGATGTCGGCGGCTACCGCAACAAGCGCGAGGACGACCTCTCTGCCCTTGCCAGACGCATTGCTGACCGCGTTATCCGCACCGGCTGCTTCTATGAGATGGAGCCGATGAACCCCTACGAGCGCCACATCATCCACACCGCCATCGCCGGTATGGAGGGCGTGCGCAGCGAGAGCAAGGGCGAAGGCCGTGACCGCCGTGTGGTCATCTACTCCACCGCACCCGATGCACAGACCGAGAACACCTATGGCGAACGCCGTCCCCGCGGCGGACGCGGCAATGGCCGTCGTCCCGGCGGCAGCCGCAATGGCGGCTATCGCGGCGGGAACCGTTCTGAGCATGGCGACCACAATGGAAACCGCGGCGGCTACCGTGGCAGCCGCAATGGTGCACCCCGCGGCCCGCGGCCTTCCGGCGTGCCGGAGCGCACCTATGCACCCCGTGATGCCGAGAATGCAGCACCGGTAGCACCCAAGCGCACCGAGCGCGTGGATGATTTTGCCGATTTCAGCTTTGGCAAGATCGAGCTGTAAACTCCGCTGAGTTTTGCACAATGCTGCCCCCTTCCGGTGGAAAACTGGAAGGGGGCTTTTTGTCTCTTTCCTTTTTCGTCGCTTCGTGATACAATAATTCTGATTTGAGAGCGGAGGGAGAGCACCGATATGGAACATTCAACGATCGCGGCCATTGCAACCGCGCCCGGCGCAGGCGGCATTGCCGTGGTGCGTCTTTCCGGCCCGGAGAGCTATGCCGTGGCGGCAAAGGTGTTCCACCCGGCCAACCCGGCAAAGCAGGTAGAAGATGTCAAGGGCTACACCGCCCTGTTTGGGCATTTCATGGAAGGGGAGGAAGCCTTTGACGAGGGCGTGGCCCTCTTCTTCCGGGCTCCCCACAGCTACACCGGCGAGGATGTGGTGGAGCTTTCCTGCCACGGCGGAAGTGCGGTGGCCCGGCGGCTGGTGGAAAGCTGCATCGCAGCCGGTGCCGCCCCCGCCGCCCCCGGTGAGTACACCCGCCGCGCCTTCCTCAATGGAAAACTGGGCCTGACCCAGGCCGAGGCCGTTATGGATCTGATCTCTGCCGATGGCCGACAGGGGGCGGCGCTGGCCAATGCCTCCCTGAACGGCGCGCTGGCGAAGAAGATCGGGGCTGAAAAGGATGCCCTGACCGCCCTGCAGGCGCATCTGACTGCCTGGGTGGATTTCCCCGAGGAGGACGTTCCCGCGCTGGAGGATGCCCAGCTGGTATCCACCCTGACTGCCGTGAAGGGAGAGCTGGACACCCTCATCCGGAATTATGATGCCGGTGCTGTCCTGCGGGAGGGTGTGGACTGTGCCATCGTGGGGCGGCCCAATGCGGGCAAGTCCACCCTGCTCAACCTGCTGGCCGGGTTCGACCGGGCCATCGTCACCCCCGTGGCGGGCACCACCCGGGATGTGGTGGAGCAGGCTGTCAGGCTGGGGGACATCCGGCTGAACCTGTTCGACACGGCCGGTCTGCGGGAGACCGAGGATGCGATCGAGGCCGAGGGCATCCGCCGCAGCTGGAAAAAGCTGGACGAGGCGGGGCTGATCCTGGCGGTGTTCGATGGCTCTGAGCCCCTGACCCGGGAGGATCTTGCGCTGGCGCAGCGGTGCGCTGGTCGTCCGGCCATTGCACTGGTCAACAAAGAGGACAAGCCCACTCAGTTTGACGCAGAGATCATTGCAGGCGATTTTGCCATGGTGCTCCCGGTCTGCTGCCAGGAAGAGGGGAGCCGCAGGGTGATCGCCGCTGCTGTTGCCCGCCTGCTGGGCACCAACAACATCGACCCCCACGCTGCCAGCCTTTCGGGCCAGCGCCAGCTTGCCGCCGCCACCCGCGCGCGGGATGCAGTGGCCGGTGCGTTGGATGCGGTCAGCGGCGGGTTCGGGCTGGATGCCGTATCGGTCTGTGTGGACGATGCGCTGGATGCCCTCTGTGACCTCACCGGCGAAAATGCGTCGGAGAATGTCATCAATGAAGTGTTTGAGCGGTTCTGTGTGGGAAAGTAACGGAGGGCAGCCCGTCTGGCAGCTTTCTCCTCGGACACGAAACGGGCCATTCCATCGCCCGCCCTATTGCCTGCGGCAACAGGGTCCCACCCCAGCGGACGGTCCTCGGAGAAACTTCCAGCCGTTCTGCCGGGTAACAGCAGATTGAACCATAGAGGAAAGTATAGGAAAAGTATGAATCATCTTGGAGATTACGATGTGATCGTAATAGGCGCGGGCCACGCTGGCATTGAAGCGGCCCACGCTGCTGCCACGCTGGGTGCCAAAACGGCGGTGTTTACCATGAGCCTGGATGCCATTGGCAACATGCCCTGCAACCCCAGCATCGGCGGAACTGCAAAAGGAACGCTCGTACGCGAATTGGATGCGCTGGGCGGTGTGATGGGCCTTGCGGCGGATGCCACCTACCTGCAGAGCCGGATGCTGAACAAGGGCAAAGGCCCTGCCGTTCATGCCCTGCGCGTTCAGACCGACCGCAAGCGCTACCACGAATATATGAAGCACGCCCTTGAGCTTACGCCCGGCCTTGCCATCCATCAGGCCGAGGTGGTGGACATTGAGGTGGAGAACGGCCATGTCAAGGGCGTTGTGACCCAGCTGAACGGGGAGTACAGCGCAAAGTGTGTGGTCATTGCCACGGGCACCAATCTGGGCGGCAAAATTTTTGTCGGTGATGCGTGGTATGCTTCCGGCCCTGACGGGATGCACGCCGCCAATGCCCTGACCGAAAGCCTGAAAGCCGCCGGTCTGCCTCTGCGGCGGTTCAAGACCGGTACGCCTGCCCGCGTCCACCGGAGAAGCATCGACTTCTCCAAGCTGGAATGCCAGCCCGGCGACCCGGACAGCGAGCTGCAGCCCTTCAGCTTTCTGACGGATGCACCCATGCACAACAAAGTCGAGTGCTGGATCGCCTACACCAACCCCGAGACCCACCGGATCATTCTGGACAACATCCAGCGCAGCCCGCTCTATGGCGGCATGATCGAGGGGGTTGGCCCCCGGTACTGCCCCTCCATTGAGGACAAGGTGGTGCGCTTTGCGGGCAAGGACCGGCACCCCATCTTTGTGGAGCCCTGCGGAGAGAACACAGAGGAGATGTATCTGCAGGGTGCGTCCAGCAGCTTGCCCGAGGATGTGCAGAACGCCTTTTACCGGAGCATTCAGGGCTTTGAACACATTGAGATCATGCGCCCGGCCTACGCCATCGAGTATGACTGCGTAGACCCGACCAGCCTGGAAGCCACACTGGAGAGCAAGGTGGTGCGGGGCCTGTATGGCGCGGGCCAGTTCAACGGCACCTCCGGCTACGAGGAAGCTGCCGCGCAGGGTCTGCTGGCCGGTCTGAACGCCGCCCGCAACGCAAAAGGGGAGAGCCAGCTGATCCTGGAGCGTCAGACCAGCTATCTGGGTACGCTGGTGGATGACCTTGTCACAAAGGGGGTCATGGACCCTTACCGCATGATGACCAGCCGGAGCGAGTACCGCCTGACTCTGCGGCAGGACAACGCCGATCAGCGGCTGACCCCCATTGGCCGGGAGTACGGTCTGGTGCAGGATGACCGCTGGGCAAAATACCAGCACACCCAGAGCATTCTGGAAGCGGAGCGCCGCCGCCTGCACGAGACCCATCTGCGCACTGCTGACCTGCGCGCTGCCATGGAAGCAGCCGGGCTGACCCCTGCCGCTGAGGGCGGCATTGCCGAAGAACTGCTCCGCCGCCCCGAGATCAGCTACCCGCTGTTGGCGGGTGTGATCGGCTGGGGCGAGGGCATCACCCCCATGCTGGCCGAGCGGCTGGAGACTGAGATCAAGTACGCGGGCTACATTGCCCGGCAGGATCGGATGATCCGTGACGTGGCCCGCCACGAAAAGACCCTGATCCCCGCAGATTTTGAGTATGCTGACCTGACCGGCCTGACGCTGGAGGCCCGTGAGAAGCTGACCCGCATCCGCCCGAAGAATCTGGGGCAGGCGGGCCGCATCCCCGGCGTTTCGCCCTCCGATGTGGCGCAGCTGAGCATTGCTTTAACAGTGAGAGAGAAAACCTGATGCACTGACGGAGAGGTTGACGAAGGAGGGCAGAACCTCTGTACAACCTCTCAGCCGCCTGCGGCGACAGCTCCCCTGATAGGGGAGCCATTGATAAAAAGACAAAAGAATTGCCTCACACGAAAAGGGACAGATAAATGATCGACAAGAACAGATTAGAACAAAAATGTTCCATGTGGAACATTGCGCTGACCGGGGAACAGCTGGACCAGCTGGATGCCTTTGCGCAGATCCTGGTGGACTACAACCAGAAGGTCAACCTGACCGCCATCACCGACCCGGAGGGCATTGAGGATAAGCACTTCCTCGACAGCCTGCTGTTTGCCAGCCAACCCGAGGTGGCAGGGAAGATGGTGGACGTGGGTGCCGGTGCCGGATTCCCGGGCATCGTGACAAAGATCTACAAGCCTGAGTTGGAGCTGACCCTGATGGAGCCCACCGGCAAGCGGGTGGAGTTCTTGAAGTATGCCTGCGCTCAGCTGGGCCTGACCGGGGTGGAGTTTGCCAAGGAGCGCGCCGAGGAAGCCGCCCGCAAAGCATGGCGGGAGCAGTTTGATCTGGCCTCTGCCCGTGCGGTGGCGGCTCTGCCCATGCTGGCCGAGTACTGCTTACCGCTGGTCAAGGTGGGTGGCAGCTTCCTTGCCATGAAGGGCGCTTCCGGCGAGGAGGAGCTGGCTGCAGCCCGCGGTGCCATCCGGAAGCTGGGCGGCGAGTATAAGGAGACCCGCACCCTGCATCTGCCGGGCGGCGATACCCGCACCCTCATCCTCTGCAAAAAGATTTCGCAAACTCCGACAGCCTACCCCAGAAACGGTGGAAAGATCGCAAAGTCTCCGCTGAAATAACGCAAAATCGCAAGATAAATGCCAAGCCCTGCCGAACGATTCTTCTGGCAGGGCTTTTTGATTTCTGGTACACTGGAACTGCAATGAGTAGGTTTTCCACCGTTTCCCGGGAAACAGTGGAAAACCACGTCACATTTTGGTGAAAGGGGAAAGAATCATGTTTGAATGGAAGAAATCTGCCGGAAAGATCTACACCCTGCCTGTGGAAAGCATCCGTCCCTCGCCGTTTCAGGCTCGGACTGTTTTTGATGAAAAGGAGCTGGCGGGGCTGGCTCAGAGCATCCGGGAAAACGGCCTGCTGCAGCCCATCTCGGTGCGGAAGGTCGAGGGTGGTTACGAGCTGGTGGCAGGGGAGCGGCGGCTCCGTGCCTGCAAGCTGGCCAGGATGGAGACCATCCCGGCCATCCTCTGTGACTGCGGCGACCAGCGGACTGCGGCGCTGGGTCTGTTGGAAAACATCCAGCGGGAAGACCTGAACCCCTTTGAGCAGGCACAGGGGCTGCGGGATGTGATTGCCCTTTGGGACTGCACCCAGGCCGAGGCGGCCAAACGGCTGGGCATGGCACAGCCCACCCTTGCCAACAAGCTGCGGCTGCTGCAGCTGACCACCGACCAAAGGCAGTTCGTGCTGGACAATGGCCTGACCGAGCGCCACGCCCGGGCTGTCCTGCGCCTGCCCGAGAACCGGCGGAGCGAAGCTCTTATCACCATTGCCAAGCGGCGGATGAATGCCCGGCAGACCGACCTGTACATTGAACAGCTGCTCAATGCCGCCGCACCGGGCAGGCACCGCATCTCCATGGTCAAGGATGTGCGCATCTTTGTCAACACCATCGACCATGCCATCCGGCTGATGACGGACAACGGTGTGCCAGCTACGGCCCACAGGGAAGAGCGGGACGGCTATATTGAGTATACGGTGCGCATTCCAACCGCAGCCGCGCAAAGATAAAACGCATCGCAATTTTCACAAAAAATGCAATTCCACAGGGTTTTTACGCAAAATAATCAGGAAACAGGTTCAAAAAGCCGCGCTGATGTGCTATACTAGTCTTTAAAGGGGCCTTGCTGGCGGGAAAACAGCGGGGCCCGGCCTCGAATGTTCCACGTGGAACAAATAATTTTCCCGGGAGGAAACAAAGAGCGTGGCTAAAATCGTTGCAATTGCAAACCAAAAAGGCGGCGTGGGCAAGACCACCACGGCCGTGAACCTTTCGTCCTGCGTTGCGGCTCTGGGCAAAAAGACGCTCATCGTCGATCTGGACCCGCAGGGCAATACCACCACCGGTTACGGCATTCCCAAGCGGAGTGTCGATGTGGGTACTTATGAGCTGCTGATCGGTGAGGCGGAGGCAAAGGATGCCATCCGCAAGACCGAGTTCCGCACCGATGTCATCGGTTCCAACACCCGGCTGGCGGGTGCGGGTCTGGAAATGATCGACCTGCCGGGCCGCGAAAGCCGCCTGCGCAAGGCGCTGGCCTCGGTGCAGAAGGACTACGACTTCATCTTTGTGGACTGCCCGCCCAGCCTGGATCTGCTCACCCTGAACGGTCTGTGCGCCTGCGACAGCGTGCTTATCCCTATCCAGTGTGAGTATTACGCACTGGAGGGCCTGTCGGAGCTCATCAGCACCCTCAAGACCATCCGCAAGAAGTACAACCCCTATCTGGACATTGAGGGCGTGGTGTTCACCATGTTCTCCGGGCGGTTCAACCTGACGCTGCAGGTGGTGGATCAGGTCAAAAAGTATTTTGGCTCCAAGGTCTACAAGACCACCATCCCGCGCACCATCCGCATCTCGGAAGCGCCCAGCTACGGCCAGCCCATCAATTTCTATGAGCCCAAGGGCAAGGGCAGCGAGGCCTATATGGATCTCGCCATTGAGTTCGTAAAGAACAACCGCCCGCATGAACCGGCACGCCGCCGCGCAAAAGGGAACAGTGCCCCCGCCGAGCAGAAAAGCGCACTGGAACAAGTGAAGCAGGGGGAAGCGTAACCTATGGCAAAAAAAAGAGGAGGACTGGGCCGGGGCCTGGAAAGTCTGTTTGAGGACACAGCCCCCAGCTTTGAGTCCGATAACCGGATCGAGACGCTGCCTCTGCGGGAGATCGAGCCGGACCCGGCCCAGCCCCGCAAGACCTTTGATGAGGAAACGCTTGCAGAGCTGGCGGCCAGCATCTCAGAGCACGGCTTGCTGCAGCCCATCGCGGTGCGGCCCCACGGGGTGGACCGCTATCTCATCGTGGCCGGTGAGCGCCGTTGGCGTGCCTGCCGGATGGCGGGCCTGACCGAGGCACCCGTCGTCGTGAAGGATGTCACGGATGAGCAGGCCATGGAACTGGCGCTGGTGGAAAACCTTCAGCGCGAGGATCTGGACCCGGTGGAAGAAGCACTGGGCATCCGGGAGCTGATGACCCGCTGTGACCTGACCCAGGAGCAGGCCGCCCGCAAACTGGGCAAGAGCCGCAGCGCACTGGCCAACAGCCTGCGTCTGCTCAACCTGCCCGAAACGGTGTTGGAGCTGCTGAAAAGTGGTTTTCTCACCACCGGCCACGCAAAGGTGGTGCTGGGCCTGCCCACCCCGGAGCTGCAGGAGCAGGCGGCACAGATCATTGCCGACCATGAGCTGAATGTCCGGCAGGCAGAGGCCCTGTGCAAGAAGCTGGCCAAGCCCCCCAAAGAGCCTGTGGAGCCCGCCCCGCGCGGCACCCTGCCTGTGGAGGTGGAGGAGAGCCTGAAGCAGGCGCTGGGCAGTGAGGTCAATGTGGCCTACCACGACGGCAAGGGCAAGCTGACCGTCCATTTCTACTCGGATGAGCAGCTGAAGGCTTTTGCAAACTTATTAGGGCAATATCAGGTTGAGGATTAAATCTCTCCGTCATTGTTGTTGCCCAGTAGGAGAGACCTTGGCAGCCGATGGAAGCTTTTCGTATACGCCAGAGGCTCCCCTACCAGGGGAGCTGGCGGGCGCAAGCCCGACTGAGAGGTTGTACGAAGGCAAGCCTGCCCGAGAAGAAAAACATAGCGATCTAAGGCGCACGCCGCCTTTGAACGGCATGGGAAAGGGCTTACCCGCCCCATGCGAACCGAAATAGAGTAAGGAGAGTAAATCATGCTTGATATCAAATTTGTCCGTGACAACCCGGATGCTGTCAAGGAAAACATCAAGAAAAAGTTCCAGGATGCCAAGCTCCCTCTGGTGGATGAAGTCATCGAGAAGGACGCAAAGTACCGCGAGTGCCTGAAGGAAGTTGAGAGCCTGAAGGCTGCCCGCAACAAGCTGAGCAAGGCCAACGGTCCCCTGTTCGGTCAGCTGAAGAAGTGCACCGACGAGGCCCAGAAGGCCCAGCTGCAGGCACAGATCGATGCCAACAACGCCGCCGTCAAGGCCGATGCGGACAAGATGGCAGAGCTGGAAGCCGAGGAAGCCAAGCTGGCTGACCGCATCCAGGAGATCATGTACACCATCCCCCAGATGATCGACCCCAGTGTGCCCATCGGCCCCGATGACACCTACAACGTGGAGGCTCAGCGCTTTGGCGAGCCTGTGGTGCCCGATTTCCCCATCCCGTACCACACCGAGATCATGGAGAGCTTTGACGGCATCGACATGGACGCTGCTGGCCGCGTTGCCGGCAATGGCTTCTACTACCTGCTGGGCAACATTGCCCGCCTGCATGAGGCTGTGCTGGCTTATGCCCGCGACTTTATGATCGACAAGGGCTTCACCTATGTCATTCCTCCCTTTATGATGCACGGCAACGTGGTGCAGGGCGTGATGTCCTTCCCCGAAATGGATGCCATGATGTACAAGATCGAGGGCGAGGATCTGTACCTGATCGGTACCAGTGAGCACACCATGATCGGCCGCTTCATCGACCAGACCCTGGACGAGGCCACTCTGCCCCTGACCCTGACCTCCTACAGCCCCTGCTTCCGCAAGGAGAAGGGCGCACACGGCATCGAGGAGCGCGGCA
>ENA-OVGC01003182-OVGC01003182.1-human-gut-metagenome-genome-assembly--contig:-NODE-3182-length-10149-cov-8.107093_pt1 | contig 10149 bp, 8 predicted proteins | sample MGYA00237768_ERZ505415 | MGnify/ENA primary metagenome ERZ505415 (study PRJEB26158, sample SAMN06016382) | human gut metagenome | biome: human gut; feature: ankylosing spondylitis patient; material...
GAGAAAAACACGGTTGTCAACACAAAAATGCAGAAAATTTCAGACCGGCGGCAGAAAAATGGGCAGCTCCGGCGGCGCGAACGAAAACAGCGCCAGCGAGGCACCGTAAACGCCTGCCGCGATCACCAGCACGCCGCACAGCCATGCGGGAAGGCGGGCCCTCTGCAAATGCCATGCCAGCGCAAAGCCGCCGGCCATTGCCAGCGCGTACAAAATCAGGTCGAGCGGCAGGCCGTACAGCGCGAAGCCGGACAGGAGTGTGTAATACGCGCCCAGAAGAAGCAGCGGCGCGCCCAGAAGTCCCGCCAGCAGACCGCACCAGCTTTTTCGGCTGTCCGCCTCGCCCTTCGTCAGCACGAACGCGGCGGCGAGAAACGGCCAGTATAGCAGCTTCAGATGCTCCCAGACGCTTTCGTTGACCGGTGCAAACACTGCTGTCAGAGGGTTTGGCCACAGGTCATAGAGAAAATGGAGCGCGGAACCGGCGAGAATGCTCAGAAAACAGACGGTCCACCATTTGCGTTTCATAAAAAATCCCCCCTGCCATAGATGTATGACAGGGGAGGGCGGGTTCAGAACGTCTTTATGCCAGCACGGGCCACACCGCGTCCAGCGCGAGGCCGGAGGCGCGCAGCGCCCTTCGGGTGGTTTTCTGCGTAAAGCCGCCGTGGAACGCGCCTGCGTCGGGCAGCCAGCGGACGGGGCCGAGCGCCTGCTCGCAGGCTTCTTTGGGAAGTCTTGTGCGGAAGAAGAACGGGGATTCGAATTCCTCCGGGTCACAGAGCGCGGCGGGCTCCGCCGGCCAGCTGACGGGCTGGCTGCGGCCGGGATTGCGGACGATGTCAATGACGTCTGCCAGAACGGCGCTGGCCGTCGCCGGGCCGCCTGCGCCGGGGCCGGAGAACAGAACTGCGCCGACGCTGCTGCCCAGCACCTCGACGGCGTTCAGAACGCCGGAGACGGGGGCCAGCGGCTGCGTGCCCGCGATGAAATGCGGCGAAACAAAAACCGTGAGCGAATGACCCTGCCGGACGGCCCGGCCAAGCAGGCGAAGCTTCATCCCGGCGGCCTCTGCAAACGCGGCGTCCTCCGCCGTGATGGCGGAAATGCCTGTCATGCGGACGCGGGACGGGTCGACGTTTTTACCGAACATCATATCGGCCAGAATGCAGACCTTGCGGCCCGCGTCGATGCCCTCGACGTCGGCGGTCGGGTCCTGCTCGGCGTAGCCGCGCGTCTGCGCGTCACGGAGCGCCGCTTCGTAGCTCTGCCCGTGTTCGAGCATCTGTGTGAGGATGAAATTCGTCGTGCCGTTCAGAATGCCGCGCACTTCATAAATCTCATTCGCGCCGAGGCACTGGCTCAGCGGATGCAGCACCGGAATGCCGCCGCCGACGGAGGCCTCAAACAGAAGGCTCACGCCATTCGCCCTCGCAAGCGCCAGCAGCTCCGCGCCGTGCTCGGCGATGAGCTGCTTGTTGGCTGTTACGACGTGCTTGCCTGCGGCAAGCGCGCGGCGGACATACTCGAGCGCTGCGCCGCAGCCGCCGATGGTTTCTATGACGAGAAACACGTCTGCATCGTGTTCGATGACGGAGAAATCCGTGACGACCTTGTCTTTATACGGCCTGTCCGGCAGCGCGCGGCGCGCCAGCACATACGAAAGCTCCAGCTGTTCGCCCGCGTTCCGTTCGAGCAGATCTGCGTCCCGCAGCAAGATCTCCGCACAGCTCCCGCCGACGACGCCGGGGCCGAGGATGGCAAGCTTTTTCATGTCAGCCCTCCTCACGCTTCGTTGGCCCTGCGGTAGATCGCAAGAATGCTTTCATAGTCCAGCACGCGGAACGTGCCGATCGTGCGTGTTTTTCCGTAGCTGCACCGGCTGGCAAGGTCGGCAAGACCTGCCTCGTCCTGCCTGCCGCAGGAAAGCTCACCCAGACGCACGGGCATGCCGATGGACCGGAAGAATGCCTCCTGCTTTGCAATACCGGCAAGCGCGGCGGCGGTGTCGTCCGCCTCCTCCACGTGCCAGACGTTCCGCGCGAAGCGGGCGAAGCGTGCCGGATCTGCATCCATGACGGACCGCGCCCAGCTTGACCATACGGCGGTCAGACTGTCGCCGTGGTACACGTCAAATTTTTCGCTCAGCGCGTGGCCGAGCTGGTGCGTGGCGAAGTCCTTCCTGCCGCCGAGGCCGGTCAGGCCGTTGTGCGACAGGGAGCCTGCCCACATGATCTCGCTCATGGCCGTTTCGTCATGCGCGTCACGCACAGCGGCGGGGCCGTATTCCAGCACGACGCGCAGCAGCGCCTCGGCCAGCTCATCCGTCAGAGCGTTATCGGTGACGGGGTTAAAATACCGGTCGAGCGTGTGCATGAGAATGTCGCTCACGCCGCACGCGACCTGATGCACCGGGAGCGTCGCGGCGAGCAGGGGGTCGAGAATGGCGAAGGCCGGGCGGTTGAACGGGGTGTTGAGGCCGCGCTTTTCGCCTGCCTCCGCGTTGGTCAGAACAGCGGAGTCGCTCGTCTCGCTGCCCGCTGCCGGAATGGTCAGCACAACGCCGACAGGCATGGATCTTGTCAGCGGCGCGCGGCGCTTCCAGAACTCCCAGATATCTGTGCCGGGGTTGGCCGCGCCGTGGGCGATGGCCTTGCAGGTGTCGATGACGCTGCCGCCGCCGACCGCCAGAATCAGCTCCGCACCCGATTCCAGCGCCAGCTGCACGCCCTCGCGGGCCAGCGCCGCGCGCGGGTTCGGCTGCACGCCGCCGAGCGCGCGATATTGAACGCCCGCCTCGTCCAGAAGCCGGAACACGCGGTCAAGCAATCCACTTTTCTTCGCGCTCGAGCCGCCGTAGACGACCAGCACGCGCGAAAGTCCGCGTTTTTTCAGCAGCTCCGGCAGCTTCTCTGTGCTGCCTGCGCCGAACACGATCTCAGTCGGTACGAAATATTCAAATCCGTGCATATGCTTATCCTGCGACGCAGTCTGCCTTGACTACGCCCGTCCTTTCTGCGATTTGCTGGGTCAGCGCTTCGATGTTGCAGTTGAGATTGCTCGTCTCCGCCGAAATGGTCACCATGGCGCGGCCCCCGGTGGGGATGGACTGGTTGATGGTCAGTATATTCGCGCCGCAATTGGCAAAAATAGTTAATATCTCGGACAGGATGCCCGCCTTGTCCTTGAGCATGATCTGAAACGTGATGATGCGGCCGGCCATCAGGTTCTGAAACGGCGCGATGGCGTCGCGGTACTTATAAAACGCGCTGCGGCTGATGCCGACAGCCTGCGCGGCCACGTTGACCTTGTCCGTCTCGCCGGTTTCGAGCATCCGCTTGGCCTCGGCGACCTTCTGGAAGATCTCCGGCAGGGCGGCGGCCTCCACGATATAATACTTCGGGCTATGTTCCATAGCGTTCACCTCACAATTGTCCGTGTTGGAAAAGCAAGTGTCTATACTCAGACTTCAATATACACCACATATCCGCAAATTGCAAGCAGAAAAGCACAGGAGGAATTTCGAAGCATGAAAAGCCGCAAAATCTGGAAGACCGTTCTGATCGCGCTGGGCTGTGCGCTCGGCGCGTGGGCGTTCGGCGCGCTGCTGCTGCCGGTGCTGCTGCCGTTTTTTATCGGGCTCGCGGTGAGCCTGCTGGCGGAAAAGCCGGTGCGGCTTTTGCAGACGCGGGCGCACGTTCCGCGTTCGCTGGCGTCCGGTCTGTGCGTGCTGCTGCTGTTCGGGCTCCTGTTCGGCGGGCTGTTTTTCCTGTGCCGCCTGCTGTGCGCGGAGGCGGCGGATCTGGCCCGGCAGCTGCCCCAGCTGGCGGAAAATCTGGCTCCGCTCTTTGAAAAGCTGAAATCGCGTCTGCTTGCGCTTGCCGAAAGACTGCCGGACGGGCTTGGAACGGGGCTGCGCGCGGGCGTTGAGGAATTTTTCAAGACCGGCGCGGGCTTCGGCACGAAGCTCTATGAAACGCTCTTTTCCTGGGCGTCCGGCATCATCGGGCGGCTGCCGGACGCGGTGCTGTTCGCGGTGACGGCGATCTTGTCCAGCTTCATGCTCTCCGGCGAGCTGCCTGCCATCCGCGGCTGGCTGCGCCGCACGGTGCGCCCGGCGTGGCTGGAAAAGCTGCAGACACTCGGCGGGCACGTGCGCACGACGCTCGGCGGCTGGCTGCGGGCGCAGCTGAAGCTGATGGGCATTACATTTCTGATTTTAAACGCGGGGCTGCTGCTTCTTCGGGTGCGGTACCCGGTTCTGGCGGCGCTGATCATTACAGTGGTCGACGCACTGCCGGTGTTCGGCACGGGGACGATCCTGATCCCGTGGGCGCTGGCGCTGTTTTTGCAGGGGGAGACGAAAACCGGCATCGGCCTCGTCATTCTATACGGAGCTGCGGCCCTCAGCCGACAGGCGCTTGAGCCGCGTCTGGTCGGAAAGCAGGTGGGGCTGAACCCGGTTCTGACGCTGCTGGCGCTTTACACGGGCTACCGGCTGCTGGGCGTGGGCGGGATGATCGTGTTCCCCATTGCGGCCATGCTCTTCAAGCAGCTCTGGGACCATTCCGGCCTGCAGCCGGACGGATAGCAGGGCTTGCGCGATCTGCCTCCGCAGGGTATAATAGCGCCGAAGGAGGCGGTGCGCATGATTCTGGAACAGACAGCCGCGCGGCAGACGAAGCTGCTGTCGCTCCTGCGGCGGGAATTCGGGTTGTCCGCCGGGCTGGTCAAGCGGCTCAAATGGCAGAACGCGCTGTTTGTAAACGGAGCGCCCGCCCATACCGATGCGCCGGTCACGCCCGGCGACCGGGTGCGCGTCGTGCTGGAGGAGCGGACGGAGGGCTTTGACCCGGAGCCGCTGCCGCTTTCCATCCTTTATGAAGATGAATGCTTTCTCGCTGTGGACAAGTCTTCTGGAATGCTGGTGCATCCGTCGCCGCAGAAAAACAGCGGGACGCTGGCAAACGGCGTGCTGTATCACCTGCTGGCGCGCGGCGAGGCGTCCGGCGTCCATCCCGTGACGCGGCTCGACCGGGACACGTTCGGCGTGGTGATTTTAGCGAAAAACGCGAATATCCACGACCGCTTCTGCCGGATGCTGCGCGAGCGGCAGCTGGAAAAGACGTATCTTGCCGCTGTTTTCGGCCAGCCGCCGCAGGAGAACGGGCAGATCGACCTGCCAGTCTATAAGGTCGGCGGCGGCAGCCTCATCCGCGTCGTGGACGAGCGGGGACAGAAGGCGCTGACGCAGTACCGCGTGCTGGAACGGGCGGAAAAAACGGCGCTTCTGGAGCTGTATCCTCTGACGGGCCGCACGCATCAGCTCCGCCTGCACTGCATGGCCTCCGGCTTCCCCATCCTGGGCGACCCGCAGTATACAAGCCCGGAAGCGACGGCGTATTCCGCCGCCCACGGACTGTTCACGCAGCAGCTGTGTGCCGCAAGGCTCGTTTTCCCGCATCCCATGACAGGGGAGCGGATGGAAATTTTGTCGAAGCAGGAAGTTTTCTTCCCAAAGGACTAGGCAAACGCCATGTGGTTCTGATACAATATATAAAATTAAAGCATTGGAGACGCTGCATGGAGAAAAAGAACGCGGTTTACACCATCATGGAGGAGCAGTCGCCGGAGGAGGCCCGGCGGGAGCATATCCTGCTCATCGCGCGCAACTTCGCGGCAGGCGCGGCGGCTGTTTTGTTCCTTGCCTCATTTGCGCTGGCGGATATCCACAAGTTGCTGCGCGCAGCGGCATATTTTCTCGGCGCGGGCGCGTATTTTGCCGAAATTCTCGTCCTGACGGATGGCTTCCGGCGGAAGGTCCCGCGGAAGGAGCTGTTCATGGCCTACTGCTTCGGCCCGCTGTACATATTGCTCGGGCTGAGTTACCTGCTTGAGGCGTGAACGCAGCGCGTCTGCTGCATTTTTATATTTATATGAACCGCAAAAAACCGGCGCATCCGCTTGGATGCGCCGGTTGTCAACAGAAAATAATTCACAAAAATGGGCCGGATGAATTGACATTCCAGACAAAAGCTGATAGAATGTAAGTCCATAATGCCTGCGTAGGGCCATTCGCAATTTTCACCACTATCTGTTGTGATTATAGCATCGCAAGACCGCATACGCAAGCAGAAAAGGAAAGAAATAAACAACGCAACCAGGCGTGTCATAAGACAACTACAGAAAGGCTGTGATGACTTTACATGGCGATCACAAAGGATGTCATGATGGGCAAGACGCCCCGTAAGAGCTTCGCGAAGCAGGAGCAGATCCTGGAACTGCCGAACATGCTCAAGATCCAGAAGGATTCCTATGAGTGGTTCCTGCGCGAGGGGCTGCGCGAGGTGTTCCGCGACGTCGATACCATTACCGACTACACCGGCAATCTCGAGCTGAGCTTCCTCGACTACTCCATGAACGAGCCGCCCAAGTATTCCGTGGAGGAATGCAAGGAGCGCGACGCGACGTACGCCAAGCCCATCAAGGTTCGCGTGCGCCTGCACAACAAGGAGACGGACGAGATCAAGGAGCAGGAGATCTTCATGGGCGATTTCCCGCTCATGACCAACGGCGGCACCTTCGTCATCAACGGCGCAGAGCGTGTCATTGTCTCCCAGATCGTCAGAAGCCCCGGCGTTTACTTTGGCGACGAGGTAGACAAGACTGACCAGCATATTTATTCCGCGACGGTCATCCCGTACCGCGGCGCATGGCTGGAATATGAGACGGATTTCAATAACGTCTTCTGGGTCCGCATCGACAAGAACCGCAAGCTGCCCATCACCTGCCTCATCCGCGCCCTCGGCGTGGCGACCGACGGCCAGATCACCGAGATGTTCGGCGAGGACCCGCTCATCAAGGCGACCATGGACAAGGACCCGTGCAAGACGCGTGAGGAATCCCTGCTTGAAATCTACCGCCGCCTGCGTCCGGGCGAGCCGCCCACGGTCGAAAGCTCCGAGAGCTATCTCGAGGCGCTGTTCTTCGACGCCCGCCGCTATGACGTGAGCAAGGTCGGCCGTTACAAGTTCAACAAGAAGCTCGACATCTGGAGCCGTCTGAACGGCCAGACGCTGGCCCAGCCCGTGACCGATCCCATGACCGGCGAGATCATCGCCATGAACGGCGAGACGATCAACCGCGCCAAGGCGCACGAGATCTCCAGCCGCGGCGTCAGCCGCGCCGTGATCGACGTGAACGGCCGCGAGGTCGTCGTGTTCTCCAACGGCATGGTCGATATGGCGAAGTTCGTCGACTTTGACCCGGCACAGTACGGCATCAAGGAAAAGGTCAGCTTCAGCGTTCTTCGTGAAATGCTCGAGACTGTCCCCGCCGACGGCTGGGAGGAGGCCATTGAGGCCCGCCGCAGCGACCTCATTCCGATGCACATCACGAGAGACGACATTCTCGCCTCCATCAACTACCTGTGCTGCATGGTGCAGGGCGCGGGCACGAAGGACGACATTGACCATCTGGGCAACCGCCGTCTGCGCTGCGTGGGCGAGCTGCTGCAGAACCAGTTCCGCGTCGGCTTCACCCGCCTCGAGCGCGTGATCCGCGAGCGCATGACCGTGCAGGATCTTGACGTCGTCACGCCGCAGAGCCTCATCAACATCCGGCCTGTCACGGCGGTCATCAAGGAGTTCTTCGGCTCCTCCCCGCTGTCGCAGTTCATGGATCAGAACAACCCGCTGGCGGAGCTGACGCACAAGCGCCGTCTGTCCGCACTCGGCCCCGGCGGTCTGTCGCGTGAGCGCGCATCCTTCGACGTCCGAGACATTCACTACACCCACTATGGCCGTATGTGCCCGATCGAGACGCCTGAAGGCCCGAACATCGGCCTGATCAACTATCTGGCGTCCTATGCCAAGATCAACGAATACGGCTTTATCGAAGCGCCGTTCCGCAAGGTCGACAAGGCAACCGGCAAGGTCACGGATATTGTCGAATACATGACCGCCGACGTCGAAGACGACTATTATGTCGCACAGGCTGCCGAGCCTCTGGACGAAGAGGGCCGCTTTGCGAACGCGCGCGTCATCTGCCGCCACCGTGACGAGATCATCTCTGTCGAACGTGAACTGATCGACTATGTCGACGTCTCCCCGAACATGATGACCTCCATCGCGACCGCGTTCATTCCGTTCCTGGAAAACGACGACGCGAACCGCGCGCTGATGGGCGCGAATATGCAGCGTCAGGCCGTGCCGCTGATGGTCACGGAGGCCCCGATCGTGGCAACCGGCATCGAGCATAAGTGCGCTGTCGATTCCGAGGTCTGCATCACAGCTAAAGGCCCCGGCGTCGTGACCCGCGTTTCCGCAACGAACGTTTCCGTCAGCTACGACGATGGCAATACCGCCGATTATACCCTTACAAAGTTTGCTCGTTCCAACCAGGGCACCTGCATCAACCAGCGCCCGATCGTCACGGTCGGCGAACGCGTGGAGGCCGGTCAGGTCATCGCCGACGGCCCCGCCTGCTCGCAGGGCGAGATCGCGCTCGGCAAGAACGTGCTTATCGGCTTCATGACGTGGGAAGGCTACAACTACGAGGACGCCATTCTGCTGAACGAACGCCTCGTCCGCGAGGACGTGTTCACCTCCATCCATATTGAGGAGTATGAGACGGAATCCCGCGACACCAAACTCGGCATGGAGGAGATCACCCGCGATATCCCGAACGTCGGCGAGGATACCCTTAAGGATCTCGACGAGAACGGCATCATCCGCATCGGCGCGGAGGTCACCTCCGGCGATTACCTCGTCGGCAAGGTCACCCCGAAGGGCGAGACGGAGCTGACCGCGGAAGAGCGTCTGCTGCGCGCCATCTTCGGCGAAAAGGCAAGAGAAGTTCGCGACTCCTCCCTGAAGGTTCCGCACGGCGAAGCCGGCATCATCGTCGACGTCAAGGTCTTCACCCGTGAAAACGGCGACGAGCTGGCCCCCGGCGTCAACAAGGTCGTCCGCGTCTATATCGCCCAGAAGAGAAAGATCTCCGTCGGCGATAAGATGGCAGGCCGCCACGGCAATAAGGGCGTCGTGTCCCGCATTCTGCCGCAGGAGGATATGCCCTTCCTGCCCGACGGCACTCCGCTCGATATCGTTCTGAACCCGCTGGGCGTTCCGTCCCGTATGAACATCGGTCAGGTTCTGGAGGTCCATCTGGGCTACGCGGCCCACGCGCTGGGCTGGAAGGTCGCGACCCCGATCTTCAACGGCGCAAACGAAAAGGAGATCCGCGAACTGCTCAAGCAGGGCGGCGTCGCCGAGGACGGCAAGACCGTTCTCTATGACGGCCGCACGGGCGAACCGTTTGACCAGCGCGTCACGGTCGGCTACCCGTACTACCTCAAGCTCCACCATCTGGTCGACGATAAGATCCACGCCCGTTCCACCGGCCCGTACTCCCTCGTCACGCAGCAGCCGCTCGGCGGCAAGGCGCAGTTCGGCGGCCAGCGCTTCGGCGAAATGGAAGTCTGGGCCCTCGAGGCCTACGGCGCGGCGTATACGCTGCAGGAGATCCTCACGGTCAAGTCCGACGACGTGACGGGCCGTGTCAAGACGTATGAAGCCATCGTCAAGGGCCACAACGTCCCGACCCCGGGCGTGCCCGAATCGTTCAAGGTTCTCGTCAAGGAGCTGCAGTCCCTGTGCCTGGACGTCAAGATCCTCGGCGAGGACGGCGAAGAGGTCGACCTCAAGGACGACGATGACGATGATTCCATCTACGGCGCAGGCGGCAAGGTGCTGCCCGACGACGAGATCACGATGGACGACGATCTGCCGAACGGCAAGGACGTCGACGCCGACGAGGCGGCCGAAGCAGGCTTTGAGATCCAGGACGAGGACAACGTCTTCGGCCTGCTGAACGACAGCTACACCATGGACTCCGATGATTCGGAGAACGTATAAGAAGGAGGCGGCAATACAATGAGTCATGCAACATTCAGCGCAATCCAGATCGGTATTGCTTCCCCGGAAAAGATCCGCGAATGGTCCTACGGAGAGGTCAAGAAGCCGGAAACCATCAACTACCGCACCCTGAAGCCCGAGCGCGACGGTCTGTACTGCGAACGCATCTTTGGCCCGACGAAGGACTGGGAGTGCCACTGCGGCAAGTATAAGAAGATCCGCTACAAGGGCA
>ENA-OVGC01003187-OVGC01003187.1-human-gut-metagenome-genome-assembly--contig:-NODE-3187-length-10135-cov-17.423016_pt1 | contig 10135 bp, 6 predicted proteins | sample MGYA00237768_ERZ505415 | MGnify/ENA primary metagenome ERZ505415 (study PRJEB26158, sample SAMN06016382) | human gut metagenome | biome: human gut; feature: ankylosing spondylitis patient; material...
CCGTCGAGTTCGCCGAGGGTCAGGACCCCAAGGCCGTGATGAAGGCCGTCCTCAAGAATTGCAAGAAGGTCGAGGACGACTGCGAGATCTATCTGTAAGAGATCTTCTCCCTCTCACGCCCCGGACGAACGCACCGGGGCGCTTTCTTAGGCAAAATTCAAATTCTCCCCCTTCAAGGAGGTCATCTTTATGACGAAAAAGCAAAAAAAGATGCTTTACCGCATCCTGATCGCGGCGGTGCTGTTCCTCGCCGCGAAATTCATTCCCATGCCGATGCTCGTCTCCACCGCGCTCTACTTCGCCGCCTATGTCACCATCGGCTACGACATTCTGCGCAAGGCATGGAAGGGCATCTGCAACCATCAGGTGTTCGACGAAAACTTCCTGATGGCGGTCGCCACGATCGGCGCCATCGCGCTCGCCATCTATGAAAAGAGCGGCGACTATGCCGAGGCCGTGGCGGTCATGCTCTTCTACCAGATCGGCGAGCTGTTCCAGAGCTACGCCGTCGGCAAGTCCCGCCGCAACATCACGGCGCTGATGGACATCCGTCCCGACTACGCGAACATTGAGCGCGACGGCAAGCTCGAGCAGGTCGACCCCGACGACGTGGCCGTCGGCACGGTCATCACCGTCCAGCCGGGCGAGAAAATTCCTATCGACGGCGAGATCGTCGAGGGCGCGTCCACGCTCAACACTGCGGCGCTGACGGGCGAGAGCCTCCCGCGCGACGTGATGACCGGCGACGAGGTCATCAGCGGCTGCATCAACATGACGGGTGTTCTGAAGGTCAAGACCACGAAGGCCTTCGGCGAGTCTACGGTGTCCAAGATTTTGGAGCTGATGGAAAACTCCAGCTCGCACAAATCCCGCTCCGAAGCGTTCATCTCCCGCTTTGCCCGCGTCTACACTCCCGCCGTGTGCTACAGCGCGCTGGCGCTGGCCATTTTGCCCCCGGTCATCAATCTTTTGATGGGCAATGCCGCCTCGTGGGGTGTGTGGGTCTACCGCGCGCTCACGTTCCTTGTCATTTCGTGTCCCTGCGCGCTGGTCATCAGCATCCCGCTCAGCTTCTTCGCGGGCCTCGGCGGCGCAGGACACGAGGGCATTCTCATCAAGGGCTCGAACTACTTGGAGGCGCTGTCCAAGACCAAGATCGTCGTCTTCGACAAGACCGGCACGCTCACGCAGGGCGTGTTCGAGGTCACGGGCGTGCACCACAGCCCGATGGAGGACCGCAAGCTGCTTGAATACGCGGCGCTCGCCGAATGCGCATCCTCGCACCCCATCAGCAAGAGCTTACAAAAGGCCTGCGGCGTGGAGCTCGACCGCTCCCGCGTGACGGACATCGAAGAGCGCGGCGGCCGCGGCGTGGTCGCGGCCGTGGACGGCCACAGTGTGGCCGCGGGCAACGGCAAGCTCATGGATGAGCTCGGCGTCAAGTGGCAGGAGTGCCGCAGCGTCGGCACGATCGTCCACATGGCGGTCGACGGCGAGTACGCCGGCCATATCGTGATCTCCGACGTGGTAAAGAACGACGCGCGCGATGCCATCGCGGCCCTCAAGCGCGCGGGCGTGCAGAAGACCGTCATGCTCACGGGCGACATCAAGAAGGTCGCCGATCATGTGGCGCAGGAGCTCGGCGTCGACGAAGTGCACGCAGAGCTGCTCCCGGGCGACAAGGTCGCGCGCCTCGAGCGCCTGCTGGGTGAAAAGGGCAAGGATGACTGCCTCGCTTTCGTCGGCGACGGCATCAACGACGCGCCCGTGCTCTCCCGCGCGGATATCGGCATCGCGATGGGCGCGATGGGCTCCGACGCCGCCATTGAGGCCGCGGACGTCGTGCTGATGGACGACGATCCGATGAAGATCGCCAAGGGCATCCAGATCTCGCGCAAGTGCATCCGCATCGTGTACGAGAACATCGTCTTCTCGCTCGGCGTGAAGCTGACGTGCCTGCTGCTCGTCGCCATCGGTATCGCCAACATGTGGATGGGCATCTTCGCCGACGTCGGCGTGATGGTCTTAGCGGTTCTCAATGCAATCAGAGCGCTGCGCACTTCAAAAAACTGACAAAGTCAGTTTTTTGAGCAGAATTTCACTGCGCTCAGCGCACGCGCCAAAGGCGCGCACGTTCGCTCCGTGCAAAGTGTTTTTTGGCACGCACATGTCGTTCCAAAAAACGATTTCAATTTATTTGCGCCGTGCGCGGCGCAAAGTCTGCGACGCTTATTTTGCGGGCGGCAAAGTCTGCGACGCTTATTTTGCCATACGCGGCGCTTGGGCAGCCGTTAGCAACTCTGCTGCTTTACGGATGCCGCATACCCCTTGCGGGTAAAACTCTGCGAGGCTTTTTTCAGCAAAAAAGAGGACGGCATTTGCCGTCCTCTTTTTGTTGTGCATTGCAATGCATGCTTTCTTTTCGTATAATGACCGTATCAAAACGATTTTGGAGGACACCACCATGAAGGTCAGCGTGATCCAGATGAATATGCGCTCGCTGGAGAGCAAAGCGAACTTTGACCGCGCGGAGGCGCTCGTGCGCCGCGCTGTCGGGGAAAACGGCCCCGACGTTGTCGTCCTGCCCGAAACATGGAACACGGGCTTCATGCCCGCGGGCGACCTTGCCGCGGCGTGCGATGAAAACGCGAAGGCCGTCCGCGCGCGCTTTTCCCCGCTCGCGCGCGAGCTGAACGTCAACATCGTCGCGGGAAGCGTGTCGAATCTCCGCAATGGCAAGATCTACAACACCGCCTGCGTCTTCGACCGCGCGGGCGCGTGCATTGCCGAATACGACAAGACCCATCCCTTCACGCCGATGGGCGAGCACGAGGTCTACACCCCCGGCGACCACCTCGTCACCTTCACGCTGGATAGCGTGCGCTGCGGCCTTCTCATCTGCTACGAGGTGCGCTTTCCCGAGCTGTGGCGCACGCTGGCGCTGCGCGGAGCGCAGGTCATGTTCCTGCCCGCCCAGTGGACGGCGGCGCGCCAATACCACTGGGAGACGCTCACCGCCGCCCGCGCGATTGAAAACCAGCTCTTTGTCGTCTCGTGCAACGCCTGCGGCGAGCGCGACGGCACGCTGTATGGCGGTTTTTCGCGCATCCTCGACCCGCTGGGCGCGGTCTTAGCCCAAGGCGGCGGGGAAGAGGAGATCGTCACCGCCGACTTGGACCTTTCCTCCATCGCGCCTCTCCGCGCCCGCGTCCCCGTTTTCCACGACCGGCGGCCGGAGCTCTACCGCCTGTAAAGCGGCAAAAACGACAGCAAAAGAGGCATCAACAGAAATGAAGATCACCCTGCTTGCATCGTTTCTCGTCATGGCGGCGTATTTTCTCCTACTGTACGCCGGCGTCGGGCTCATTCAGGAGAAGAAATTCTTCTCCTCCGCGCCGCGTGAGGTCTTCGCCGCCGTTCCTGAGAGAAAAGCCGAGCGCTTCCGCGGCGCGCATATCCTCGGCTGGTACCTCGGCATCTTGGCGATGCTGCTGTTTCTCGGTGCGGCAGTCCTCGCCGCGTGGGACGGCATCAAAAACAGCTTCCCCTTCGGCGCGTTTTTCACGCGGTATCTCGTGATCCTCTATGTCATGGAGGCCTACGACATTCTCTTTTTCGACTGGGTGCTGCTGTGCCATTCGAACTTCTTTCCTCATTTTTACCCCGAGGTCAAGGGCATCGCTGCCCCGCAGCTGTTCGGGTACAATAAAAAAGCGCATCTTACGCACTTTCTGCTCTACATCCCCCTCTCCGCCGCCCTCGCGTGGGTTTGCACGCTTTTCTGAGGTGCGGCAGACTTTACTACTATGAGTCGACAAAGCGTTACGTCATTCGCCGGAGGTATCCTATGGCAAAAGCAGAACAAAAAATTGAATTATTAAAGGACATCGCGCATCGATTCAATGAGGCGCACATCATGTGGGCTTTGGGTGCATCCATGCTGCTCTACTTCAAAGGAATTACATCCGAGTTCCACGACATTGACTTGATGATCTCAACCGCTGATGTTCAACGTGTCCGAACGATCTTATCTAAAATGGGAGAAATCCAGCCGCCAAATCCCGATCCCAAGTATCAGACGAAAGCATTTATGGAATTCGTCATCGACAACATCGATGTCGATGTTATGGCCGGCTTTTCTATCCTAAGCAACGGAGAACTTTTCGACTGTTCCTTGCAGGAAAGCCAAATTGTCGAGAACATTCTACTCGAAACAGAGCTCATTCCTTTGCAATCTCCCCTGCTGTGGTGCAAGTATTACCGGCTGATGGGCAGAACCGAAAAAGTTAAGATGATCGAACAAGCCTTGGCAAATCGTTAACTCTCCCCTTTCCCCGTGCCGCATTCGCTGCCTCCGGCAGTGAACAGGCCCTCCGCACTAAAAATCGACGCACCAACTTCCGTCTCGCACCCGCCGCATTTTCTGCCCTACGGGCAGAAAACAGGCTCCCCGCACCGCGCACGGCGGCAAATAAATTTCAATCGTAAATTCCAACGACAGAAGGTGAATTGCCGCAAAGCGGCAAGAGAAGCCGCCCTGGGGCGTGTGCGTCAGGATTTACACTTCTCGCTCCGCAAACGTGCGCGCCTACGGCGCGTGCGCTGCCGCGGAGCGCAAAAAGCTAAAACGAAAGCCCCGCTGAGCGGGGCTTTCGTTTTAAGCATTAAAGTCCGTTGGTGTAACGATACAGGAACGTCACGGCCTCGGCGCGGTTGCAGGAAGCATACGGGGAGAACGTCGTGGCGCTGGTGCCGGTGGTGATACCCTTACCGACGGCCCAGAGGATGGCCTTGTAGTAGCTCGCCTCGCTCGTGGCGCCCACATCCTTGAACGGGTTGGAGTAGTAGCCGCTGGGCTGACCCGCGTAGCGGTACAGGAAGGTCACGATCTGGGCACGGGTGCAGACCTGATCGGGGGAGAACGCCGTGGTGCTGGTGCCGGAGGTGATGCCCTTCTGGCTGGCCCACAGGATGGCCTTGTAGTAGCTCGAGTGCGTGACGGCGTTGACATCACGGAACGGGTTGCGGGTGGTGGTCGGCTCCGGGCTGCCGGCGGCGCGCCACAGGAACGTCACGATCTCGGCGCGGGTGCAGGACTTGTACGGGGAGAAGGTGGTGCTGGACGTGCCGTTGGTGATGTTCTTGCCGACGGCCCACTTGACGGAGTTGTAGAAGTAGTCGGTGGTCTTGACGTCGATGAAGTTCATCGTCTGGCCGATCTTGATGGCCACGGTGCCGGTGAGCTGGCGGGTGCCGGTGCCGGTCGTGCCGTAGCGGGCGTAGATGGTGAACGGGATGTAGACGGTCTCGCCGGTCTTGGCGTAGCGGCTGGCAAGGAACGCAACGTCGCTGAGCGCGTTCTGGCTGGCGGTGGCGCTGTAGTAGAACTTGTCAGTCGTCTTGACGGAGCCGCCGTAGTTGTAGCCGCTGTAGTAGGTGTAGAGCGAGCCCTCGTTGACGGCGGAGACGGCGCTCTGGTCAAAGGTCACGTAGTCGATGGTGTAGTTGCTGCTGTAGCCCTTGGTGGAGCTCAGGTAGCTGAGGAAGTCGCTCTCGTCGAAGCGGACACTGTCGCCCTGAGAGACGGTGTACTTGATGTCCTCGCGCACGAGGTTGACGACGACGCTGCCGGAGTAGCTCACGGTCGTGCCGCGGCTCGTGGAGGAGCTGGAATAGCGGGTCGCGTACAGGGTGAAGTTCAGCGTGATGGTCTTCGCGGTGGTCTTGTCGTTGGGGACGAACGTCACGCTATCGAGGTTGGTGACCTTGGTGCGGGTGTTGAACGCGCCGGAGGAATTGCTGGTGGACATGGCGGTGCCGCCATAGTACAGCGTGCCCTGCGCGGTGGTGGGCAGGGAGAAGGACACATAATCGAAGGTGACATAGGGATAGGACTTGCTCTTGCTGGCGTCGCCGCGGGCCTCAGCGACCTTGTTCATGAAGTCGTTGAAGTCGCTCTGCGCGAACTGGACGGTCTCACCGGCCACGCCGTTGTAGTTGATGTTGTAGTTCTTCTGGTAGACGCTGATGGTGCCGCAGTAGAGCCTATTGTCGGTGCCCTGCGTCACGACATACAGCGTGCACTTGCCATTGATGAAGTTGGTGTCGGTCAGGGAATAGAGATTGGCGGTGGCAGTGGTGGGATAGTATTTCTGGGTGCTGCCGTTGTTCCAGTCGACAGGCTCGGTGTTCACACCGGCAACATAGTAATACCTTGCGCCGGAGGGAACCTGAACGTAATAGCGATAGGTGTTGCCGTAAGCCGCGACCGGCTCGGGATACTGGTCGGCATAGGTGGTCGAGCTGGGCGTTACGGGAACGTTAAACGTAACGCTGTAGGTCTTGGGAACGTTAGAATTGGCAACGCGGGTGGTCACGGTGGCGGTGAACTTTGCAGTGCCGATGCCGCTGAGGTTTGCCTTGAAGTAAAGATAGCCGGAGCCGCCGGCGGGATAGTTGTACGAAGCATTGCTCGTGCCGACACCGTAGGCAGCGGTAGAGGCGACCTGAGTGACGCCGCTGAGGGAATAGACGGTCTCGTAGGTGTAGGCGGTGCTGTAGGTCTTGTTGATGGCGGCCTGCGCGGCGTTGACAAGATCACTGTAGCTGTAGTTCACAGAAGTGCCGTTCTGAACAGCACTGAGGGTCGCCTCGATCAGGGCGCCGGTAACGGGGATGTTCTGCACATAGTCCTTGCCCTTATAGGTTGCCTTTGCGGTGACAGTGGTAGAGCCGCTTGCTCTGAGCGTTACCGTCGGCGCGGCGGTCGTCTGGTTCGTCACAGTTGCGATGTTGAGGTTGGCGGAAACAAAGGAGTAGGTCGGGACGACCAGGCTAGCGGGAGATGAGGTATTCACAAAGCTCGCCGCCAAAGTCGCGGTCTGACCGATCTGCGTCAGCGTAACGCTTGCGGGGACGACAGTGAAGGTATAGGTATCGGGAAGGCTCTTGACCGTGATGGGGTCACTCGTCTTAGCGAGCTTATCGCCCTCGCTTGCCTTGCAGTAAACAGAGTAGTCGGTCGCGGTCGTAACGTTTGCGGGGACCGTCCAGTCGAGGGACTTGCCCGTGCCGATCGGAAACTCTTTACTGTCACCGATCTTGTAGAACCACGCATAGGTGGCGGCGTTGCTGAGACCGGTGGAGCTGGCGGTGAGCGTGGTCTTGCCGCCGGAGATGACCTCGGTAAGGCTTGCCTTTGCGGTCACGGTGGCTGCCGTAGTCGTAACTGTGATTTCGGTTGAAAGCGGAGTCGTTGCCGTCGTCTTCACCGTCAGTTTATGCGTGGAATCGGAATAGGTGGGCTTGTTCGTCGTATTATCGATCACATAGCCGGTTGCGGCGGCAGACCACTTGTTGTCGGCGGCATCGATCTTTTCTTTATCAAGAAGGGAGATGTTGACCGCGCCGTCCGTCACAGAATAGGTTCTGTTGTTGAAGGTGACGGTGGTGATGTCGCCCGGGAGAAGCTTGTCAGCGATAGAGACATTGCTTTTAACGACCTTAGTCGTAGATCTGGTGATTTCCTGCCCTTCGATCGTCACCTTGTACTCGATCGTTAAGGTGCAGGAGACTTCTACATTTTCCGCCTTGTTGGAGGCGGTCAGCGTTCCTGTCGTGGCACCCGTGCCGGCAGCGCCGGAAAAACCGGGAGTGCTCCAACTATAACCGATCACGTTTACATCAGTGGCAGTTACGCCATTATCCGTGACGGTGGGGGCGGTTGCGGTAACGGTGAATGTGGTCGAGTCGCCTCTTGCAAGGGAGGACGCCGACGTGGTGATGGCGTATGTGCCGCCAACCTCGACACCTTCCGCCCTTGCAGGCACGACGACGAGGCTCAGGACCAACGTCAGAGCCAATAGCAAGGAGAGAAATTTTTTCATGTGATCTTCATCCTTTCGTGTTTGTTGTTGTCGGCTCCGCGCGCACAGAGCCTTTCTCATACATGGCATTTTACCATGCCGCGGGAAATAAGGGAACAGGAAAATGGAAAATTCATAAATTCTTTATCTTCCCTCTTCGCCCAGTTTCCCTTTGCTTCCTTAATTAGACGCAAGAAACGTCTGTTTTGTTTCACAAAACCCGAAAATTTCCCAAAATTTTTTTACGCCGCGAAAAACCGCACATACACGAACACCCCCAGAGCGATCTGCGCAAGTAAGATCGCCGGAATGCCGAACTTGAAGTACCAGTGCCGCGTCTTGTGGTGAAAGACCCTCATTGCGAAAAGAGCACCCGCGCTGCCGAGCAGCAGCGCGAGTGCAAATAGAGTCTTTTCGGGCACGCGCCGCGCGCCCTGAATTTTGGCGCGGCGCTTGTCTGCGCCGTAGACGCAGAACGTCAGAATATTGATCGCGGCGAGATAGATGACAAAGTATCTCACTTTTCGAGCTTGCTGAGCTCCACAGCCGCCGCCGCGCCGAGGCGCGCGTTGTTGAACACGAGCTGGATGTTGGAATCCAGGCTGTCGCCGCCGGTCAGGTCCTTGATCTTGGCGAGCAGATAAGGCGTCGTGGCCTTGCCGTGGATGCCGTCCTTCTTCGCGTCCTCGACGGCCTCGGCAATGGCCTTGTCGATGACTTCCTTGTCCATGGAGTACTCTTCGGGAATCGGGTTCGTGACGAGTAAGCCGCCGCGCAGACCCAGCTCGCGCTTGACGTGGAACGCCTTGGCCAGCTGCTCCGGCGTGTCGAGCTCGTAGTCGACGCCAAAGCCGGACTTGCGCGTGTAGAACGCAGGCAGCTCGCTCGTGCCGTAGCCGATGACGGTCACGCCATGGGTCTCGAGATATTCGAGCGTCAGACCGAGGTCGAGGATGGACTTCGCGCCCGCGCACACGACCATGACGGAGGTGTTGGCCAGCTCTTCGAGGTCGGCGGAGATGTCGAACGTCTCCTGCGCGCCGCGGTGCACACCGCCGATGCCGCCGGTGGCGAACACGCGGATGCCCGCCATGTCGGCGATCATCATCGTGGTGGTGACGGTGCACGCGCCGTCCTTGCCCTGCGCGACGAGCACGGGCAGGTCGCGGCGGGAAGCCTTCGGGATGCCCGCGCCGGTGCGGCCGAGGTAGTCGATCTCTTCCTTGGAAAGGCCCGCCTTCAGGCGTCCGCCGATGATGGCGATGGTCGCGGGCACGGCGCCCGCGTCGCGAATGATCTGCTCGACCTTGAGGGCGGTCTCCACGTTCTGCGGGTAGGGCATGCCGTGGGAAATGATGGTGGATTCGAGCGCCACGACGGGCTTACCGGCGGCAAGGGCCTCGGCAACCTCGGGGGCGATATCCAGATACTTGTTCATAGTTAAAATCCTCCTGTAAAGTAATAGGTGAAAGTTTCACGTTTACCTTTTGAGGTAAGGTTGTATGATAACATACAACTTGTCAAAAGTCAATACAAAGCGGGGCTTGAATTTGCACGGGAAGTGGCATATAATACCTCTATTATCCCGTGAAAACCCACAAAAGGAAGGAAAATTATTATGGAACGAGTGAGAATTGCCGCGCTCTTCGCCGACAAAGAGCAGTACGGCGGCGCAAGCGTCACCGTATGCGGCTGGGCGAAGACCATCCGCGATATGAAGACCTTCGGATTCATCGTGCTGAACGACGGCTCGTGCTTCCGCAATTTGCAGGTCGTGATGGATGCGAATTCTCTTTCTAATTATAAGGAGATCGCCGCGCAGAACGTGGGCGCCGCGCTCATCGTGCGCGGCACCGTCGTGCTGACGCCCGAGGCCAAGCAGCCGCTCGAAGTCAAGGCAACAGAGATCGAGATCGAGGGCGTGTCCTCCCCCGACTATCCCCTGCAGAAAAAGCGCCACAGCGTCGAATATCTGCGCACCATTCAGCATCTGCGCCCGCGCACGAACCTCTTCTCCGCGGCTTTCCGTGTGAGAAGCGCGGCGGCCTACGCCGTGCACGAGTTCTTCCAGAGCCGCGGCTTCGTCTATGTCAACACCCCCATCATCACCGGCTCTGACTGCGAGGGCGCGGGCGAGATGTTCCAGGTGACGACGCTCGACCTTGAGAACCCGCCGAGAACGCCCGGCGGCAAGGTCGATTACAGCAAGGACTTTTTCGGCAAGAAGACGAGCCTGACCGTCTCCGGCCAGCTCAACGCCGAGAACTTCG
>ENA-OVGC01003194-OVGC01003194.1-human-gut-metagenome-genome-assembly--contig:-NODE-3194-length-10113-cov-4.997316_pt1 | contig 10113 bp, 10 predicted proteins | sample MGYA00237768_ERZ505415 | MGnify/ENA primary metagenome ERZ505415 (study PRJEB26158, sample SAMN06016382) | human gut metagenome | biome: human gut; feature: ankylosing spondylitis patient; material...
GCTGGTTTTCCTGCATGATGTCGGAAATCTTCTGGCTGCTTTGCAGTAACAGGGCGTTCATGGACAGGAGCCGCCCCTTTGGGTGCTTCGGAAGCTGTCTTTTGCGGCTGTTTTGCCTGTTCCGGTTTGTGCCTGGGCAATCAGGTCGTTATGTCGATCTTCATCCAAGAGGACCGGAATGGTCAGCTTTTGGATCGGGGAGGGGGTTTCAAAACCTTTCGCTTTGATTGCTGGAAGCACCTTCTCGTCCAATCCCAAAGCAGCAAATTCATCCAATTGTGTCATATCTCAATTCTGATTATTCATTCTGTAGGCCAGACTCCGCCTGACTATAATTCAACAGCACAATACCCATAACCATCTCGTTAGGTTGTCTGCTTTTCATAATTGATCTGTGCAAGCATCACACCATCACATCTAAACATTATCCACACGCATAGAGTGGTGCATAGTTTCTCGCAGATCTGTTTGCTGAGTATTTATGAAAACCTTGATTGCTTTTTACAACTCAATCCATAGTCCAAGCAAATGCATTGAAACGCACTACCCCTGGCTATGAACAAACGTCATCAAACAAAAAAAAGAGTCTCACAAACAAGCGAGACTCTTTTAGGATCGAGGGTGGAAGATGGGTCTCGAACCCACGACCTACGGAACCACAATCCGTCGCTCTAACCAACTGAGCTACATCCACCATCTCTGTCCCTTCATTGGAAACAGCGTGCAAATGTAATACTCTTTTCGATTATTACCAAATTTTCGCTCGATTTCGCTGCAAAAAAGATTTTTATTGATCCAAATAGCAGTTCATCATCGCTTCACACGAAACAAAACATCTCATCTTACACGTGCTCCTTCACTAAGGATCGACGCAATGCCGAAGCCCCGGAACACAAACGACAAAGCCTCAAACAGAACAGCAACAGAACTCTGTCTCAGGACGCATTGTTAGATTGTACAACTAAAATCTGCATATAAAAGCGCAACACAACCTCATGCAAATTGCCACACAATCCAATAATAAAAAACGGACGGTATTTAACCGTCCGTTTTTTTTATATGCGAATCTGCTTGATTTAGCGCATTTCGGGATAGGTAATTTTATCCATATCGCCATAGTCGAGGTTTTCGCCTGCCATACCCCAAATAAACATGTAGTTGCTGGTACCGGCAGCAGCGTGGATTGACCACTCGGGAGACATGATTGCCTGCTCGGGAGCCATCCAAACCAGACGCTCCTGCTGTGGTTCACCCATCAGGTGGCAGATCATGTTGCCCTCAGGAATGTTGAAATAGAAGTAAGCCTCGATACGACGACTGTGCACATGAGGAGGCATGGTATTCCATACACTACCCGGTTTCAGTTCGGTCAAGCCCATCTGCAACTGGCAAGGCCCCTCTTTGAGCACATTTTTCACAATCAACTGATTGATGACACGGTCGTTGCTCTCTTCGAGTTTACCCGCAGGGAATGAATTGGCTTTCAGTGAACCTTTGATACCGTCGATTGTCACCAGCTGAGTTGCATACGCTTTGTGAGCAGTAGCCGAGTTGATGTAGAATTTGGCCGGTTTCGAAGCATCTTTGCTCTTGAAGGTCACCTTCTCGTTACCACGACCTACATACAGCGCATCGCGGAAACGAAGCGTGTACTCCTTGCCATCTACCGTTACGATACCGTCACCACCAACATTGATCACACCCAATTCACGAGCGTAGAGGAAATAGGGAGCTTTCAACGGATCGATCGTCTCGAGCACCAACTCTTTGTTTACCGGCATGGCACCACCGAAGATGAAACGATCATACATCGAATAGGTCACGTTGATCTCATCGGGAACCATTACCTTCTCCATCAGGAAGCTGCTGCGCAGACGCTCCGTGTCGTAGGTTTTCACATCCTGCGGATTGCAGGCAGTCTGAATCTTGTAGTTGACCTGGGCCGAAGCCGACAATGCGGCTACACCGGCGATCAGCATAAAAAATACTCTTTTCATATGATTCTTTCTAATTGTTTGTATTGCATTTGGGATTAACTTCCTTATTTCACATCGGTTTCACTTTTCTCCTCAATCTCACCTGCAGCCTCTTGTTCGTGCTGACGGCTCTGTTTGAGGATAGCTTTGCGGTTGAGCAACATCAAACCCAGCGTACCCAGTACCAAAACAATCGGACCAACGATCTTAATAGATACGGTCAGATGATAGATAATCCAGGTGAAGGGGCTCGAAGCAAAGTCGATAGCAGCTGCATCGTGAAATCCATCCGGAATGCGCACCGCAGCATCCTGAGTCATTTCGTAAACATCACGGGCAGCCAATGAGAATACTGGAGCCAAGTTAGTTACGATGTACACACCGCCCACCAGCAAGATCAATCCAATCACAAAAGTTTTGAAAACATTACCTTTGGTAATCGGCAAAATCAGAGGGAAGATGTAGAACATACCGGCCAACGATGCCAACGGCAAGAATTCGTTACCAGGCAGAATAACTGCCAGCAGAATAATCACCGGTATCAGCAGCAAAGACACCACCAGTGTAGCTGGGTGACCGATCACCAACGCCGGACTCATACCGATATTCAGACCGGCACTCTTCTTGAATTTGCGCGCGATCATCGATTTGGTTGCATCCGAGATCGGAAGCAGACCCTCGATAAACAGACCGGTAATACGCGGGATCAACTCCATTACGGCACCCATCTGTACTCCCAACATCAGCACCTTAGGCAGATCATAACGGGCCAAAGCACCGATACAGCAGCCAATCACAACACCGAGGAAAAGCGGTTCACCCATCAGACCGAACTTCTTTTTCATTCCTTCAGAGTCGATATTGATCTTGTTTACGCCGGGGATTTTGTCGAGGCCCTTGTTGATAGCCCAGGCAAACGGCACGAAGCCTGCACAGAAGGGCTGCGGAATCGAGATTCCGTCCATTTTGTCATAGAACTTCTGGAAATGGGGCGCTGTAAAATCGGCGATAATCAACGTAATGATGTAGCAGATAATCGCAGCGAAGAATCCCCACAGCAGGCTGTCTGTTGCGAAATATGCCAACGCACCGATAAAAGCGAAATGCCAATAGTTCCACAGGTCGATATTGACCGTTTTGGTGGTTTTGGTCAACAACATCAGGATATTAATACCCAAGCAGATCGGAATAATAAATGCACCTACCGAGGTATTGTAAGCGATACTGGCCGCAGCAGGCCACCCCATGTCGAAGACTTTGAGCTGCAACCCGTAGATATCGACCACTCCATTCAGAGCAGGACCAAGCGCACTGGTCAGCAGAGCCGTAACGATCGAGAGACCTACGAAACCGACACCGACAAGCAGACCGCTTTTGAGGGCTTTACCGAACTTGATGCCGATACAAACGCCCAACACAGTAAAGATGATGGGCATCATCACGGGTGCACCCAGCCCCACGATATAACCGAATACTTCTTTCATATGTTTTGTTCAAAAGGTTTACATGAACTTACTCCGACAAGGGGCCAATGCCCTCGACGGATTTACTTACGGTATTTGGCGATATAACCCAACGCCTCGCGGCATTTGTCAGAAATCGCGCCCCAATTCTGGGCGGCAATCACGTCTGACGGGAAGAGTTTCGACCCCATACCTACGCAGGTAACACCTGCCTTCATCCAAGCTGACAAGTTCTCTTCAGTAGGTTCTACGGCACCAGTCACCATCAGCATTGACCAAGGCATCGGGGCCAGCATATTCTTTACGAACGAAGGACCACCGACATTACCGGCCGGGAAGATTTTGCAAAGGTCACAACCTGCCTCTTGTGCAAAACCTACCTCGGTAACCGAACCGCAACCGGGAGTGTAAGGGATTGAACGTCGGTTGCAGACTTTTGCTACGTCAGGGTTGAAGAGCGGACCAACAATAAAGTTGGCACCCAACTGAATATAGAGCGATGCAGTACCTGCGTCAACGACTGAACCGGCACCCAGAATCATCTCCGGGCACTCTTTGGCTGCAAACTTGATCAATTCGCAGAACACTTCGTGAGCCAGGTCGCCACGGTTGGTGAATTCGAATGCACGTACGCCGCCTTCGTAGCACGCTTTGAGCACATTCTTCGAAATTTCGACATCTTTATTATAGAAAACAGGAACCATACCTGTCGAGGCGATTGTCGAGAGCACCTCAATTTTGGAAAACTTTGCCATTTTATCGATTGTCGTTTATCAATTCAACTATTCTTATGTTCACACGAATGACACTTACGTCACATGACGTTTAAGCATCAGGCCATGCTAAACACGCTTTTTTGAAAAGGTCACCATCGATCTGTTATGCGACAGACCCAAACTCATTTCCAAACTTTCCAGACCAAGAGAAGATCACAAAATCAGCACGTTTGCCTTCCCTCAGATCACAGGGTTCGAGAACTTACTTGCCTATGGCAGTTGCCTCAACAAGATTAGCGTGATACACGTCCTGAACCGTCACCCTTCATCAGGTTCTCCACCTCGGGAACGGTTACCATGTTAAAGTCGCCGTAAATGGTATGTTTGAGGCAAGAGGCAGCTACAGCAAAATTCAATGCCTTCTGGTCATCACCCGTGTAGGTCAACAAGCCGTAAATCAGACCTCCCATGAAGGAGTCACCGCCACCGACACGGTCCACAATGTGAGTAATATCATAAGAAGGAGACTCGAAGAGCTGTTTACCATCCCACAGCACGCCAGCCCAGGTGTTGTGATTGGCGTTGATAGAACCACGCAGGGTGATGATCACCTTCTTAGCTCGCGGGAAACGTTTCATCAACTGTTTGCAAACCGATTCGAATTCAGCAGCTTTTACCTTACCACCGGTAGCGGTTACGTCAAAGCCTTCGGGCTTGATTCCGAATACCTTTTCGGCATCCTCTTCGTTTCCGAGAATCACATCGCAACCCTCAACCAAAGCCGGCATCACTTCCGAAGCTGTCTTACCATACTTCCACAGGTTTTTACGGAAGTTAAGGTCAGTCGATACGGTAACCCCCATCTTATTGGCTGTTTTGATCGCCTCAAGGCAGGCATCGGCTGCACCCTGACTCAGGGCCGGAGTAATACCGGTCCAGTGGAACCAATCGGCACCAGTCAGCACCTCTTCCCAGTTGATCATGCCGGGTTGAATCTCAGCGATAGCGGAATGAGCACGGTCATACACCACTTTGCTCGGACGAGCCACAGCTCCGGTTTCCAGGAAATAGATACCTAGACGATCTCCACCATAAACTACATGGGAGGTACCCACACCATATTTATGCAACTCTTTGAGGCAGCTCTCTGCAATATCGTTCTTCGGCATACGGGTAACGAACTCAGGTTTGAGACCATAATTAGCCAGTGAAACGGCTACATTCGCCTCACCGCCGCCAAATGTAGCGGTAAACTCTTTGGCCTGGCAAAAACGCAAATAGTCCGGTGTTGCCAAACGCAACATGATCTCTCCGAAGGTTACAACTTTTTTCATTGCTTGTTTACTTTGTTTGATTGACTTATCTAAGTAAATTATATGCAGTTACAGGTCCGAATTTGGCGGGAATGCGATTGCTCACACCATCTTGACTGACGCTTCGGCACCGATCGACATCCTAAAAATTTATCTATCGGCCGTGTTTTCCCATAAATCGGCAATCAAAAATACAATATTTTTTGATTTATACCTATTTAAATACTTGCATAAAGCTATTTTCCCTTGATATATACGTTTACACAAACTGAATTAAACAGAATTCTCTGTGCAGGTCACAACAGTATAAATAGTTTTTACGTGTCATTCCCAACTTCAAAATAGAAAATCAAAACTCACATTACGAGCTTTTTTCATAATAAGCTTATATCTTTGAGATATCAAAACAGATTCTATGAAAACGAATCGGGATGCAATCTTACAAAGTGCCCTTCAGTTATTTATGTCAATGAATTACGAACGGGTTAGCCTACAAATGATCGCTAAAACGGTCGGATTGACAAAAACTGGAATATTCAACTATTATCCAACCAAACTTGATCTGTTTATAGCCGTTGCGGATAAATACCTATTCAATGCCCAAGATCCCAAATATAAATTTGCAACTTCGGACGGGACATTAGCCGACTTTATAGAAAAATATATCGAAGGCGTTCAGCGCACTATGAGTATGATTGTAGAATTGGGGAATATCCGTCACGAATCCATGCCCGGACAATCTGCCAATGCCGGTTACTTCCATCTTTTTCAGCAAGTGCTGTTTTATTATCCTGACGGAAAACGGAAATTGAATGAAACCATCCAAAAAGAGTACACATATTGGCGAAGTGCTATCCGTCATGCTATTGAGAACGGTGAAATCAATCCTAACACCAATTTGGATGAGGCTGTTGCCTTATTTCGTCAACTCTTTGTCGGACTTTCTTACGAAATGTCACTTAATCAGGGTCTGGACACCGCTTTGCTGAAGCGTCATTTCCAATACATCTATATGCTACTAAGAAAATAGCACACTCCAACTCACTCCAATTGTAAAAATTTATTGCAGGATCAAGTTATAATCTTGAACCAATTCTCCTTGCTCCATCTATTACTATTTTATTGATTCACAATCTATTTATCGAGAATCACTCAATAGGTTATCGATAGAATTTCCATGACTGTTGCAGAAAAATGACCGATTGGTCATTTTTCTGCAATTTTCTTTTATCTTTGTCAAAACAAAAAGTGACCAAACGGTAATAAATATGGAACAACAGAAATTTGAGAGTGTTCACAAAACATTCAATTACACCCCAAGAAGCATTTTTACAAACCAACTGTCGAATTTAGCTTTCGGTATCGGCATGATTGTTATTCCTGCGATTTTCCCATTTGGACTGCGCATCCGAAGGTTACACATCCTCTCTCCGGCAGTATTTTCTACAATCTTGATTGCTGGAGGCGTATTATTATTGACATTCACCTATTTCAGTATGCGAAAGGCCCGTGCGCTTATTGCTCACGGAGCCCAAATCACCATCAACGGAGGAAGAGTCACCTTCCCTACTGTAAATAAAGGGAAGGTTGAATATGACTCCTTCCTGATCTCGGATATCAATTACATCAAAGACGACGAAAAAGAGAATCAGTGCAAAGTCTCTTTGCCGGACAAGTATATCGTTTTTGAAACCAAATACTTCGATTCTTGGGAACAATTTGAGGAGTTCCGCTCCCTGATCGGACAAGCATAACCATTCTAAACCACAATATCATGATTACAAAATTGACTAAAACCCTATTGGGTGTTTTGGCTGGAAGTTGCATGCTTTCATCTTGTTCATCGGGGAATCATCTAAGTATGGTCTCAGACGAAGGAGTTGCCAAAGTGAAAGAACTCGTCCGAGCCAACGTAGATTCTACACAAAACAAAATTTACCGACTGGAGTGGCAAGAGGATGATCGAGATCGCAAACTCGATAATTTATTAAGTACTATCAACATTAGCTATATCGACAAGAATAATAATGATTTTTCACTGACCATTCACTTAGAGGATGGAGAATTTGTCGTTGATGAGCCAATCAAAAGCAAACGACAATTACATGCATATGAACAATCGACACCGATCGATCTGAATAAAATCGATGCGGCATATCTGCAAAAAGTAGGCACCGAAGCCGACGAGCTTTTTTGCACACAGAATGAAGAGGGTGATCAATATGAGGTAAAATCGGTTGAACGATTCTGTTTCAGGACAGATCCGGTCAGTCTGGACCGCGTGGATCTTTGGGAAAGGGACGAAGAGTATCGAGCCGAGCATCAAATCACGAAGCTTACTTTTGAACTAAACTATACGAAAAAAGGAGAGACACCTGAAACAAAAGGGCGTGCTGTCTGGACAAATTACTATACCGTACCGTTTGTTGTCAACGAACAGGGCGAGGTAACTTTCGACGAATAGTTTATTATTAGACTCCGCAGCTGGCAAGTTGACGATCATTTGCCCGAAGCGGAGTCATTTTTTACACTTTACTGTTACAAAGCGTCTGAAGAAAAATCACATTATTCCACTTACTGTAACGATTGCACAAAGAATTACTTTGCTATTTAACATAATATTAAAATAACAAAACGTTCTCATAGTAATTTTCTGAAACAATACACCAGCAATACAGATGAATTAACTGGAGAGAGACGTATTAAAGCGTCGTCAACAGCGAAACACTTCAACGAATAGATATTTCCCTCCCACAGTGTTAATACACGAAATCACTAAGAACCCCCATAGAGATGAGCAATGAATTTTATATTATGGCGACCATTGTCGCTGTTGGGTTTGTAATCTGGCTTTACAAAAAAGGGAAGCAGATTGTCTTTTGGACACGTAAAATTTCTCGCACATTTAAAGGGATTCGAATCAATCCAAAATCATTACTCAATGACCAACAATGTAAAAAAATCGCTATCGGAGCATTGTATGCATCACAGCAAGGCGCATATCAAAACTCGATGACAACCGGAATCAAAGATACATTACCGGAAATTTTAGGTCAATGGTGGGGAATTTGGAGCACGAAAGATGCACATCAAGAACTTAATTACCTGCTGACAAAAGGGTTTCGCTATTATTATCCATATGTTCTACAAGCTTTTGCATTGCAGGATACCAAACAACAGGATGTCATTTTTCAGCAAAATATGACCTCACAAGAGGATTACAATAAAATCACCTCACAATTTCAAAATCTTCAGGAGACCTATGATGAACTGGTATCATGTGGAGTGGTTACATCGCGAGAGGATTTGCAACATTTTGGAGTAACAGGTTGGGATACCGGCCGGGCCTGTTTTTTAGCTCGCGCATGCTGTGAAATGGGTTATCTGACAGAAGAAGAGGCATGGAGCTATATTGATAAGGCCTATGATATGGCACACAAAGAGTTCACCTCTTGGAAAGAATTTGCAATGAGTTATGTGATTGGCCGATCGCTGTGGGGAGGAAGAAAGGCCTATAATTCCATGATGAAAAACATGGCCGACGAACTGCTTTCGAATGAAAAAAGCCCATGGGTTCGTTATTCATGGTAAAGGTTGCGCCATTCACTTGCACACAACCTCTCATCCAATCATCAGTACCTGCAAAACCTACTTGGTACGATCAATCGCTGACGGAATGTGAAACCGATCACCGCCCGTTATGATCCTAAATTAGGCCTATGAACGGATACTAATTACTCTTAAACGTGCTTTCACCACAAAATCGAAGCAGGCAATCATGAAAGCAAAAATTTGGATAGGTATTGTTTGGGCATTGATGAGCCTAAGTTGCGGACCCATGCATACCCATACCTCTACGACAATAGCTGCGAGCGAGAGCATACGGCAAGGTACGAAGGAAGAAGCTAAGCTGCATCGCAAATTAAAACCACTCTTGCGTCCACAGATTCGTTTTGAAATCGAACGTGCGATAAAGAACAACGATTCATGTTGGGTGGTTGTATGTATCACCATCCCTTACGCATCGATTCGGAAACACGAACTCTTTTCTGCAAAGTCTGTTTTACACACCCCTGAAGGGTTCATGGAGTTGAATGAAATGACACTCGACGCAAGGACTCAAACCGAATGCGAAGATTCATGTCAAAGCCCACAAACCGAAATAGACACGCGTTCTGGCAGCATCAGTTATCTCTATTATTCGTCGAAATTCATTTATGACGAGCGTATGGAGCGACATGCCGATATTTCCATAATTACAAGCCTTACCGACGGACGATATACATTCTATTATTCTCCGATTGTGTTGCCTGTATATTGGAATAGGGGCTGTAGAGCCAATCCATTATGGCCCTTGAGTGAATCGTTCCCGGCTGATACATTACTTCGGACATCTCCATTTGAATCCATTCCGTAACTTTACACAATGCGCTTAACAACAAGGAAGAACGTTCTAACCCCACAATTCTATTCAATAATGTAAAACACATATATCCTTCGATCGCTTCTCACCTATTTGCTGATTATGGGGAAAGGCACAATACAAGTCACATATTAACAGCGACCTTCCACACTTTTATTGATTAATATTTGCAACTTTTAAATTTTTCAACGCCCTCTTTAATAGACATTCATGAAAATTGAG
>ENA-OVGC01003200-OVGC01003200.1-human-gut-metagenome-genome-assembly--contig:-NODE-3200-length-10105-cov-2.938507_pt1 | contig 10105 bp, 4 predicted proteins | sample MGYA00237768_ERZ505415 | MGnify/ENA primary metagenome ERZ505415 (study PRJEB26158, sample SAMN06016382) | human gut metagenome | biome: human gut; feature: ankylosing spondylitis patient; material...
ATCTGCTGCTCGAGGTACGCGACCATATTCAGGCGGAAATTGTAGTTGCGCAGGGACTCGAGGTAGGAGACGCAGGACGTGAGCCGGGCGATGATCTCGGCCTGGCGGCCGCGTTCCTGAATGATGCTGCGTTCCTTGATGGAAGATTTCAGGGCGAGCAGGTTTTTGCGGATACCTTCGTTCTGGGCATCGGCAATGAGCCTGTCGAGTTCAGCCTCGGGCGTGGACGCCGCGGCCGGAGTGACGCGCTGGCCTGACTGCGGGGCGGACTGGGCGTCCGTAGTCCCGGCCTTTTTGTATTCGGCGAGGAGTTCGGATGGCCTGCTGCCACCAGGCGTGTTGATGCCGGAAATGACAGGCCTGAAACCGAGATCCCTGGATTTGAAGGCGCCATTTTTCTGGAAGAAGGGAATTTCCTCGCGCCGGCCGGGAGTGATCTCCTCAACGCCTGACAGGAAGGAGCCGCCCTTGCGCACGAAGCCGCCTGCTGATCCGAGGAGCCTGCCGCCCACGGAGAAACGGAACATGTCGATGGTCATCTCTGCCGCGTTGCCGGCTGTGTCGTAAAGCCCCAGGGGGTTGGGACGGCGGGAGCCCACCTTCGCGATGTTTTCGGCGCCGTGGGACGTTTTCTCGACCTGATAGACGGCGTAATCGCGTATCTGCGTGCCGTCAGCCATGGGGAAGAAGTCATCGCGGAAAGTCTGGCTCGGCACGTTCTGGCCGCCCCTGGCTGCGTATTCCCACTCCACTTCCGTAGGCAGGCGCACGAAGGCCGTATTGCGTGAGTCGCCTTTGAAGGACGGCAGGGCATCAGGGCTGTTTTTGAGAAGCCAGTCCGTCCAGCGCTGCGTGAAATTCACGGCGTCGAACCAGGTGATGTCCGTGACGGGCAGGGCATCATCAGGTTTCGGGGTCTTCGTGTCCGCGTTTTCGTCCATGACGGCGCGCCACTGCAGGCGGGTTACCTCGTATTTTGCGATGAGGTAGAAGAATTTACTGTCCGGGGGCGTGCCTTTTTTCCAGCTTGCCGGAACGTCGGCGGCAGAAAAGGGCGCTGAAATACCGGTAGTGTAGCGGCCGTCGTAGAAGCCCCGGCTATCGGCCGCATCGCTCGTGCCGGGCCTGACCGTCTTGTCCCAGAGAAAGCCGTTGGCGTCCACGGCCACGGCGCGGAAGGCCATGGTCACGCCGCCCGGCATGGGCAGGATGATGTCCGCGGCGTCGCTCTCCGGGTTTATGGCGTCGGCCTTCGAGGTCTGGCCTTTCGGGGTGAGGCCCGCGGCGGCTTCCCCTGCCAGGGGCCCCGCGAGAAGGCCCGCGCCAAGGGCGAGTGTGAGGGTGAGCGCCGCCATTCGTGTTTTGCCTGTGGTAAAGCTTTTTAAAAACATCGCGTGACAACCTCGGATATCTGCCTTCGTGGCTTTTTCATAATATACATCAGTGAGAGAAATGCGGAAGGGAAAGGAAAAAAACGAAAGGACAGGAATGGGCCTGTCCGGTGGCAGCCGGTATTTCAGTCCGGTTTTTTCCCTTCGCTACACATCGCGTATGACCTCGGAGGGCTGGATGCGCGTGCTCTTCAGGGCCGGCCCGAAGGCAGCCAGGAAGGAGAGTCCCATGGCACAGGCCAGGGCCATGCCGAAGTGGCGCGGCAGGAGCAGGCACACGCTCTCGAGTCCCTGCAGGGACGAGGCGAAGAGATGGTTGATAAGCCAGGAGAAGCCCAGATAGGCGCCTGAGGCCAGGAGCGTGCCGAAGAAGGCGGTGAGTTCCACCTGAATGAGGGGGAAGAGCATGAGCGAGCCGGTGGAAAAGCCCGTGAGCTCGAGAAGGCCCAGGGTGCGTTCCTTGCGCTTCACGCTGGCCATGGCGCTGCTCGCCGTGGAGGCGAAGAAGCCGAGGGCCGCCGCGGCGCAGATGGCCAGGAAGACGGCGTTGAGGGCCTTTTCGAGGCTCTCGATCTGGGCGATTTCCTCGGCGTGCGTGTATGTGTCCACGCCCTTCGCGGCAAGGCGTGCGCGCAGGGTAAGCACGTCGCCGAGATCTTTCACGTAAAGCCTGAACCCCGGATAGACGCGCTCCCCCTCCGGCCTTGGCTCGCCGGTCCAGCCGTTTTCGGTGCCGAGCTCAGGTACCGCGCGTCCGTCACGGAAGTCTTCCGTGGCTTCGAGAAGCGGCAGGGGAATGTAGGCCATGGCCTTCTGCTGGGCTGCCAGGGGCAGGACGCCTGTCACGACGAGCTTTACCCTGGCTGCCGAGATTTTGCCCCGGTTGGCGCGCTCCACGCGGCCGATGACCGTATCTCCCTTCTTCACGTGAAGCCTGGCGGCGGCTTCCTCGGAAAGGACGACCCCGGAAAGGCGGAGTGTGGCGTCGTTTTCACCAAGGCCGCCCGTGAGGGGAGCCGGTTCCTTTTCCGCCGTCCCTCTGGGCATCAGGCCGTGAGAGGCCTGCTTCGCTCCGGGAGCCGGCGCGTCCGCGGCGGGCTTTTCCCCGGCATGAAGCGCGGGGGCCGGGGTTTCCTGCGCCGGCGCTTCCTTCTGGGACGCCCTGGCCTGCATCCCTGGCTTTGTATCAGCGGCTTCGCGGTTTGCATTCTCCGGGGCGGGCGCCTGTGTGTCTTCCGCAGCTCCGGCTTTTTCTCTGGCAGACGCCTGACTGTCAGGGCCTGCTGCCGGCTTCTGGTTTTCCAGGGGCAGGGCGAGGGGGGAGACTGCTGGGAGAGGCGCGTCTTCCGGCGCTGCCTTTGCCCGGTTCTGCCCGGCAGAATGGTTTCTGCCGTCCGGGACAGCGGGATTCACGCGTGTGCTTCCGGCCTTTGTTCCGGCGGGCGCTTCATGCTTCTGCGCACCGGCGTTCCGGAGAGGAGCGTGTTTCGCGGTCTCGGGCTTCTTCTGCGCCGCCGGGGTTTTCTGCGCCTCTTCCGCCGGCTGAGCATGGGCTTCCGGAAGGAGAACGGCCCCAAGCCTTTCCATGAGGGAGCTCCTGGTTTCTCCATCCGGGGCGGGTTTTGTTCCGCTGTCAGGGGAGGTCTGCTTTCCTTCCTGGAGGGCAATGGCCGGAGCCTCGCACCCATAACGCGCGAGGAGGGGATCGCCTGCGGCCGTAGGCTCCATGGAGCAGACAACGGTGCGGCGCGTGCCGTTTCCGTCCGTGTTCGAGAGCTGCATGGTGGCTGCGATGGAACGCGTCCGGGGAAGGACGAAGGCGACGCCGGGTTCCTGCCGTAATGAGGTGAAGAAGTCCTGGGTGAAATGGCCGCTCGAGACGGGGGAGAGCTCGAGCGTGAGCGGATCAGAGCGCATGCGCGAGACCATGGTGGTCACCACGCCGAATTTGACACCGTAGAGGACGAGCAGGGGGGCGAGCACGGCGGCGAGCCCCAGTATGGAGCAGAGGGAGAGAAGGCGTTCGCGGCGGTAGTCGGCCGTGGCGAGGCAGAACATCTGGAAGCATTCGCGGATCAGCATGACGCTCCTCCGTAGCTGATTGAGGCCGTGGCGCTGTTCACTCCGGACAGAACGGTGACGGGCACGAGCGTGAAGCCGAGCTCGCTTACGAGGCGCTGGTCGTGGCTTACGACAATGAAGGTACTGCCCTCATCGCGGGCTATTTCGAGGAAGAGCTTCATCACGAGGCTTGCGTGCGTGGGATCGAGGGCAGCTGTGGGTTCGTCCGCGAGAATGACCGTGGGTTTGTGGGCCAGGGCGCGGGCGATGGCCACGCGCTGGCGCTCGCCCACGGAGAGGGCTGAGGGAAACTTGTGCAGGAGCGGCGTTATGCCGAGGCGGCTGCAGATGGAGGCAATGGCCTTCGCCCTCTCGTGCACCACGTTGAGCACCTTGGAGGCGAGCATGATGTTGTCCACGGCATTGAGGAAGGGCAGGAGGCCGCCTGTCTGCAGAACGTAGCCGAGATAGCGCATCCGTACTCCGGCGAGGGCGTTCGGGCCGCCGTTGAGCCAGCAGCTTAAGACATCGCGCGTAACGTCCGGAGCGGGCTGGAAGATGAAGCGCTGCTGGCTTCTGTCCCTGAGAATGTTGGGCCTGAGAGCGCAGGAAAGGAGATCAAGCGCCGTGCTCTTGCCGCATCCGGAAGGGCCGATGAGGGCGATGGTCTCGCCCCTGAAGACGCGGAACTGCCGGATTTCCAGGCGGTAATTTTCCGAGCCCGGGCGTGTTTTGTAGATGTTCTGCAGATCGAAGACTGGCTGAGCCATAAGGGGTCCTTTGTCCCGGGGCGCGCGGGCGGCCGGGGGTGAGAGAAAAATCCCCGCCGGGGCCTGCTGCCCGGGCGGGGATGGCGCGTTTCAGGTCAGGGAAGCATGCTCAGGGGAACGCGGTAGACCCAGTCCCCGGCGTTGGACATGCCGAAGCTTTCCCAGTTGGCGCGGTCTCGGTCGTATTCCTCGTAGCGGGCGATCTTGGACTTCAGGCGGTTGATGAAGGCCGTCTGTTCGCCCACGCTCTTGCGGTACCAGTCCTCTTCCGTGAGATGCTGGACTTCGCTCTTGTAGGGGAGCCCGTCCAGGAACTCGGAGAGCACGCCGAGCTGGGCCAGGGTCTTGCCCTGGGTCGGCATGCTGGGATCGCGGGACATGCGCGTGGAGGCAGAGAGAATACCCTGGAAGAAGTCGTTGGAGTCCGTCTTCTTGGTGCGCTCGGCGTTGTCGATGATGGTCTGCAGCTGGTCATGCAGATCGCTGAGCTGGTTCTTGGTCACGAGCACGGCCACTTCCACGGCGGGCACGAGCTTCTTCTGCTCGAGCTGGCGCAGATCCATGTCGGCTATCCAGGAGTCCACCACCTCGGGCGAGACACTCTGGTTCTTCCTGCCCAGGTAGTCAAGCTGCATGGCGTAGCCGAGGCGGGCGCCGAGATCCGCGGCCTCGGTTTCGGGAGTGTCATTCTTCTTCTTTTCCTCCCCATCGGGCCTGGTCATGAGTTTACCCTCGGACGTGGAGCGCACCATCTGAACCATGCTGCCGGCGATGGATTTGGCCACGGCCGCGAAGTAGCGGGAGCCGGTCTGGGGATCGGGGGCGTTGATGGCCTGATAGTTGGAGCGGCCGTCAGGACTCTTGCTGAGGGCCCTGTAGGCGGCTTCGGCGTAGTCGTGGTTATGCTTGCCCGCGGGCGTTTTGATGTGCAGGGCGATGACCCAGATGCCTTTCTGGCGGGCGAAGTCGCCCACTTCCTGGGGACCCATGCGCACGCTGGCGTAGCGGTCGGTCTGCTGCAGGGGGCCGGCGTCGGTGAGCAGAATGATGAGGCGGGAGTCGTAGTTTTCCCAGCTTAAGGACTCGACAGCCTGGTAGACGCCGGCCAGGGAATCCTCGTTGAAGTCGTGGCTCGACACGGGGGCTTCGCGGAGCGCGGCCAGGTTTGTCTCGAGTTCCTTACGGTTTTTCACCGTGGTGAAGTCGCTGATGACCTTCGAGGTATACTCGAGCTTCGGAGTGGCCGCCGTGCTCGAGCGGAAGGCCACGATGGCGAAGCCCACATTGTCATTCATTTTTTCCTTTTCCAGAGAGTCGTAGATGGTCTTGATGACGTTGCGGCACTGCTGGATGTAGGGATTCATGGAAATGCTCGTGTCTATGACAATGGCGATGCCGGTCTTGGGCGCGCCGTTGTCCCTGCCGGCTGCGCCGGCCGCGTTACCGTCCTTTTTCTTTCCTGCCTTGCCTGGGTCGATGGAGGCCACGTGCAGGAATTTGGTGCCGTCAAAGGGTTCTTCCGGGGCGCCCAGGATGGGCATGAGGTAAAAGCGTTTGGCTGAGACAGCCGCGTTGCCGGGCTCTGCGGCCACAATACGGGGATCGGATTCGCCTCTGGCGGCCTTTCCCTCAAGTTCGGCGATCTGGGCTGACATGTTGTCAGACGAGCAGAGCTTTTTCAGATCGTCGACGCTTTTGTAGAAGAGCACGGGATCGCGGCCCGTGCGGGGCGTGAAGAGAAGGGTGAGGGACTGATTCCAGGCGGTGGTGAGATCCTCCTTAATCCATCCCTGGGGCTGGTGCGTGTCCACGCCCACACTGAGCCATCCCTGGCCGCGCTCGTACACGTAGAGCACGGTGAACGGCTTGAGTCCCCGGTTTACGACTTCGCTTTTCTCGTCGGGACTTGCGTAAAGCTTTGCTTCAGGATGGCTCACCACCCGCTGGTACAGTGTTTTTTTTCCTGGCTGCAGAAGCGGCGCGGCAGAAGCTTCCCCTGCGGCGAGGCAGAAGGAGGCTATAAAGAGCAGAAGCAGCATGAAACGTCGCATGACGGTAATCCTTCCTTGGATCGTATATCGTTGTTACCAGGCCCTGAGCAGGCGGCCGGCTTCGGCATCGCCGCTCTTCGCCTTTTCGGCAACGGCGGCCTTCAGCCTTTCGAGATCCTGAGCCGCGCCGGAATAGCCCGCGTCCAGGGCCTTCTTATACCAGTCGTGGGCCTGGGCCATGTCGGGCTCGATGGTGCCCCGCGGTCTGGTACAGGTGGGATCGTAGAACTGCGCGTAGAGGTACATGGCCTCGGCATTGCCGTTGCCGGCCGCGTCCTCGAGCAGGAGGAAGGCGCCGTCATTGTCGTCAGAGGACGCTTTCTCCGTGCGCATGGCTTTGGCTTCCCTGAGCGCCTCCTCGGGCGCGACGCCCTTCTTCAGCATGCCGCGCGCCCTTGAGAGGAAGGGCGCGTTTTCTGCGGGAGCCGTGTCCGCTCCGGAAGCGCCGGGCTTCGCCTCTTCAGCCGGCGGTTCGGCAGCCGGCTTTTCTGCGGCCGGAGGTTCGGTTCCGCTCTGGACGGGAATTGTTGCGTTCTGGGCGGGCTGTGTTTCGTTCTGGGCGGGGACGGGGGCCTCGGCGGTCTTCTCCCCGCGTCCCAGGAAATACCAGGCCGCTGCTCCCGCGAGCCCGAGCAGAACGAGGACGGCGATGATGGGGACGAGCAGGGAGCGCTTTTTCTCCGGCACTTCGGTGCCGAGGTTCAAATCGGGAACGGGCTCTTCCTGCGCGGGAGCCGGTTCGGGCTCAGGCTCCGGTTCAGGTTCGGGCTCCGGCGCGGGCTGGGGCTCAGGCTTCGGCTCGGGCGCGGCCTTCGGGATATCGCCCGCTACGCCGCTCGCTTCCTGCATGAGTCCGAGACTCAGTTCCTCGGGGACGCGCAGGGACACGGGAGCTTCGCCGTTCACAGAGATGCGGTAGGCGGAGAGACTGTCCAGTTTGTTGAGAACGTCAGGGCCTATGCTGATGTTCAGGGTGCCGTCGCCGCGCGAGTAGATGTAGTCGCCGTCAGCCGCGGTAATGGGCGTTTTTACACTGGCCCAGCCTGTCGTCGTCAGGTAGAGGCCGTCTGAACTTTCGATGATGTAGGAGGGATTCCCCTCGAAAGGGGCCGCCCCGTCCACGGCGATGATGGCTGAGCCGCGGCTGCGGGACGCGTCCTGTCTGATGCAAGCTTTCATATGGCGGATAAGGGCGCCATGGGGCGCCAACCTCTTTTTAAAGTAAAAGATGAAGAATTTCCGGGGAAAGGAACCGGGGGATCCTGTCCGCGGATGAAGATACGGTCTCAGATCCTGCTGGGATCAAGCTGGGCGAGGATGTCGCCCAGCATTTTGTTCTGGACGGGATCCTCGTCGGGGCCGAGATCGGCGGCGCCGGCGACAGCGCAGTCGAAGAAGGCCTTCATCCAGTCAATGTAATACGCGCGGTCGAACTGGGAAGGCTGTTCCGGCACGATGGGCTCGCCGTCTTCGCCAAAGCTGAGCACGGGCGGGGTGAAGAGTTCCACGGGCGCGCCCTTGAATATGATCTGCGTTTTCTGGCCGAGCCTCGCGTCATGGCCGAGCCAGGCCACGAAGCTGTTGATGCGGCAGGTCGCCTCGCTCGCCATGCGCCAGGCCGCCGCGTCACGGGTGACGTTTCTGAAAGCGCTCTGCTCGCGGATGGCGCTGATCATGGAGTCGAGGAGCCGGAAATGGCGGGCTGCCTGGGCGATCTCGCCGGTAAACTTCTCGAGAAACGACTGATCCACGGCGTAAAGGCCGGGGAGCACGGGATTGGCGGCGAGGTCGCGCATATTCTGGAACCAGTACTCGATGGCCTTGCGGCAGAAGATTTCGGCCTGATCCTGCCCCTGCTGGACGACGTTGTCGAGAGGCGCCGCGGGCGTGGCCTTGGGCTCCGGCGCAGGGGCCGCATCCCCGAAAAGGTCGTCCATGAGGCCGCTCGCGCTGATGGAGGATCCGACTACGGTGCCGGGCGCCGCGGCGCCGGACTCGTCCGTGGACGCCTGATCGGCGCAGTCCTCAGCCAGCTGATAGAGCGTAAAGTCGTCTATCTGCAGACGGCTCTGCAGATCCGCGAACTGCTGGCGTTCGATGATACTGGCGACCACCCTGAGGAGCTTCTGGGCCTGGATTTCCTTTTCCTTCCTGAGCTTTTCTGAGTCGCCGCTGCGGTAGTAGGGCGCGAGCCTTCCGGCTATGCGCCGCGCCGTGGCGGTGCCGCGGTCCAGAGTCTGGTTGTACTTGCGGTTGGGATCGCAGATGGGGGCGAGCTTCCTGCGCAGAAGGTCGATGCCGCCGTCATTGAGCTTCATGGCCGCGTCCCAGGCCTCGGCCGGGTTCTCGAAATGTTCCAGGACCAGGGGGGACTTCAGGAAAGACTGTTTCACTTCCTCCACGTAATCCTTCATGTCGGGACGGATGCCCGTCTCCGTGCCGTCAGCACTGAAGGTGAAGATGGCGTCGCAGCGGAAGTTCGGGTTGCGCATGAGGTACATGTTGCGGAAGGGACGGCCGTCCCAGTTCTCGGGCCAGTCGAACTGGACACCGAAGAAGTTGGTCAGGGAGGACTGCAGCCTCGTGTTCCAGCGGTTGCTCACGTCCTCGACGCCCTGCTTGCGCTCGAACTCCATGTCCATCTTGGTCAGAATGAAGAAGAGGGTGGGCTCGTGACCGCGCCGTTCCTCTGGGCTCGCTCCCTGGGTGAGGCTTATCCAGTTGTTGATGGCGGCCGGCAGATCCTGCACTTCCTGGTTGCTCGGGCCGATACAGAGGAGCATGCCCGTAAGTTCCTGCTCATCGCAGTAGCGCTCGAAGAGATAGGCCACCTTGCCGCGCAGGAAGAATTGGCGGATTTGATCGGGCTTGGCGAGTTCGCGGGCCACGTCGTCGGTCTTGAGGCGGGAACGGTAGCCGGGGAAGTCGAGCAGGTCGGTATGTTCAAAGAAATCGTCCGGCTTGTGGCGCATGGTGATGGACAGCTCCGCCGTGAGCGCGGCGGCTTCGGCCCGGCCCGCCGTAACCCGGCGTCCGTCCTTCGTGACCAGTTCGAGGCTGTCCGCGCCCTCCGCCTCTCCGAGGCCGCGCAGCGTTTCCACGTCGATGATGCTGGTTTCGCGGGGGAGCAGGGCTTCCTTGCCGCAAAACGCCTCATCGGGATAGCCGAGCGCGTCGAGCACCCCGCGCAGGTGCAGGTAGAGCCCCGTAAACGGTTTGGCCTCGTCCCACAGGATTTCAAACAGCGCGGCGCGATCTTCGGGCGCGAGGCGTCCGGCGGCGTGGATGGCCTTGGGCCAGTACAGGTGCTCAAGCTTCTGGACGACGGCGGCGGCCCGGAAATTCCGGGTGACGTATTCCTTCAGGTCGATCATGTCGTCTTCGCTGAAGGAGGCCCGCCACGGTTCGCCTTTGGCCTTTTTCGCCAGTTCGTCCACGCGGGCGGCGAGGGCGTCCTCGTCGGGCGGGGTGAGGTGGCGGCAGTCGGCGTAGTAGGTATTCGTCAGGATTTTGACGATATCCAGTTCGGACAGCAGGCGCAGTTTCACGGGAAACATGGCCGGGGCTCCGCTCGGCGTCAGGGTGAAGCGCGTGACGAGGCCCGTGGACTCCTTGCCGCCCGCCGGGTTGATGTCCTGAATGAAATCGGCGGATTCGCCGCCGAGCGCCGCGAGCAGCGAGCCGTCGGCATCCTGCGCCAACGCCGAGATGAGGTAGGACTTCCCGGACTGGCTTGGGCCGAACACGCCCACGCACATTTTCCGCGCGGCGGTGGCGGCCTCCTTGCGCAGGGCGCGGGCGAGCCGGTTGCTCTCGCGCAGGAGCGCCTCGC
>ENA-OVGC01003204-OVGC01003204.1-human-gut-metagenome-genome-assembly--contig:-NODE-3204-length-10103-cov-1.919586_pt1 | contig 10103 bp, 7 predicted proteins | sample MGYA00237768_ERZ505415 | MGnify/ENA primary metagenome ERZ505415 (study PRJEB26158, sample SAMN06016382) | human gut metagenome | biome: human gut; feature: ankylosing spondylitis patient; material...
TGCCATCGGCATGAGCGAGGACGCCATCGACCTGAAATACGCGAAACAGGTCGCGGATTACATCCACAGCGACCACACGGAGGTCATCATCTCCAAGGAGGACGTTCTTGCCGCGCTGGAGCCGGTGGTGGCGCTGCTGGGAACCTTCGACATCACCACCATCCGCGCCAGCATCGGCATGTATCTGGTGTGCAAGGCCATTCACGAAACGACCGACATCCGGGTGCTGCTCACCGGTGAGATCTCCGACGAGCTGTTTGGCTACAAGTACACCGACTTTGCCCCATCCGCCAAGGCGTTCCAGGAGGAAGCCCAGAAGCGTATCCGGGAGCTGCACATGTACGACGTGCTTCGGGCAGACCGGTGCATCAGCGTCAATTCTCTGGAAGCGCGGGTACCCTTCGGCGACCTGGACTTTGTCAAGTACGTCATGGCCATCGACCCGGAGATGAAGCTGAACAAGTACGGAAAGGGCAAGTATCTGCTGCGCCACGCCTTTGAAAAGGGGGATTATCTGCCCCACGACATTCTCTGGCGGGAAAAGGCGGCTTTCTCCGACGCCGTGGGTCACTCCATGGTGGACTATCTCAAGGAATATGCCGAAACCGTCTATACGCAGGAAGAATTTGAGGAAAAACGGGCAAAGTATACCCATGCCCAGCCGTTTACCAAAGAGTCCCTGCTTTACCGGGAGATTTTCGAGAAATACTATCCCGGACAGAGCCAGATGATCGTGGACTTCTGGATGCCCAACAAATCCTGGGAGGGCTGCAATGTGAACGATCCCTCCGCCCGCGTCCTGGCCAACTACGGCGACAGCGGGAAATAATCAGGTTTCTGCACCAGTACGGAAAGACAAAAGCTCCAATTTTTGCCCCGCAAAGACAGCACATATCGTGGAAATGATGATTGCGTTCCGCCACATATTGTGTTATTCTAAAGGGTGTGAGATGGGGGCCGCAGATGGCTGCCGCCGTTTCCTGAAACCGACAATGAATACACATATGGAGGTAAACACAAATGGAAAAATTGCAGCAGCTGTATGAGGGCAAGGCCAAAAAGGTTTTCGCCACCGACGATCCCGAGCTTCTGATCGTGGATTACAAGGACGACGCCACCGCCTTCAACGGGCTGAAAAAGGGCACCATTGCGGGCAAGGGCGTCATCAACAACCAGATGAGCAACCGCCTGATGGCTTATCTTGAAAAGCAGGGCATTCCCACCCACTTTGTCAAGGAGCTGTCCGAGCGGGAAACGCTGGTAAAGAAGGTCTCCATCGTTCCGCTGGAAGTCATCGTCCGCAACATCGCTGCCGGCTCCTTCTCCAAGCACTACGGCGTGGAGGAAGGCGTTGTGTTCGAGCAGCCCACCATTGAGTTCTCCTATAAAAATGACGAGCTGGGCGATCCGCTGCTCAATACCTATCACGCCCTCGCTCTGAAGCTGGCGACCCCCGAAGAGATCAAGACCATTGAAGACTACTCCTTCCGGATCAACGACGCGCTGAAAGCCTTCTGGCTGACCTGCGGCGTGACTCTGGTGGATTTCAAGCTGGAATTCGGCCGCCTGTCCGACGGCACCATCGTTCTGGCTGACGAGATCAGCCCCGACACCAGCCGCCTGTGGGACAGCAAGACCCACGAGAAGCTGGACAAGGATCGTTTCCGCCGGGACATGGGCGGCGTGGAGGAAGCCTACGCCGAGATCATGAAGCGTCTGGAAGAACATCTGAAATAAGTGCAGTTTTACAGGACGGAGGGATTCCTCCGCCCTGTAAACGTGCTGTCAACGACCCTCGGAGGAAATATTCAGGAGGCTATTATCATGGCGAATTGTGCGATCGTAGGCATCAACTGGGGCGACGAGGGCAAGGGCCGCATGGTCGACTACCTCACCGACCGTTTCGACGTGGTCGTGCGCTATCAGGGCGGCGGCAACGCGGGCCACACCGTCATCAACGACATGGGCAAATTTGCCCTGCACCTGCTGCCCTCCGGCATTTTCCGGGAGGGTGTCGTGAATATCCTCGGGAACGGCGTCGCCGTTGACCCGGAAAACCTGTGGCAGGAAATGCAGGATGTTGCCCAAAAGGGCGTCCCCATCACGCCGGACAACCTGAAAATCAGCGACCGGGCGTCTCTGCTGCTGCCCTGGCACCGTCTTCAGGACGGTCTGGAGGAAGCCCGTCTGAAGGATAAAAAGTACGGCTCCACCAAGCAGGGCATTGCGCCTTTTTACTCCGATAAATACCAGAAAAAGACCATTATGGCGGGAGAACTCCTGCATTCCGAGCATCTTTATGAGCATTTGCAGGATTTGCTGGAGTGGAAGAATCTGACGCTCACCGGCGTTTACGGCGCTGAGCCTGTCACCATGGACGAGCTGAAAGCGTGGATGGACAATTACTGCGAGAAGATCAAGCCCTTCATCTGCGACACCGGCGCCTTCCTGCGCCAGGCCCAGGCCGAGGGCAAGCACATCCTGTTTGAGGCCCAGCTGGGCTCCCTGCGGGATCTGGACTACGGCATCTACCCCTACACCACCTCTTCCAATGCCATTGCCGCCTACGCCCCTGTGGGTTCCGGTCTGCCCACCGCCAAGATTGACGAGGTCATCGGCGTTGTGAAAGCCTACTCCACCTGCGTGGGCGAAGGCCCCTTTGTCTGCGAGATGTTCGGTGCCGAAGCGGACGCCCTCCGGGAGGCGGGCTTTGAGTACGGCGCAAAGACCGGCCGTCCCCGCCGGGTCGGCCCCATCGACCTGGTAGCCACCCGCTACGGCGTTCAGGTGCAGGCCGCGACCAACATCGCCCTGACCAAGCTGGACGTGCTGAGCTATCTGGACAAAATCCCCGTCTGCGCCCACTACGAGCTGAACGGGGAAGTGACCGATGAATTCCCGTTCCCCACGCTGCAAAGCAGCGCCAAGCCCGTGATGGAATACATGGAAGGCTGGAAGTGCGATATTTCCGGCGTGCGCAAGTGGGAAGACCTTCCCGAAGCGGCGCGGAACTACGTAAAGTACGTGGAAGAAAAGATCGGCTGCCGCATCGGCTACGTTTCCGTAGGCCCGGAGCGGGACAGCATCATCATTCGCTGAGCAGGGGGGCAGACTATGACGGATCAATACGAATCCCCCTTAAGCTCCCGGTATGCCTCCGACTATATGCTGCACCTTTTTTCCCAGCAGAAGCGGATTGAGACCTGGCGGAAGCTCTGGATTTCTCTTGCCAAGGCCGAGCATTCTCTGGGGCTGCCTATCACCGAGAAACAGATCGAGGAGCTGGAAGCCCACATCACGGACATTGACTTTGCCTGTGCCGCTGCCCGGGAAAAGGAAGTTCGCCACGATGTAATGGCCCACGTGTATACCTACGGCAAGGCCGCGCCCTCCGCCGCCGGTATCATCCACCTGGGTGCCACCAGCTGCTATGTTACCGACAACGCCGACATCGTTCTCTACCGGGACGGCCTGAAATACCTCCGGGGAGAGCTGCTGAAGGTCATCGCCAATCTTTCCCGCTTCGCGGAAACGTACAAGGCGACCCCCACGCTGGGCTACACCCATTATCAGCCCGCCCAGCTGGTCACGGTGGGCAAGCGGGCAACGCTGTGGATGCAGGATTTTGTCAGTGATCTGGTAGAGCTGGATTTTGTCGTGGAAACCATGAAATTCCTGGGCTGCCGGGGAACCACCGGCACGGAAGCCAGCTTCCTGGAGCTGTTTGACGGGGATACAGAAAAAATTGACGAGATGAACCGCCGCATCAGCGCCGACTTTGGCTTTAGTCAGTGCTTCGATGTCTGCGGCCAGACCTATCCCCGGAAGCTGGACAGCCGCATCCTGAATTGCCTTTCTTCCATTGCCCAGAGCTGCTACCGCATGGCAAACGACATTCGGCTTTTGCAGCACGACCGTCAGGTGGAAGAACCCTTTGAAAAGAACCAGATTGGTTCCTCCGCCATGGCCTACAAGCGCAACCCCATGCGCTGCGAGCGCATTTGCTCCCTGGCCCGGTATCTGATGGCGGATGCCCTGAATGCCCCCATGACCGCCTCCACCCAGTGGCTGGAGCGCACCCTGGACGATTCCGCCAACCGGCGTATCTCCATGCCCGAGGGTTTCCTCTGCGCCGACGCCATTCTCAGGCTGGCACAGAACGTCACCGACGGTCTGCACGTGAACGAAAAAATCGTGGAGAAGGCCGTGCGGGAGTATCTGCCCTTCATTGCCACGGAAAACCTGATGATGGAGGGCGTCAAGCATGGCGGCGACCGTCAGCAGCTCCATGAGATCATCCGCACCTGCTCCATGGACGCCACGGCCAAGATGAAAAACGGCGAACGCTGGGATCTTCTGGCCGATCTGGCAAACCATCCGGAGTTCGGCATGACGAAGCAGGAGATGGAGGCCGTTCTCGACCCCATGCTGTACACCGGCCGGTGCGCGGAGCAAGTGGAAAGCTATGTGAAAAAGGTAGCCCCTCTGATCGCCGGTATCGACAGCGAACAGGCGGAGATCAATATTTAACCGGCGGGCAGGGAAGGAGAGCCACTGTATGCAAGAAAAAATCCTGATTCTGGACTTTGGCGGACAGTACAATCAGCTGATCGCCCGGCGGGTGCGGGAGCAGAACGTCTACTGCGAGATCAAGCCCTACACCATGTCGATGGACGACATCCGCGCCTTCGGCCCCGCCGCCATCATCTTCACCGGCGGCCCCGCGACGGTATTTGAGCCGAACGCCCCCGCGCTCGACAACGCCATTTTCGAGCTGGGTCTGCCCATTCTCGGCATCTGCTACGGCCAGCAGCTGATGATCCATCAGCTCGGCGGCGCCTGCCGCAGAGCCGAGGTCCGCGAGTACGGCAAGGTGGAGCTGACGCACGACGGCACGAGTCTGCTGTTCGACGGCATCGAGCCGACGAGCATCTGCTGGATGAGCCACGGCGTCGAGGTCGAGCACGGCGCTTTTGACCGGGAGGTACGTGGCGGTTCCAAAGAGCATGTCCGTCGCGACGGCGTACATCTCAATGGGGCTCGCGTCGAAGGTCTCGTTGTCAAAGGGATCCAGGCGGTCCTGGACATCGTTGAAGATAAAGTCGTAACCCACAATGGAGCCCGTGGACGCAAACGATGCGGCGCCCATGAAGCGGTTGTCGTTGCAGAAAGCCAGGTTGATGCGGTTGGCACGGCCGATCTGGTGCGACTTGTAGTTCACGCCGTTGAGGGCGCCGGCCGATACGCCATATACCGCCGGAATCTCGACGCCGGCCTCCATGAGAACGTCGAGCACGCCGGCGGTAAACTGCCCACGAAAACTGCCACCCTCCAAGACGAGCGCGACCTTGCCGGCGTTCTTTGCCTTATCTTCTGCAGTCATATTGACCTCCTGCGATTGCGTTTTGGCTTTCTTCTACCCAGTTTTGGAATGGAGGGCGCGCAGGTTTTTCGAGGCGGCAGGTGCAGCGGAAAGTGCGTCCCAGTTTGAGGCGGGATTACGGGATGCGCTTTCCGCTTGGACCGCCGTTGGGAAAGCGCGACCCGTTCTGAGCGCGGATTCCGGGATATACTTTCCGCTAGCCATTCATTTGGAAATTGCATCCCATTCCGAATGAAGATTCCGGGATGCAGTTTCCGCTTGAGGCGTCATCCGGAAACTACGTCCCAGTCTGAGCGCGGATTCCGGGATGGACTTTCCGCCTGGGCCGCCATTGGGAAAGCGTGTCCCGGCCTGCGTTGACGCGGCGTTTTCTTTACGCTCGCGCCCTGCACAGAGTTCGATTCTCCGCGGTACGGGCTAGAAATGAAAAGGCAGGTAGATACGAATATCTCCCTGCCTATTACTTATGGTGGAGGCGCGGAGAATCGAACTCCGGTCCACGAAAGCCCCCTGATTGGCATCTCCAAGCTCAGTCGCTGGTTTAGTCTCGGACGCTTTGCGCGCAGCGACACGCTCGTGACGTCCTAACCGGTTCGGTCTTAGCCCACGCCATACCGATTACGTGCGCAGGAGCATTCCCCTAAGATGACGTCGCGCCGGTGTCGGGGAAATCACCGGGTTGACGCGCCGCTATAAACTAAGCAGCGAGAGCCATAGGCTCAAAAGAAGAGTTGTTGTCAATTCAATTTGACGGTACCCCTGTTTAACGAGGCGAGGAGACCTCGGCTTGCTTCCTCTCTCAGAGCTATCGTGTCGAAACCAGTCGCCCCCGAATGTCGGGAAAGTCTGGATGGCATTGGGTACGAGCACCCACCGCCCGTCGACTTTTCAAGGAACATGCGGGGCGAGCCCCGCTTGCCACGTTCTGAAAGCGGACAGCTGTTCTATGCACGAGCTGTGAAGACCCCAATGTGCGCCGCACTTCGCACTTTTGTTACCGATCGCGTCACGTATATTTTCGCCAAGCAAAATTGACCCGTCGAAAGGACCGTTATGGATACCAAGCAGCAACTCGTCGATGCCCTCGCAGGCCTGGGCTCAACCATTACCGAAGCTATGGATGTCATCGAGGGTTTTGTCCCCTGCGGACATCCCGCCCTCACGGTATCGAACGCACTCGTCGCGCTGGACGTTGACGATGATGCAGCTCTCGCCCAGCAGCTTGAGACCGTCGAGGGCTTTATCGACCACGTGAGTGAGAACCGCGGCGTGGCCGCCTACCACGGTATCGAGGTCGAGCTCGCGGGTCCCAAGGCCGATCTGTTCGCAGCAATCCGCGAGGTAGGCGCCCTTATGCAGACCGCAGGCGTCAAGAACACCCAGGTCAACGAGTGGGTCTACCGCAGTCTGGCAGCACTCGACAGCTCCGACGAAAAGGCAGCCGAGCAGCTCGCAGAAAGTCCCGCCATCAAGGCCGAGCTTTTGTAAATAGCAGACGCGGGCCCCTTGGCGCATCGTCGTCCAAGAGGCCCGCAAACAGTTCGCATCAACCGATAGCCGCGCCGCCGCGTTCGGCCAAAGCCAGAATCGGCATCATTTGGCGCGGGGTCTTTGCTGCAAGATCGGCATGTTCGAGCAGTTTTCGATCGTTGGTCACCAAGTAATCGACCTGGGCGCGTTTGCATGCGGCGAGTACCAAGTTGTCCTCGTAATCGCGATGGAGCGCTAAGTATTTGTCGGCCAGCCAAAGGTCCGACGCATCTGCACCCACGGCCGTGGCGTTTTCGGTCATGTTCCGAACAAACGCCAGCGCCGCATCGCCAATCGCGCGGGCAGAAGCCTCGCCGAGCGCTCCCCCGCTGGCAAGAACGCTGCGCTTCAGTTCGTGCTGTACAACATACAGTACGTCCTTGGCGATATGCACCGGAAAGAACAGCAATGCCCCCGCCTCCGTCGCCTGCCCAATAAACGCACGCGCGGCAAGCGACTCGGCATGGTCGACGCAAAACGAATCAACCCATACGTTGGCATCCACCATTATTTTGAGGGGAGCCCCGCTCACAGGATCATCCCCTTTTGGCGATAGCGCTCGTCCATGGCTTCGGAATAGATTGTGTCCCAATCGCGATTGTCGGATACGGGCGACGTAGCGATGCCCAGGTCCGCGTAAAGCTGATCCGCCGCCGCCCATGATGCGGCGAACGGAGTATCGTGCGCGACGGTCTGCCGCCGGTCGTCGACGGCCGCAAGCACTTCCTCGCACTGCCCGCCACCCTGCGCGACCTTGGCCACCACCTTTTTGATGAGCTCGGGCAGTGACCCGCCCGAAAGCCGCAACGCTTCCTCCGCATGGTCCTTGACCTGGCGATCCACGCGAACGTTCACCTGCGCCATGCCGCTAACAGCACCCATGTCGATCTCGCTCCCTTCAATTGCTAGCCTTGCTAGCAACACTATATAGAGAAGCTAGCAAATGTTCAAACGCAAAAGGCCTGCGCCCGGACGACACCGATGCCGTCTGGGCGCAGGCCAGATAACGTGGGCAAACACGTCTGCTAACGCAGGTACGCTTTTGAGTTGCCCAAGCTATAGGCGATTGTCGAGCCGTTGTGCAGCAGTGACGACGTCTGCGGGGTAATCGCGCCGGTAATACCCAATGCCAACAGCGCCGAGTTGGTGAGCATCACCTTAGAGTAGGATCGCGGCCAGATCCGTGTCGGTCAGGATGATATCGGCGACCTCCTTGGCGATGTCGCTTCCGCCACCCATTGCCAGCCCCACGTCGGCCAAACCGAGCGCCGGTGAATCGTTGACGCCGTCGCCCACCATGGCAACGTGGCGCCCCTCGCGCTTAATCCGCTCCACATAAGCGTACTTGTCCTCGGGCAGCAGCTCGGCCTTAAACTCGTCGACCCCTGCCTCTCGCGCAATGCGCTCGGCCGTGCGCTCGGAATCGCCCGTGAGCATGACCACGTGCTTGACGCCCAACGCATGCAGGTCGGCGATGGCCTCACGGACCCCGGGCTTAAGCGGATCCTCGATTCCGAGCACGCCCACAACGGTGCCGTCGACCGCCAGATACAGCGGCGACAGGCCCTGCATCTGGGACTCAATGCGCTCCTTAATGTCGGAATCGAGCTGCGCGCCCTCATCCTCAAACACAAAGTGTGCCGAGCCGATAATCGCGCGACGCCCTTCGATGGAGGAAGCGATGCCGTGCGCCACGATGTACTCGACGGCGGCATGGCGCTCGCGGTGCTCGAGCCCACGCTCGCGAGCAGCGTTGACGACGGCGCGTGCCACCGGATGCGGGAAATGCTCCTCCAAGCAAGCAGAAAGGCGCAGGACCTCGTCCTCGCTCCAGCCGTCGGTGGTGAGCACGCAAGCTAGACGCGGCTGTGCCTCGGTGAGCGTGCCGGTCTTATCAAACACAATGGTGTCGGCCTTGGCAAACGACTCAAAGTACTTCGCGCCCTTGACCATGACGCCCATCTTGGCAGCATCGCTCATGGCAGTCATGACGGCGACGGAACCCGTGAGCTTGAGTGCGCACGAGTAGTCGACCATCAGCGCCGCCGAGGTCTTAATGAGGCTGCGCGTGGTAAGCGCGACAAGGCACGCGAGCAGGAAGTTCCACGGGACGATCTTGTTGGCGAGGTCTTCCATGTGCGACTGGCCCTCGGACTTGAGCGAGTCGGCCGTCTGCACGAGCGAGACGATCGAGCGCAGTTTGGTTTGCGCCGTATTGGCGCGCACGCGCACCAAGATGCTGCCGTCTTCCACGACGGTTCCGGCGAACACGTCGTCGCCCACGCTGCGTTCGACGGCCAGCGGCTCGCCGGTCAGGGTCGCCTGGTTGACCATAGCGCTCCCCTGCTCGACAACACCGTCGATGCAAATGGACATGCCAGTACGCACGGCCACCAAGTCGCCGGGCTCGAGCTCGGCGGCGGCAACGCTTACCTCGATGTCGCCGACGACCTTTTGCGCCTTATCGGGCACATCGAGCAGCGAGTTGATGAGCTCGTTTTCGCTCATGGCGCGGGTGTAGTCCTCGAGCAGCTCGCCCACGTTGAGCAGGAACATCGTCTGGCCTGCGGTGTCGACATCACGTTTGACGAACGAAATGCCGATGGCCGAAGCGTCGAGCACGGGAACGGTCAGGCGCGGCTGCGCCAGCTCATGAAGGGCAGCGCGCAAAAAGGTCATGTAACCGGCTACGACAAACACCGCACGCAGGGGCGTGGGCAAAAACCAGCGACGCGCGTAATGGGCACCGACGAGTGTCGCTAGGTCCATAACGAGTTTGTGCTTGCGCGGCTCAAGCTGCATCACGTAACCCGTCTTTGCGTCGGCAATGGCCTGAGCGTCGAGCGCACCGACGGCGGCCAGCACGCTCGCGCGGCGCGGCTCATCGTATTCGAGCGCCATCTGGCCGATGCGGCCGTAGACGCGCACCTTGTGCACGCCGTCGATGTCGCCGCCAAGCTTAAGAAGTGCATCGAGATCGCTCTCTGGCACAGGACCCGCCAATTGAAGACGGGTCCTGCCGGGGATCTCGCTAATAATCGAGAATCTCATAGTTTGTGCCTGGGAGCGTTACTCGGCTGCCTCGTCAGCAGCGGCCTCGCTCTGGGTGATGTAAGCAGCCTCGGCAACCATGTCGTCGACATTAGCCTTGGCCTGCTCGACCATGTCCTGGTAGCCGTTCTTGATGCGC
>ENA-OVGC01003211-OVGC01003211.1-human-gut-metagenome-genome-assembly--contig:-NODE-3211-length-10093-cov-4.001195_pt1 | contig 10093 bp, 7 predicted proteins | sample MGYA00237768_ERZ505415 | MGnify/ENA primary metagenome ERZ505415 (study PRJEB26158, sample SAMN06016382) | human gut metagenome | biome: human gut; feature: ankylosing spondylitis patient; material...
CGAACTGCGCCTGCAAGTTGTTCATCACCCGCTCGATGGCCTTGTCGGTCAACGTTTGGCTCTTGTCCTCCAACACGAAACTCAACGCATAGGATTTCTTGCCTTCGGGCAACTTGTCGCCTTCGTAGACATCGAACAGCGAGACGCTTTTCAGCAACTTGCGCTCCGTGGCCAGTGCAATGGCGCGCAACTGCGCGAAGGTCACCTGCCGGTCGACCAGCAGCGCCAGGTCGCGCTTCACCTCCGGGAATTTCGACAACTCCTCGAAAGCGATGCGGTGCTTGCGCGTGGATTTCACGAGCGCATCGAAATTCATCTCCAAATAGTAGACCTCCTGTTTGAGGTCGAACGCACGGCGGATCCGCGGCGCCACGACACCCATTTGCAACAGCTCCCTGCCGTTGCCCGCCGACAGCGAAATGCCGTCGCCGAAGAGGTCGCTTTGCAGCGGCTCGCATTTCAGGGCGTAAATATCCAGCCCGAAGCGGCGCAGCAACTTCTCCGCCACGGCGCGCAACGTGAAGAACGACGACGCCTGCGGTTTGGCGTTCCACGACTGCGGCACGGCGGCACCCGTCACGGCGATCGCCAGCCGGTACTGTTCGGAGTAGGCCGAAAGCGGCTTTTCCGCATCGCGTGCCGCCTCGTCGTAGAAATAGCAATTGCCGAATTCGTAGAGTCTGAGGTTGCCGTTGCGCCGGTTGGCGTTGAGCTGCACGGCCTCCATCGTATTGAACAGCAACGTCTGCCGCATCACGTTCAGGTCGGCGCTCAACGGATTGAGAATCCGCACGCAACGGGCGGCGGGGTAGGAGGTCAGCCCTTCGTAATAGGACTCTTTGGTGAGCGAATTGGACATGATCTCGGTGAAACCGCCCGCCGTCAGGTAGTCGGCCGCAAGATTCATCAGCCGGTTGCGGTCGGGCTTCGCAGCATAGGAGAGCGTCGAGCGCACCTGTACCGGGATTTCGACGTTATTGTATCCGTAGATACGCAGCACCTCCTCCACCAGATCGGCTTCGCGCTGCACGTCCACGCGGTAGGGCGGCACCGCCACACGCCACACACCGTCGCGCTCGTCGAGGATCTTCACGTCGAGCGCATCGAGGATCGTGCGGTAGGTCTGTTCGGAGAGCTCCTTTCCGATCAGGGCATTCGACCGCGCGGGCGAGAAGTCGAAGACGAAATCGGCGGGTTCGCCGGCACTCACCTCGACGATGTCGCTCGAAATCCGGCCGCCGGCCAGCTCCTTGAAGAGCAACGCCGCGCGTTTGAGGGCATAGACCTGCAAACGCGGGTCGACGCCGCGTTCGAATCTCCACGACGAATCGGTATTCAGTCCGTGCCGCTTGGCGGTCTTGCGCACCCACACGGGATTGAAATAGGCGCTTTCGAGGAAGATGTCGGTCGTATCGTCGCCGACACCCGATTCCAGACCGCCGAAGACGCCGCCGATGCACATCGGACGTTCGGCCGAACAGATCATCAGGTCGCGGTCGCTCAGTTTGCGCTCCACGCCGTCGAGCGTCACGAACGGCGTTCCTTCGGCGCAGGTCTTCACGACGATCCTCCGGCCCTCGATCTTACGGGCGTCGAAGGCGTGCAGCGGCTGGCCGAGCTCGAAGAGAACGTAGTTGGTGATGTCCACCAGATTGTTTTTGGGATGAATGCCCGCCGCACGCAGCGCGTTCTGCATCCAGTCGGGCGAAGGGCCGATCTTGCAGCCGGTGATCGTCACTCCCGTGTAACGGGGTGCGGCCTCGGCATTTTCGACCGTGACGCCGATCTCCAACGCATGATCGTCGACCGCGAACGCCGACACGTCGGGCCACAGCACCCGTGCCTCCGCATCGCCCTTAGCGCGCAGATAGGCCGCCAGGTCGCGCGCCACGCCGATATGCGAAGCTGCATCGACGCGGTTGGGCGTCAGACCAACGCCGATCAGGTAGTCGTCCTCGATATGCAGATACTCCTTGGCCGGCATCCCGACTGGTGCATCGGCGGGCAGCTCCATGATACCGTCGTGCGACGCGCCGATCCCCAGCTCGTCCTCGGCGCAGAGCATTCCGAGCGACTCCACGCCGCGGATCTTGCTGCGCTTGATCTTGAACGCCTCGTCGCCTCCTTCGGGGTAGAGCACGGCACCCACCGTGGCGCAGAGCACCTTGAGTCCCTTGCGGCAGTTGGGGGCGCCGCAGACGATCCGCAAGGGCTCCGGAGCGCCCACGTCGACCGTCGTTACGTGCAGATGATCCGAATCGGGATGCTTCTCGCAGGTGAGCACTTCGCCCACGACGACGCCTTGCAGGCCGCCGCGCACGGTCTCGATCTTCTCGAACGACTCCACCTCCAGACCGATGTCCGTGAGGATAGTCGCCATCGCCTCGGCCGACAGGTCGGCGGCGATGTACTTTTTCAGCCAGTTGTAAGAGATATTCATATCGTTTCGAATTTTCTTTCCGATGAAATATAACGGACAAAAATACGAAAAAAATCGGCGAAAACGCTCGGTACGGCCAGAAAAATCGACTGCAAGCAATTCATTCTCTACCGCAGTTTCAAGTTTCCGATTTTTTTCTTATCTTCAACCAACAAAAACGAAAATCATGTATCGCATCCCCCGCATCGACTGCAACGTCGCATGTCCCGCATCGCTCGAAGAGGCCTTCGCACGCACCGTGCGCGAAACGGTCGCCTGCAACAACTGGCCGGCCGATTTCCCCTATGCCCCGCAAGTCGGGTTCCGCATCTTCCACACGGGCGCCGATCTGCTGCTGCGGTTCGACGTCGCGGAACGCTGTACGGCGGCCCGCACGCTCGACGACAACGGCCCCGTATGGACCGACTCCTGCGCGGAGTTCTTTTTCCGCCCCGAAGGGAGCGACTCCTACTACAACTTCGAATGCAACTGCATCGGCACGCTGCTCGTCGGGCACCGGCGCGACCGCACGCAGGCGGAACATGCCCCCGCCGAAGTGCTGCGCACCGTGCGGCGACGCGCGACCTATCCGCACGCTCCGCTGCCGGAAACCGAAGGCGACAACCGCTGGACGCTGACGCTCGCAATCCCCGCCGCCGCACTGTTCCGCGACCGGCTCGCAAGGTGGGACGGCGTACGGGGTGCGATGAACCTCTACAAATGCGGCGACGACCTCTCGTGCCCGCATTACCTCTCATGGCGGCCGGTCGGAACGCCTGCGCCCGATTTCCACCGCCCCGAGTTCTTCGAACCGGTATTTTTCGAACCGAAAAAACAATAAACGTCCGATGAAACCCAAGTACATTCTGGCGCTCGACCAGGGGACGACCTCCTCGCGCGCCGTCCTGTTCAACTCCCGCTGCGAGATCGTCTCGATGTCGCAGCGCCCCTTCAACCAACAGTTCCCGCAACCGGGATGGGTCGAACACAACCCGCTCGAAATCTGGTCAACGCAGTCCTTCGTCATGGAGAACGTCGTCAACAAGGCCGATATCGAATGGAGCGACATCGAAGCGCTGGGCATTACCAACCAGCGCGAGACGACCGTCGTATGGGACCGCCAGACGTCGGAACCCGTCTACAACGCGATCGTGTGGCAGGATCGCCGCACGGCCGACTACTGCGACGTGCTGCGCGAACGCGGTCTGACGAAGCGCATCCGCGAAAAGACGGGATTGATTCTCGACGCCTACTTCTCGGCGACCAAAATCCGCTGGATTCTCGACAACGTACCCGGCGCACGCGCGCGCGCCGAGCGGGACGAACTCTGTTTCGGCACGGTCGATTCGTGGCTCGCATGGCGGCTTTCGGGCGGGCGGCTCCACATCACCGACGTCTCGAACGCCTCGCGCACGATGCTCTTCAACATCCACACCCTCGACTGGGACGACGAACTGCTCGACCTGTTCGACATCCCGCGCTCGATGCTGCCCGAAGTCGTACCCACGAGCGCCGTATACGGCACGACCGACTGCCCGCAGATACCGGTGCCGATCCCGATCGCCTCGCTGGCGGGCGACCAGCAGGCCGCGCTTTTCGGGCAGCAGTGCATCGCCCCCTTCTCGGCCAAGACGACCTACGGCACGGGATGCTTCATCATGCTCAATACGGGCGACCGGCCCCACGCCTCGGCCAACAACCTGCTGGCCACCGTGGCGTGGCAGCTCGGCGGCAAGACGACCTATGCGCTCGAAGGAAGCGTCTTCGTAGGCGGTTCGGTCATCCAATGGCTGCGCGACGGGTTGAAACTCTTCTCCTCGTCGGCCGATTCGGAACCGCTGGCCGCATCGGTCGAAGATACGGGCGGCGTCTATCTGGTACCGGCACTGACGGGACTGGGCGCTCCCTACTGGGACCCCTATGCCCGCGGCACGATCGTCGGCATCACGCGCGGCACGACTTCCGCGCACATCACCCGGGCGGCGCTCGAAGCAATCGCCTTCGAGGTCGACGACGTGGTACGCGCCATGGCGGCCGATACGGGACACACCTCAACCGAGATGCGCGTCGACGGCGGTGCCGTGGCCAACAGCCTGCTGATGCAGTTCCAGGCCGATCTCACGGGCGTGCGCATCATCCGCCCCTCGGTCATGGAATCCACGGCGCTGGGGGCAGCCATGTTCGCCGGTCTCGCGGTGGGATTCTGGCATTCGACCGACGAAATTTGCGCCCTGCTCAAACCCGACCGCACCTTCTCACCCGAAGCCGCTCCGGCACTCATGGAACAACGCCGCAAACGCTGGCACGAGGCCGTGCGCCGCAGCCGGCATTGGGTCGAAGAGTAACGACAACCGTAAAAACGACTCGTCATGACACCTGTTCTGGCCGAATTCATCGGAACCGCCGTGATGCTGCTTCTGGGCACCGGCGTCTGCGCAAACGTTTCACTGGCCCGCACCAAAGGCAACGGCGCGGGGTGGATCGTCGTCATCGTCACCTGGGCGATGGCCGTCTTCACCGGAGTGGTGATCGCCGGTCCGTACAGCGGCGCACACCTCAATCCTTCGGTCACGCTGGCCTTCGCCGCGACGGGGCAGTTCCCGTGGAGCGACGTGCCGGGCTACGTGCTCGCCCAGATGCTGGGCGGTGCGGCGGGCGCGCTGGCCACATGGCTCTTCTACCGTCCCCATTTCGATCTGGAAGAGAACCCCGACACCATTCGCGGCGTTTTCTGCACCGCCCCCGCCGTCCGCAACCCGGCATCGAATCTATTGAGCGAGATAATCGCCACATTCGTATTGATTTTCACTATTTTCTATATCACGGAAGGACACCTTGCGTCGACCGAAGGCAACGTCCCTATCGGGCTGGGATCGGTCGGTGCGCTTCCCGTAGCGCTGGTCATCCTGGTCATCGGCGGCGCATTGGGCGGCACGACGGGCTATTCGCTCAACCCCGCCCGCGATCTTTCGCCGCGCATCGTCCACGCGCTGGTCCCGATCCGCCACAAGGGCGGCAGCGACTGGCGCTATGCGTGGATCGCCTCGGTCGGGCCGCTGCTCGGGGCGCTGCTCGCCGCAGGAGTTCAAGTGATGATCCGCTCCTGAAACACGAAAGCCGGAATCTCGATTCCGGCTTTCGTGTTCGAACGGGCAGGTATTCCGCAGGCATAGTTTTTGTTTCCGGAGGAGGAAAACGACAAGCCGGATGAGCAAATTCAAGCCCCACATCGCCCTGTTGGTGTGCAACATCCTTTGGGCGATGGACTATCCCTTCTACAACATCGTACTGCCCGAGTACGTCCACCCGATGGCCATGGTATCGGGCTCGCTGATCGCAACGGCGCTGCTGTCGCTCATTCCGCTCGCCTGGGAGAAATCCGAAAAGGTGGCACGCACCGACATCCGCAGACTGATCGGGGCCGCACTGCTCATCGGCGTGCTGCGCAAGGTCTTCATCATGTACGGACTCTCGATGACGTCGCCCATCGACGGATCGATCATCGACACGATCGTTCCGCTGCTCGTGCTGGTCGTCTCGGTGTTGTTGGGAATGGATCGCTTCACGAAACTCAAAGTCGCCGGTCTCGCGCTCGGCATGGCGGGAGCCGTCGCCGTCGTACTGACGGGCATCTCGGCCGCCCACACCCATTCGCACCTGTGGGGCAACATCCTGATTCTGCTCTGCGCCTGCGTTACGTCGCTCTACATGGTCTGGTTCAAACGGCTGATCGCCAAATACCGAATCACGACCGTCCTGCGCTGGCTCTATTGCACCGCCGCGATCGTCGCGCTGCCGTTCGGACTGCGGGCGATCATCCACACCGACTACGCCGCAATCGCGCAACATGCGCTCTTCCCGACCCTGTTCGTGCTGATCGTCCCGACCTATCTGCCCAACCTGATGCTCAACTATGCGCTCAAAACGGTGCAGCCGACCGTTTCGAGCATCTACACCTACCTGCAACCCGTGCTGGCCATCGCCATGTCGGTGGCAATGGGGCTGGACAAGCTGCACCTCGACACGGTGATCTTCGCCCTCGTGATCTTCACGGGCGTGGCACTGGTGCTGCGTTCCTACGCCACGCATCCCGACGCGCCCGCCTCGCGGATGCACTGAGAGGCCCGGCGGCTCCGCCGTTCTACCGCGAACCGATCCAGAGGAAGACCATACCGACGAGGATCAACGCCAGATCGATCGCCTTGGCGCGCAGGTTGCGTTCGCGGAAGAGCAGCGCGCCGAATCCGAACGAGACGACGACCGAGCCGCGGCGGATCATCGAGACGACCGAAATCATCGCTTCGGAGTCGCTCAACGCATAGAGATAGCAGAGATCGGCCGCCGACAGAAAAAGCGAAATGAAGGGAATGGCCCAGCTCCAATGGAAGGGCGTCGTACGCCTCCGGCGCGGCCACCAGATCAGCAGCACGGCCGCGGACATCATCCAGAACTGATAGAAGGTATACCAGCTCTGCACGAAGACAGGGTCGAGCCGGCGCGTGATGAACTTGTCGTACAACCCGCTCGCAGCCCCCAGCACGGCGGCCGCGGCGATGCAGTAGATCCAGACGTCGTGACGGAAATCGACCCCTTCCCTGCGGCTCGACCGGCTCAGCAGAAAGAGCGATCCTATGGCCAGCACCACGCCGACCCACTGATACCCGTTGAGCCGCTCGCCGAAGATCAGCATGGCCCCCACGAGCGTCATCACCGGCCGTGTGGCGTTGATCGGCCCGACGATCGTCAGCGGCAGATGTTTGATGCCGAAATAGCCGAATACCCACGAAGAGAGTACGATGCACGATTTCAACACGACGAGCAGGTGAGCGTGCAGATCGCCCGCAGGACAGCGCAGGGGCGTCGCGTCGAACCATCCCCAGCCGCCGGCCGTCGAGAGGATCGTCGGCAGGAACAACAGCGACGAAAAGAGGGTATTGAGCAGCAGCACCGGCAGCACGGCATTGTCGCGCAAAGCCTGCTTCTTCGCCACGTCGTACAATCCCAGCAGCAGCGCCGAGGTAAAAGCCAGCAGCAACCACATGGGGCGGCTACATCAGGTCTTCGCCGTAGACGGCGCCGGGCAGGTCGTGGAGGTTGTAGCGCGACGCCATCGACATGCCGTAGGCACCGGCCGACTTGATCGTCAGCAGGTCGCCGCGCACCGAACGGCGCAGGCTCACGTTCTCGTCGAACCGGTCGGTCGACTCGCAGGCCGTGCCGACGACCGTGTACTTGTCCGTGCGGTCGGTTTCGGCCGTGATGTTTTCGATGTTGTGGTAGGAGCCGTAGAGCGCGGGGCGGATCAACTCGGTCATCGAGGCGTCGACGATCAGCAGCTTGCGCCCCGTGGCGGTCGTCTTGTTGAACAGCACGCGCGTGATGAGTTCGCCGCACTCGCCGACGATCGACCGGCCGAATTCGAAATGCACCTCGCGGTCGCCGACCCGCAGATGGTTGTGGACGATGGCGAACAACGACGCGAAGTTGGGGATCGGCTCGTTTTCGGGCATGTCGTAGTTGATGCCCAGACCGCCGCCCACGTCGACGAAACGGAACGAAAAGCCCAGCCGTTCGAGGTTCTCGACGATGACGTTGACCTTCTGGCACATGTTCTCGAAGACGTGCAGTTCGCGGATCTGCGAACCGATGTGCAGGTGAACGCCCACGATGCGCAGGTGTTTCAGCGAACGGATCCGCTCGGCGTTGTCCAGAATCTCTTCGTAGGAGATGCCGAACTTGCTGTCGGCCTGGCCCGTATCGATGCAGTGGTTGGTCTTGGGATCGATGTCGGGATTGACGCGCAGGGCGACCTCCACCGTACGTCCCGCCTCGGCGGCCATCGCGTCGAGCACGAGCAGCTCCTCGATCGACTCGCAGTTGATCGCCATGATCTCCTGCTCGATGGCGTAGCGCAGCTCCTTGTCGCGCTTGCCCACGCCGGCATAGACGATGCTCTTCGGGTCGAAACCCGCCTCGATCGCCTTCTGCACCTCGTTGCCCGACGCGCAGTCGACGCCCAGCCCGTATTCGCGGATGATCGCAAGCAGACGGTCGTCGTAATTGGCCTTGATCGCGTAGTGCACCTTATAGTTGTACCGTTTCGACTCGTTGACCACGCTTTCGAGCGTCTGGCGCAACAACTCCGTGTCGTAAAGGTAGAAGGGGGTCTCCATGTCCCGCAAGCGGGAAGCGATACGTCTGCTTAACATAATCCGAATCTATTTAAATTAACTAACCTGCAATCAATTGGGCGATCACGAAGAGCGCCAGCGTGAGACTCGCCAACCCGTTGAGCGTGCCGAAGGCGATGCCGATGTTGCGCTGGCGCGAGGGGGTCACCAGCAGATGTTCCGCCGCGAGAATGGCCACGAACAACGCCTCGCCCGTCCACAGCAGCGCCCCCTGCGGACAATAGCTGCCGAACCACAGGAGCGCGCCCACGCTGACCGCATGGAGCGCCACGCTGATCGCGAGCGCCGTGCGCAGCGAAAACCGCTGGGGAATGGAGTGCAGGCCGTGCGCGCGGTCGTAGTCGGCGTCCTGCAAGGCATAGATGATGTCGAATCCCCCGCACCACGTCAGCACGAGCAGCGCCAGCACGCACGGCTCCCAGTCGAAACGCCCCGTCAGGGCGATGTAGGCACCGACGGGCGCGATCGAGAGCGACAGCCCCAGCACCAGATGCGCCGCCCAGGTGAAGCGTTTGCAATAGCTGTAACCCATGATGACGGCCAGCGCCACGGGCGACAGCAGCGCCGTCAGGCGGTTGATCGTCGCAGCGCACGCCACGAAGAGCAGAGCGTTGACCGCGACGAACGTCAGCGCCCGGCGGGGCGAGATCACGCCGGCGGGAATCTCCCGACCGGCCGTGCGGGGATTCGCGGCATCGATGCGCCGGTCGGCCCAGCGGTTGAATCCCATGGCCGTATTGCGTGCGAAGACCATGCACAGCACCACCTGCACCAGCGGCACGCACCACCACAGCGGTACCGGACAGACCTCCGCCAGCGCATATTTCCACATGGCATAGGCAAAGGCCATGAGCGCGAAGGGCATGGCGAAAATCGTGTGCTGGAACTTCACCAGACGCATATAGTCGGCAAATCGAGGCATTTCCGTAAGGGTTAACTCCGGCAAAGGTATGCAAAATAGCGATTCGGACGACCGTTCGACGGAAGAAAATCGCGCGGAAGGCCGGAAAAGACCGCCGGCATTTGGCGATTTTAAATCCGTATCGTATCTTTGTCGTGGATAAACCGCCCGCAGCGACGGCCCCGACCGAACCGATATACGCGGTTCCGCGATCCGGCCCGCACGCCCCGAAGCGGGAGAGACAAAACAAGCGGATTTACATGAAGAACATACGCAATTTTTGCATCATCGCCCACATCGACCACGGCAAAAGCACGCTGGCCGACCGGCTGTTGGAAAAAACCAACACCCTGAACCAGCGCGAGATGCAATCGCAGGTACTCGACGACATGGACCTCGAACGCGAGAAGGGCATCACCATCAAGAGCCACGCCATCCAGATGGAATACGCCGCGCGCGACGGCGAGCGGTACGTGCTCAACCTGATCGACACGCCGGGACACGTCGACTTCTCCTACGAGGTGTCGCGCGCGATCGCCTCGTGCGAAGGGGCGCTGCTGGTGGTCGACGCCACGCAGGGCA
>ENA-OVGC01003212-OVGC01003212.1-human-gut-metagenome-genome-assembly--contig:-NODE-3212-length-10092-cov-5.263027_pt1 | contig 10092 bp, 5 predicted proteins | sample MGYA00237768_ERZ505415 | MGnify/ENA primary metagenome ERZ505415 (study PRJEB26158, sample SAMN06016382) | human gut metagenome | biome: human gut; feature: ankylosing spondylitis patient; material...
CTTACCCTCGCGTCGGCCGCGATGATGCCCGCGGCACCACAGCGCAATCATCTGCGACACCATCTGGGCCTCGCGCTCACGTTTGCGTGTCAGCTCCGGTGTGTCGACCGGGCGCGCCATTAGCTCAGCCTCCCGTGCTCGACCGAAAGCGAGAAATCGGCAAACGCGCAGGTGCTGGCACGGTGGCTTACGAGCACAATGGTCTTGCCGCGGCGCTTGAGCTCGTCGATCGCCTGCATCACGGACGCCTCGTTGAGGGCATCGAGCGCGCTGGTGGGTTCGTCGAGCAAGATGAAAGGCGCGTCGTTGAGGAAGATGCGCGCAAGGCCGATGCGCTGGCGCTCGCCGCCCGAAAGCGAGTCGCCCAGCTCGGCAACGGGCGTGTCGAGTCCCTGCGGCAGACGATCGATGAGCGTGGTAAGTGAGGCGGAGCGGCAAGCGTCGAGCAGCTCGGCATCGGTGGCGTTGGCGTGCGCGACCAGCAGGTTCTCGCGTACGGTGCCGCAGAACAGATGTGTGTCCTGGGTCATATAGGCCTCGTGGCTGCGCAGGCTCGCCGTGTTGATGTGGCGGGCATCGACGCCGCTCACCGTGATGGTGCCGGCTGCGGGGTCCCAAAAGCGCATGAGCAGCTTAAGCAGCGTCGACTTACCCGAACCCGAGCGCCCCATGATGCAGGTCATGGTACCGGGCGCAAAGGTGCAGGTCACGTCGTCGAGGATGAGACTCGCAGCGGTGTCGTTCGCGACCTGCTCTGTGGCGCCCGCACCGCCCGCGTCCACGCCGCCCACATAGCTAAAGCTCACATGCTCGGCTGCGGCGCCGGCAAACTCAACGTTCTGTCCATCGGCGACCTCGGCGCACTGGGGCTGCTCGTCGAGCAAATCGAGCACGCGTGCGCCCGAGGCGAGCGTCTCCTGCAGTGAGGTGCCCAGGCGGCTCACGGCCATCACCGAGCCAAACGACGACACAAAGGTAAAGACGGCGACAAACGCTGCGGCAAAGTCAATCGTTCCCGCAGCCACCAGCTGCAGCGCACGCCCGAGCATCACCAGATTAGCCACAAGAATAAGCGCATCGGCTACGGCCTCGCTGACCGCCTGGCGGCGCTTGAGGCGCGCGTCCACGGCGCCGACTTGCTCGGTCAGCTTGCCCAGGGCACGGCTGCGATCGGTGCCACCGGCAAACTGGATGGTCTCGCCCGCGCCGCGCAGACTGTCGAGTACAAAGGCGCCCAGCTTACCGGCGCCCTCGCGGCTCTGGCGGCCGGTGGTGCCGCATGCCTTGGCCGAGGTCAGGGGCAGTAGCACGCCCAGGACCGCGTAGGCCACGAGCGCGATGCCCGCGAGCTCGGGGCTCACAGCCAGCAAAAAGCCCTCAAACACAACGGTGCAGACCAGAGCTATGGCAATGGGCGAGATGGTGTGCGCGTAGAAGACCTCGAGCAGCTCGATATCCGAGGTGACCAGGCTCACGAGCTCGCCCTTGCCGCGGCCCTCGAGCTTGGCGGGGGCGAGCTGGCGCAGGGCGCCAAATACCAGGTCGCGAATGTGTGCGAGCAGACGGCATGCGATGTAATGGTTGCAGAGCTGCTCGCCGTAGTGGAGCGGCCCGCGCGCGATGCCGCAGGCGGCGCAGGCCGCGCATGCTGCGATAAGACCAAGCCTCAAGGCGTTGCGGCCCAGCGCGGCCATAAGGCCAAGGGCGCCAAAGGCCGGCACGAACGCGGCGGTGAGCATGCCGATGCTGCCCAGCGCGACGGCTAGCACAAGCCAGCCGGCAAGCGGTCGGACGAGCCCCATCATGCGCCACATGATGGACGGCGCCGAGCGACGGGCGCGGCCGGAGTCAGGCGCCGCGGCAGCGGAAGACGAACTAGTACCGTTGAGGCCATCGGCACAGGCGGCGCTGCCGTCAACAGCCTCAACCGCGCCGGCATCCTCAGCATCACCCTCTGCATACGCATATGCCGAGAGCTGCTCCTGGCTGCTCCACATGCGCGCATAGGCGCCCGCGGCGGCCAAGAGCTCGCCGTGAGTCCCGTGCTCGGCAATGCGGCCGCGTTCCAGCACCAGGATCTGATCGGCGTCCACGATCGTCGACAGGCGGTGTGCCACCACAATTACAGTGTGCCCGCCGGCAAGCGACGCGATGACCTCGCCGATCGCGGCCTCGCTTGCGGCATCGACGTTGCTCGTAGCCTCGTCAAACACATAGATCGGCGAGTCGTGCAGCAGGGCGCGGGCCATGCACACGCGCTGGCGCTGGCCGCCCGAAAGGTTGGTGCCACCCTCGTTAATCACCATGTCGAGCCCGCCGTTGGCCTGCACAAAGGCCGCCACGCGCGTGCGGCCGAGCGCGCGCAAAAGCTCGGCGTCGGTGGCGTTGGGCTGGGCGAGCAGCAGGTTGTCGCGCAGGGTGCCGGCAAACAGGTAGCCGTTGGTGGGCACCAGGGTGACGGCACGCATGAGTGAGGCGGCCGTGGCATCGCGCAGCTCGACGCCGCCAATGCGAACGCTGCCACGGTAGGCACCCTTGCGGCCCGCGATAATCCCCGCGAGCGTGGACTTGCCGCCGCCGCTTTCGCCCACGAGTGCCACGAGCGAGCCGTGCGCAATGGTCGCGCTGGCGCTGTCCAGCACCGTGCGGTTGCCGTATGCATAGCTCACGCCCGCGAGCTCGATATCGCCGCGACCGTCAAGCTCAACATCGCCGCGCTCGGGCTCGGGCGTATCCAAAATGCCAAACATGCGGCGCGAGGCGGCCATGCCGTTCATGGCCGTGTGGAACAGCGATCCCAGGCGGCGCATGGGCAAAAAGAACTCCTGCGACAGAAAGACGATGAGGAAGGCCGCCTCAAAGCCGATCTTGCCCGTGGCGAGCTGCAGCGCGGCTACGATAATGCCGAGCGCGGCGCCCATATAGACGACCAGGTCCATAACGCAAATGGAGCGCAGCTGCATCACCAGCAGGCGCATGGTCGCTGTGCGGAAACGCTCGGACTCGGCGTTGATGCGCTCGTGCCAGCTGCGATCGGCCTGGTAGACCTTAAGGGTGGTGAGACCCTGCACGGCCTCCAGGAACATGCCGCCAAGATCGACATAGCTGCCCCAGTACTCGGCACCGATCTTTTTGGCGTTGCGCATGACCATCATGATGGAGACGGGGATGACCGGAACGCAGGCGAGCAGCAGCGCGGCGGGAAGACCCGCTTGGCCCACGAGCAGTACAAACAGCGTGATGGGTGCCAAGCCGGCAAAGAAGAGCTGCGGCAGGTAACCGCCAAAGTACACCTGGAGTTGCGTGGCGCCCTCGACGCTGGTCTGGACGGCCTCGGCGGTGGGGACGGTCTCGGTGTAGGAGGGGCCGAGTGCGGTGAGCTTGTCGTAGACGAGCGAGCGCACGCGGCGGACGGCCTCGAACGCGGCCTTGTCGCCGGCGCGTTGGGCCAGGTAGATGGAGGCGGCGCGCACGATGATGGCGGCGGCGAGCGGCAAGGCCGCCTGTGCGAGGGCATCGACGGCGAGCGCGGCGGAAAGACCGTCCGTGACGATGCCGCCCAAGATGCGCGCAAGCACCCACATCACCGTGATGTTTGCCATGAGCGCGATCCATTTAAACAGGACGCTCGCCACAATGTAGGGCGTTGCCTGCGGAACCAGGGAGAAGAGCCGCTTCTCGAACATGAAACCTCCGATGCCGTAACGGTGCCGGGCGGGGTCCTCGGCAGCCGATTAGTTAGCCAAATGCAACTAGAGTAACATCGTGCAGCAGGTAAGTATGCCGAGGGTAATTTTTTAGCCGATGAACTGCGTAGAAAGTCCAAAATTGTTGAGTGCAGCGAACTTTATGGCGGACGGAGTGCAGGCGCAATTCTGATCGTGTGCGGCCCCGCTCCAAAACGTGTACGTCAGCCTCCGAAAGCTGCAAAAAATGACATGTTTGGAGGCTGATGTACATGTTTGGATAGGGGCGAGGGCGGCGACGGACGAAAGTCACGCCTGTGCCACGTCCGATGTGCTAGCGTTTGGGTGAATAAAACGAGCCCGTGCGGAAAGGATCCGGACCGTATGCAACGTGGAAGTACATCTCCGCTGTCCCGCGAGACCGATGCGCCCGAAACCATCGTCAAGCTGGAGTGCGACATCGATGATGCGTCGCCCGAGGTACTCGCCTATGCCGCCGACCGCCTGCGCGAGGCCGGCGCCCGCGAGGTGCACTGGCTGCCCCTCTACTGCAAAAAAGGCCGCCCCGGCTGGCAGTTGCAGGTGATCTGCTCACACGAGGATATCGAGCGCCTGCAGACGATTATCTTTTTGGAGACCACGACCAACGCCATTCGTCGCCAGGTGATGGAACGCGTTTGCCTGCCGCGCCGATTCGAGCAGGTGACAACGCCTTGGGGCGAGGTATCCGTTAAGGTGGCGACCCTGCCCGATGGCAGTGAACGTGCGGCTCCCGAGTACGAGGACTGTGCTCGCCTTGCCCGCGAGCACAACGTGCCGCTCCAACGCGTGATGCAAGCGGCCCAAGCCGCGGCGTTGCGATTTGAGTGATGCGGGCGAGTGACGCGCCGCGCCAATCCAATTAACCCCACCGAAAGGACTCCCCATGAAATACCTCATCGCTTCCGACATTCACGGCTCGGCATACTGGACCGAGCGTCTGGTCGCCGCAATCGAATCCGAGCAGCCCGACCGCATCGTGCTGCTGGGCGACCTGCTCTACCACGGCCCGCGTAACGACCTGCCGCGCGACTACGCCCCCAAACGCGTGATTCCGCTGCTCAACGCCCTGGCCGACCGCATCATCGCGGTGCGCGGCAACTGCGACGCCGAGGTCGACCAGATGGTCCTCGACTTCCCCGTCATGGCTGACTACGCCACACTATTCGACGAGACCGGACGTGAACTGTTCCTGACGCACGGCCACGTCTTTGGCGCCGGCATGCATAACAGCGTTGACCACGCGCCCGCGCTGCCCGAGGGCTCCGCGCTCGTCTACGGCCATACGCACATCAAGGTTAACGAGGCAAGCGCCGCGCACCCGGGCCTGTGGCTCTTCAACCCCGGCAGCGTGAGCATCCCCAAGGACGGCACACATAGCTACGGCGTCTACGAGGGCGGCGCGTTCCGCCATGTGATCATGGGGGAGGACTAACCATGGCCGAGCATATGGCTCAGCAAAATGCCGAGGGTTCGCGCGACCTGTCCACGCTGGTAGACGCGTCGGCCGAGCTGCAGCATCTGGTGCAGACCATCTGGCGCCTGCGTCAGCCCGACGGCTGCCCGTGGGACCGCGAGCAGACGCACCGCAGCATTGGCAAGAACATGATCGAGGAAGCCTACGAGGCGCTCGACTGCATCGAGGCCGACGACGCGGCACACCTGCGCGAGGAGTTGGGCGACGTGCTCATGCAGGTCGTACTGCATGCGCAGATTGCGGCGGATGCCGGCGAGTTTTCGCTGGCCGATGTGGCGCGCGATATCGACGCCAAGCTCATCCGTCGTCACCCGCACGTGTTTGGCGATGCGGATGCCGACAACTCCGACGAGGTGCTCAAGATTTGGGACGAGGTCAAGCTTGCCGAGAAGGCCGCCAAAGACCAGGCCGTGGCGGCAGGCGGGGCCGCACCCGAGGGTCTGCTCGACGGTGTGCCCACGCACCTGCCGGCGCTGATGCAGGCTCAGAAGGTGTCGCGCAAGGCGGCTGCCGTGGGCTTTGAGTGGGAGACGGTCCAGGACGTGTGGGACGAGGTCGCTGAGGAGCGTGCCGAGTTTGAGGCCGAGGCTCCCGGCTCGCCCGAGCGCGAGATGGAGTTTGGCGACCTGCTCTTTGCCCTGGTCAACGTTGCGCGCAAGGAGGGAATCGACGCCGAGAGCGCCCTGCGTGCCAGCACGTCAAAGTTCCGCCGCCGCTGGGCCGCGATGGAGCAGATGGCGGCCGACGCCCACGTGGATCTGGCCGAGCTTTCGACCCACGGCCTCAATGACCTCTGGGATGCCGCAAAGGCAGAGGAGTAAGACTGCGGGGGCGACGGGACGGACTTTCTCATCGCCCCTATTATTTTTCAAAAAGATTGTATCCCTTGGCTAACTTAGGGCATAATGCAAAAAGTGCGATAAGGCTAACTTATGAACCTGCGCGCCACTGTAGCGTGCAAGCCGTGTCGCCAAGCATTCAACCCGTTTCCAAGTGAGAGGGAGACAACATGAGCGATATTTTGGATGTCTACGGTCGCGAGGTACTCGACAGCCGCGGCAACCCCACCGTCGAGGTCGAGGTCGTGCTCGAGGACGGCAGCTTCGGCCGCGCGATGGTGCCTTCGGGCGCTTCGACCGGCGCCTTTGAGGCATGCGAGCTGCGCGATGGCGACAAGGGCCGCTACCTGGGCAAGGGCGTTTCGCAGGCCGTCGAGCACGTCAATAACGAGTGCGCTAACGCCGTCGTGGGCCTCGACGCCTTCGACCAGCGCGCCGTCGATGCCGCGCTGATTGCCGCGGACGGTACCCCCAACAAGACCAAGCTCGGTGCCAACGCCATCCTGGGCGTGTCGCTGGCCGTCGCCCGCGCCGCTGCCGAGTCGGCGGGTCTTTCGCTGTACCAGTACCTGGGCGGCGTCAACGCCCATCTGCTGCCCACGCCCATGATGAACATCCTCAACGGCGGCGTGCATGCCGACAATAACGTCGACTTCCAGGAGTTCATGATTATGCCCGTGGGTGCTCCGAGCTTTGTCGAAGGCCTGCGTTGGTGCGCCGAGGTCTACCACACCCTCAAGGGCGTGCTGCACGAGGCCGGCCTGGGCGGCGGCGTGGGCGACGAGGGCGGCTTTGCGCCCAACCTTTCCAGCGACGAGGAGACCATCGAGACCATTCTGGCTGCCATCGAAAAGGCGGGCTATGTTCCGGGCAAGGACTTTATGCTGGCAATGGACGCCGCCGCCTCCGAGTGGAAGAGCCCCAAGGGCAAGGGCTTCTACAAGCTGCCCAAGGCGGGCACCGAGTTCACCTCCAGCGAGCTGATCGCCCACTGGAAGAGCCTGGTGGAGAAGTACCCCATCATCTCCATCGAGGACGGTCTGGACGAAGAGGACTGGGAGGGCTGGCAGCAGATGACCCGCGAGCTGGGCGGCAAGGTGCAGCTGGTGGGCGACGACCTGTTCGTGACCAACACCGAGCGTCTGGCAAAGGGCATCCAGCTGGGTGCGGGCAACGCCATCCTAATCAAGCTGAACCAGATCGGCTCTGTTTCTGAGACCTTGGAGGCCATCAAGATGGCACACAAGGCCGGTTACAACGCCATCAGCTCCCACCGCTCCGGCGAGACCGAGGACACCACCATTGCGGACTTGGCGGTGGCGCTGAACACCTGCCAGATCAAGACCGGTGCCCCCAGCCGCACCGAGCGTGTGGCAAAGTACAATCAGCTGCTGCGCATTGAGGAGCAGCTGGGCGAAAGCGCCGTCTACCCCGGCATGGAAGCGTTTTAAGTAAGATGATTTGGAATGCCCTCCGCGCTGCTTTGGGCATTTTCAGCGGAAATAGTATTTTTGATTTGTTGCTCAGAAACGCCTGCGGGCGTTTCTGAGCAACTTTTTTCATGGGAAGGGGTCGTAACGGCAAACGGCAGCTGCGATACTCCCAATATTTACCACCACGGCATTTGCAATCCTGCGGCGGGCTGGTTCGTATATAAGGCAGACCGGCACCCGGCAGCAGTCGGGACGGAATGAAACGAAAGGAGCAACCCTTCCATGTTTCAAGGCCTTGGGCCGCTGCTCAGCCTTTTGGGCGGCGGCAGCTTGACTAAGCTGCTTCTGTTTTTACTGAAGGGGCTATTCGGCTGAAACGGACGGTCTGAAAGGAGAATACCATGCTGATCGTATTGGAGCATCTGCTGGGTCGGATCAACCTGCCCGGTATGTGGTGGATCATCGCAGAGCGCTGGCTGTGATGTGACGCCCCGCAAAGCCGCTGCACTTTTTGTGCGGCGGCTTTTTTGCTGCGCGGGACGGTCTGGAATGCCCCGCCGGGCTGAACGCTCTCAAGCGCTGACCGGCAGAAACAAAAAAGCTCCCCCGAGGGGGAGCTGGCATCGCACAGCGATGACTGAGAGGGTTTATTGCAGCGCTTCGTCCAACACCTGCAGCAGGTGCTGGATATCCAGCGGCTTTGCGATATGGCCGTTCATACCGGCCTTCAGGGCGTTCTGCCTGTCCTCTTCAAAGGCGTTGGCGGTCATGGCAAAAATGGGGATGCCCGCCTTGCGGGGGTCGGGCAGGGCACGGATACGCCGGGTGGCTTCGTAACCGTCCATCCGGGGCATCTGGATGTCCATCAAAATCAGGTCGTACTGCCCGGGCGCAGCCTGCTCCATCTTTTCCACCGCTTCAACACCATCCTCGGCGGTATCCACAAGGAAGCCTGTTTCCTTCAGGATCTCCACGGCGATCTCCCGGTTCAGGGCGTTATCCTCCACCAGCAGCAGGTGCTTGCCGGCAAAGCTTGCCTTGGGCTGCAAAGCGGGCGTCTGGGTCGGCTGCACCCGGAAGGGCTCTGCCAGCACCTTGCGCAGCTCCGAGAGGAACAGCGGCTTTTCACAGAAGGCGGTCACGCCCGCGGCGCGCGCCTCCTCCTCGATATCTGCCCAGTCGTATGCGGTCAGGATGATGATGGGGCAGCTGTCCCCGATGACCTTGCGGATCCGCCGCACGATCTCGATGCCGTTCATATCCGGGATGAGCCAGTCGATGATATACACGCTGAAAGCATCGCCCTGCTCCACGGCGTACTTGGTGCGGATGACCGCTTCTTTGCCGGAGATGGTCCACTCCGGGCGCATGCCAATCTTGGAAAGCATGGTGCTGACGCTCAGGCAGGTGTTGGTGTCGTCGTCCGCCACCAGTGCCCGCAGCCCTTCCAGTTGGGGCAGCTGTTTGATCTCCGCCTTCTGCCCGCTGAGGGGGAAGCAGAGGTTCACGATGAACTCGCTGCCCTTGCCCGGCTCACTTTCAAGGGCGATGGTGCCGCCCATCAGGTCTACGATATTCTTGGTGATGGAAAGGCCGAGACCCGTGCCCTGAATGCCGCTGACGGTGGAGCTTTCCTCCCGGGCAAACTCCTCAAAGATGTGCTTCTGGAACTCCTTATTGATGCCGATGCCGTTATCCTTGATGCGGAACTCATAGTTGCCGCAGCCCTTGGGCGCACCGGGCTTCTGGGCGATGCGGATGCTCACCATGCCGCCGGTGGGGGTGAACTTGATGGCATTGGAAAGGATGTTCAGCAGCACCTGATTCAGCCGCAGCGGGTCGGTGATGATATCCTCGTCCACCACGTCCATGGTGTCGATGAACAGCGACAACCGTTTGGAGCTGATATTGGGCTGGATGATGGAGCGCACATCGTGCACGAGATCCGGCAGGTGCACCGCCTTTTCCTCGATCTTCACCTTGCCGCTCTCAATGCGGCTCATATCCAGCACATCGTTGATGAGGGAGAGCAGGTGCTGGCTGGAAGTGGAGATCTTTTTCAGGTAGTCCAGCACCTGTTCCTTATTCTCAACATGGGTCGCCGCCAGCGAGGTAAAGCCGATAATGGCGTTCATCGGGGTGCGGATGTCGTGGCTCATGTTGAACAAGAACTCCCGCTTGGCGCGGTTTGCCGCCGCCTCGTGCCGGACGGCAAGCTCCAGCTTGCGGTTCTGTTCCTCCAGCTGGGCGTGGTATTCCCGCTCCTGCTCCTTTTTTTGCTGCTCCGCAGCCTTTATGGAGCGATAGCGCAGCATTTGCAGCACTGCCACGCAGCTCAGATAGAGGATCAGCGCAGCCAGCAGCGTGCTGCTGGTATTGCGGAACACCGATTTTTCGCTGATATAGAGATACAGGTCAAAATTCCGTCCGTTGCTGTACATCCCGAAATAGCAGCCGGAATTTGCCCAGTCGCGGGTGTGGGTCAAGGTATCGGGCGCACCGGCTTTGCGGATGCCCTGCACCAGCGGGCTGTTCGTGGTGTACAGTCCGATGAGGCTCGGGTCGTTTGCGGCGATCACCTTGTTGTCCTGCACGATAAAGATGGTGCCGCTGATGTT
>ENA-OVGC01003214-OVGC01003214.1-human-gut-metagenome-genome-assembly--contig:-NODE-3214-length-10088-cov-3.674773_pt1 | contig 10088 bp, 4 predicted proteins | sample MGYA00237768_ERZ505415 | MGnify/ENA primary metagenome ERZ505415 (study PRJEB26158, sample SAMN06016382) | human gut metagenome | biome: human gut; feature: ankylosing spondylitis patient; material...
CCGCCATGAGTAGTCGAAGATAAGCGGATCGCCATCGGCCCCCCACACTGTTACAAGCGCGGTTGCGTCTTTTTCAAATAGATCTTTTTCTTCGCTATTATCCCCCCAGCTACGAGCCTGCGTCAACCATTTGTCAAAGTTGAATTCCGGACGCGTACGCAACAGTTCATCGGCATCGCGCAACATTTCGAGAAAACGGTTGCTATGCAGGGCGAATGCTTCCTTGTCTTTTTTACGGAACGCCTTTGCCGCTTGTTTATGGATAACCTGTCCGAGGTTAGACATCAGCTGGCGCTGGATATCGACAATATCAAAACGATAAGGATCGGAGTCTTCCAATCGGGCGGCATCTTTTAGTAACAAGCCTTCGGCCTGGACTACCGACAGAGGAGAGTAGGGTATCCCCAGGCCGGCATTCGGGCCGGATTTTTTTACGTTCACAGCTGGACGGGCGGCGATGATGGAACTGCGTTCTGTCCCGTTTGTTCCGGGGCGATAGGGCCCTTCTAACAGATGCAACCAAGCCTGATGCGCGTTTTCGGACGGTTTTCCGTAGCGACGGTCTGCGTAACGGCAGAGCCATTCTTCGATATTGACTTCATCTTTATGGAGAGGCATTTCAAAAGCCAGATCATAATATACCGGATTTTGCTCGATAGACTCCATAAAGAGACCGGAACCACAAACATTCGGATTCTTTTTCACCGCATTTACATATTGGTTGGAAGCAAGCAGACGCAAATCTCCGTGCAGGTTGATACGTCCCCCGAAGTTATGCAGATTTCCGGTAACAAGCGGATACCCCCAGCAAGCATTTTCCTGCTGGCTTTTGGCCCCGTTCAAGTCCAGGATCAGCAGATTCTCTTTCGGAACAGCTTTCACGATCGGTTCGCGAAGACTCCATGCTTGCATGGCCCAAACCGAATTCGGATCAAAATCGTTGAAAAGTTTATGGATAGCGTTACCAACGGCACGCAGATATTCCGGTGTATCGACAGGCGGCTGGCTTTCGTGAAACGGATCGGCCGCATAAACACCGTGCGCTCCGTAGAGTTTCTTTTCTTCTTCCAGGAAGTCACGTCCGATCACTGTGAATAAAGAATCAGTCGGGTCCAACTGTGCAGCCCCGGTAAAACCGCACCAGGAAGGCTGCAACTGTATCTTGGCATCCGGGTATTTTTCTTTCAGTTCACGTGGAACATAGCCGGAGAATCCTTGTTGAATGGGTTGCATCCCCAATTCCAACTCCCGGTCGATAATCTGTTTTCCCAAAACGATATGCTTGTCAATCCAGGATTTGGGGAGTGGCCCTCCATAGCTTTGCAAGTTCTGCATCCATTGCCATGCGAAATGTCCTGGACCGGCCAGAAACTGGCGAGCCTCTTCATCTGTAAACTTATGTTTGAGTAGGGTATTGTACCAAACAGCTTCCAGCCCGACAACAGACAAAGGCATATTAATCGAGTTCATTGCCATAAAGTCAAGCTCTCGCTGCCAGCGTTCCCAATCCCACCAGGCAGCCGAGTAACTGACCGTACAATAATTCATATAGACACGGTATTTGCCGTTGATCGTGTTTTTAACGGGGGCGGGCATGGGCAATTGCTTTGGCAGGTCCAGTTGATTGCCGAACCAGGAAACATGTGCATTACAAGTGTATTTCAAATATTGGTTGAACGCCGTCGCCAGTGAGATCGTGTTATTTCCACGCAGTACGACTTTGCCGTTGTCGGACGTGATCTCGTATGCATCCATTCCGTCGATTGGTTCCATTAATTCCAGTTTGAATTGTTCCCCGTATCCGGGAGTCACACGTTCGATCAAGTCGTAGGCCGCTTGTATCCGCGGGTCATTTTTACATCCTGTACACACTAGGATGAAAGTAAGCAGTAGTAATTTAAGTTTCATTCTGTTTGTTGAATTATGTTATTCGATGATGTACCAATTATAGCCTTTTGCCGGAATCCGTATCTTCAACAAGATGGAATAATTGCGGGCGAGCGAGTACTCCTTCCCATTTTTGTCCTGTTCTTTTACGATTGCCTTATTTGTCAGTCCTGTATAATATAAAGGAACTTCGATTTCTCTCTCTATCGCGATATCCAACGGATTATAAACGGAAATGAAGGCTTTCCGCTTCGATTGCGGGTTGACATGCATGATGCCATCCCAATCCTGTCCGTCCGGACGTCTCAAATGGATAATGTCCGAATCCAATATTTGGCGGTACTGCTTGTAGAAAGCAACCCATTGGGTCACCAGTTTCCGGGTTTGTTCCGTGTCATAGAGGCGGGGACCACGATAGCAAGCTTGCACACCGGCACCGAACAGGTTACGCAGCCTTGTCTCATAATGAGACAAGTGTTCGTTCAACGGTTCAATAGTGGCAGCCGCTCCACCACCGTGATATTGGGTGAGGGGAACGAACATAAAGCCCATGCTGGGCGTTTTCTGCCAGGTACCATCGTAGATATTCTGCCGTTCGATAATTTCTTGGTAGGACCTTGGCAGGGACCAGTTGGTTTCAACATACCCCATCGGAGTTTTGTTGGAACCCATCAGAAAATACCAATCCGGGACATTCAGATAGATACCTTTTGCCCGGCACCACTGATAGAACGAGCTGATCCTATTCCACTGTTTCCACTGCGAATCCAGATATCCTTTGTGCCCACTGTGGACAGTAGAGGAACAGGGATCGCCGGGATAGGAACCGTCGTTCTCGAAAACATTCATACCGGTCGTATGGAAGAAGTTCTTCAGACGCTTGAAATAATCACTGCCCCAATCTGAAGCGATACAAGGAGAAAGCCCGAAACGACTGCCTTCTTCGCGTGTCTTTGCCGGATAGCCCGTGTGATGGCTAATCGCCGCATCTTTCGGTTTGGCACCACGGCTTGCTAATAGCGAATAGCCACCGATGGCAATGCCTTTGTCAGCAGCATAGCTATTCAAAGCTTTCATGCGTTGGAGATAAGATACCGAATCGTTTTCGATCTGGAAACCGCTACCGAAGGTCATGATTACCATTTCGAAGCCGACAGCCGCACATTGGTCGATTGCCTGTTTGACTGCCTGGTCACTTGATTCTCTTACGTGCATAAAGATCGGATTCTCCTGTGTCCAGGGAGCCATCATGCGCCAGAATCGACACTCGGCAAGTCCTCGTCTTTCCTGGTCTGTCGCATCGCGGAGCATTTCGAAGGCACGGCAGGAGGTGAAACTTTCTCCCGGTGCAATCTCTTCAGCCGGTCCTAACAGAGGTGTTACTTCCAACCGTGCCGGCTTATATTGGCCGTAATAGCGGATACCGGTAAATTCGTATTCCGGATGATCGAATACCCAACGGACGGCGGGATTGTCTTTCATTGCTTCCATATCTCCACCCATCGCATAATCCGTAACGACGAACAATTGGGTGAAACGGTCGATATAGTCACGCGGAGCATCCGTCTGTACTGGTCTTTTGCGGTAATCTTCCGTATAGTATCCCGTTTTTTGTGCCATCATGCGCACCTCATGGGGCTCACCATAGTGGACTTTCGGGGCAGTCTCAACCAACGCAAGAACTTCTGATTTGAATGAATCCAGTGTAACAGCCTTTTGTCCGTTGTTTTCGATCTCGATCCATTTAGACAGGATCGGAGCTCCATCATATAGTTCATAGACGATACGGATGGTTAACCCTTTGCATTCGTCTACAATTTTTCGGGGAGCCCTATAAGTGAAGGTGATGCGTTTGCCGGGCACAGGCCACGGATATCGATTGCTAATCCAGGCCTCGTTCGGTTTCCAAGGAAAGCGTTCTTTTGTTTCGCTAACCGTATAACCAGCCAAGACAAATGCCGAATCGCACAGCTGCATGCCGGACAGGAAATCTTTTGTCAGGAAATTATGGACAGGCTGCCCTTCCAAACCTCCGACTGGATACTCTTTTCCATTGATGACAAGCACGGCTTCCGGTCGCACGGCACGCAATTCGTTTTGTCCCGTCATCAGATTATCCAGTGCGATTGTCGCACCGTTGGGTGTTAGTGAAAAGGAACGACGAAGAAGACCGTTTGTCAATTCAATTTGTTTCTTATCCGATGAAAGATTGACCTCCGTCTTATACGGGCTTCCGTCGATCAGCCAATCCTTGTTTTCGGCAAAGAGCGATTGCTGTAACAGGATACAGCAAAAAGTAAGAATTGTGTTTTTCATGTGTGACTATTATTTTTTACTGATGTCCTATAGACGAACAAAAAAAGCGTTACCCTATGGCAAGCAACACTTTTTTGTTATCTCACTATTTTCAGGCCCCTCAAATCACTGCCAGAGACATTCTGGAAGACGCTGAGTCCGAATTCCGGGATTACGGCCAGCACATGGTCGAATACGTCGGATTGAATGCCTTCGTAAGGAACCCAGTCTTTCACGGAGGAGAAGAAATAAAGTTCGATCGGAATACCAGTTTCTGTCGGTTGCAACTGGCGGACCATGCAAGTCAGTTCCTTACTGACCTCCGGGAGGCTTTTCAGATAATTGACCAGGTAGGCGCGAAACACACCTATATTCGTTTGCCGACGGCCGTTTACGCGGATGGAATCATCGATCCGGTGCGCCTCGTTATAGGCGTTCAGTTCTTTTTCTTTCTCGTCGATATAGTCTGTCAGCAAGGAGATTTTGCGGAATTTTGCCAACATCTCAGGCGTACAGAAACTCACGCTGTTCATATCGATATTGATGGAGCGCTTGATCCGCCGTCCGGGAGATTCTGACATCCCACGCCAGTTCTGGAAAGCATCGCTCACTAAGGCATAAGGGGGAATCGTCGTGATCGTATTGTCGAAGTTCTTGACTTTGACTGCGTTCAGCGTGACTTCGATAACCGTCCCGTTCGCCCCATATTTCTCCATCGTGATCCAGTCGCCCGGACGCAGCATATCGTTGGCGGAAAGCTGTATGCCGGCTACGAATCCTAAGAGCGTATCCTTAAACACCAGCATCAGGATAGCGGCGGAAGCGCCCAGTCCGGCGAACAGCGTCGTTGGTGATTTGCCGATCAGAATGCTGATGATCAGTATAAAACCAATAAAAAAAACGGCTACCTGCAATAGTTGGATGAAACCTTTCAGCGGCTTGTTCTTGAGTGATTCCTTCCGGTTATATATTTCATGCACGACGTTCAGGGAGGCACTGATGAAACGAAGTGAAACGGCAATGATGTAGATCTTGCATATCATTTGCAGGATTCCCAATATCTTGGGCGTCTCATCAACCGGGAAAGCCAGTGGCAACAGCACATACACCAGGATGGCAGGGATCATGTGCATCAGCTTGTTGATAATCTTGCGCTCAACGATCAAGTCGTCCCATTGGTTGCGGGTTCTCTTCGCAAGCCGTTTGAACATATTCAGAAAAATATAGCGGCAAGCATAGTCGATGCCGACCGTTACGGCAATGATCAGCAGCAGGACGATCGTATTGTCCAGTTCATTTGCCGAACTGCTGATAATCCCCCATTCGATCAAATGATTGTTAATCCATTCTTGTATTGCGTGCATATCTTTAAATGATTAGTTAAGTATACTTGTGATAACCTTGAATTTGTATACAAAACTAACTAATAAAAATACAATATTCCCCATAAAAAGCGATAAAAAGGTCATTTTTTGAGATACAGCCGATTACCAAATAAAAATATTACCCCTGTGGAAAAATCAATTTTCAAGCCCATGTGTTTCGGTTTGGACCAATGGGTATTTTCACAAATTTGGCAATAAAGTCTGTTTTTTCATTATCCTTACTCCGAATATTGGTAAACCTTTAATTCGAACTTGGGAACCATTGCGAAGAAATGGTCGAAGATGTCCGACTGGATACGTTCGTATTCCTTCCATATTTTATTGCGGGAGAAGAAATAGATCTGGATAGGTACGCCATATTCAGTCGATTGCAACTGGCTGATGATTAAATCGAGATCGGTGTTGACGACCGGAAGGCTTGTCAGGTATTTCTCCACATAGACACGGAACATCTGCGAATTGGTAGGTGTCACGCCTTCGTCCGGCTTGTAGTCGGCAAGCAAAGGGATTTCCTTGCGGAATGTGTTGAGCATGTCCGGAGTACAGAACTTGATGGTATTGAGGTCGAGAAAAATGGACTTCATCACACGGCGGCCTCCCGATTCGACCATGCCCCGCCAGTTCTGGAACGAAGCGCTTACCAACGTATAAGGCGGGATGGTGGAAATGGTATTATCGAAATTCTGAATCTTGACTGTGTTCAGCGTAATTTCCTGTACGATACCGTTCGCGTTTGAACCAGGAACCGTGATCCAGTCGCCCGGCCGAAGCATATCGTTGGCGGAAAGCTGTATGCCCGCCACGAATCCTAAAATCGTATCCTTGAATACCAACATCAGGATTGCTGCTGAAGCACCCAATCCTGCAAACAGGCTGGCTGGCGATTTCCCGATCAAGATGGCTATAATGACGATCCCGCCGATAAAGAACAGTAAGACCTGAAGCACCTGCATGAATCCTTTAATCGGACGGTTCTTGTTCACCTGCCGCATGTTATACATATCGAGGAACACTAAAATAAAACCATTTATCGCCAATAACAAAGCGAACACGATATACACAGCACATATTTTCTGAGACAAAAGCAACAAACCTTTCCCCCGTATAAACGCCAGAGGCAACAAGGCATAGACCAAGATACCCGGTATTGTGTGGACCAAGTGGTGGACAACTTTACGTTTGAGAAGCAACGAATCCCATTGATAATGTGTATGCTGCGCTAGCTTTTTCATGCTGCCGACAAAGATCGCTTGGCATAGGTAATCCAACCCGATCGCCAGTATGACTAGCAATGCTGCAATGATCATTTCGTCGAAAGTATTTGCAATTTTAGGGTCTACGCCCCAACCGATCAGGATGCCGTTCATCCAACTGCCTAGATTTATCATATCGTATTTGCTTTTTATTGAATAACAATTAAATATTCGTTTGGTTTATCGCACGAATCGTAAATATCTGATTAATTCATTATCTTTGCCTGTAATATTACAATTCTGTGGCATGACCGTGAAATTAAAAGTAGTGATGATGGTATTCGCATGTTGTTCTTATCAATCGCAAGCAGAGGACTTGAACGCTCTCAAAGTAAAAGAATATAGACTGGAAAACGGACTGACTGTTTGGCTGAACGAAGATCATAGTCAACCGAAAGTTTTCGGCGCCGTTGTCGTGAAAGCAGGAGCAAAAGATTGTCCGGATACAGGTATCGCTCACTATTTCGAGCATATGATGTTTAAGGGAACAGACCGCATCGGAACGCTTGATTACGAGTCGGAGAAAGTCTTGCTGGATTCCATTGCCATGAAATATGACGAACTGGCCATGACGGAGGATACCGCGGCACGTGCTCGTCTGCAAAAGGAGATCAACGAACTGAGCATCCGCTCTTCCGAATATGTCATTCCAAATGAGTTCAACCGGCTCATCAACCGGTTCGGCGGTTCCGGTCTGAATGCGGCGACCTCATATGATGCTACAATCTATTTCAATACGTTTTCTCCGCAATATATGGTTCAATGGGCGGAGATCAACAGCGAACGCCTGATTAACCCCGTATTCCGTCTTTTCCAAAGCGAACTGGAAACGGTTTATGAGGAGAAGAACATGTATGGTGATTTCATCGGTGGCCAGGTGATGGACACGTTGATGGCACGCTATTTCGGTCCACACCCGTATGCTTACCCAATTATCGGCAGCACGAAAAACCTCAAGAATCCGCGGCTGACGGAAATGCACAAGTTCTTCGAAGACTATTACGTGGCATCCAATATGGCACTAATCCTTAGTGGTGATTTCGATGCACAGCAGGTTATGCCTATATTGGAAAAGGCCTTTTCACGAATCCGTTCGGGCAATGCGCCGAAACAGGAGAAAGTGATGCTCCCGCCGTTCAACGGACGGGAGACAATGAAGGTAAAGTTCCCGATTCCCTTTATTAAGGCGATGGGGCTTGGTTTCCGGGGTGTTTCGGCTAACCACGAGGACCAGGTAGCCTTGAATATTGCGGTCAACTTGTTGAATAACGCCAACGGTACGGGCTATCTGGACAAACTGATGGTGGAACATAAGTTGATGGGAGCTCTTGCCATCAACGAGAGCATGAATGAAGCGGGAATCTTGGCGGTCGCTATTATGCCGAAATTGTTAATCCAGTCGTACAGTTCGGCAGAGAAGATGGTCTGGGACGAGATCAACCGAGTGAAGAACGGAGATTTCAGTGATGAAATGTTCAACAGCTTGAAACTGGAACAGAAACGGCAGTATGCTTCCTCATTGGAAAATATCGACTCACGTGCGACAGTCATGATGAATCTGTTTTCTCAAGGAAAGAGTTGGAACGATTATCTGAACGAAGTAGCACGGATCGAATCCATCACGAAAGAGGATGTCGTGCGGGTCGCCCAAAAATATTTCAGCAATAACTATTTGTGCGTAACCAAGAGCACAGGGAAATATCCAAAAGACAATTTGCCGAAACCAGCTTTCTCTCCGGTTGTTCCCCGGAATGCAGACGCTTCGTCTTCTTATGCCAAACAGTTGGAGAAGATACCGGAGCAACAAGTCGCACCTCGTATCATCGATTTCGAAAAGGATGTGAAGACGTCAAAGTTGACTCCTTTGGTGACGTTGTACACGACACCTAATCCGCTGAACGATATTTTTACTTTGAACATCTCCTACGGGATCGGTGCCTTGGAACAGCCGGAATTGATGCAGCTCACCAACTATCTGCAATTATTAGGGACCGAGTCTTTATCTTTCGAGCAGTTCCGCAGCCGTTTGCAATCGATCGGAAGCACGCTTGCATTCGATGTAACACCCGATGCTTTTGTCATGAAGGTGACTGGTTTCGATAACCATATTGACGAAACGATGGAACTTGTGGGTGACTTTATCCGCCATGCAAAGGCTGACGACAAGAAGCTACGTCAGATTGTGGACGATGCTAAAGTCTCGGAGAAAGCCTTTTTCAAGTCGGGCGACAATGTGGCATCAGCTTTGTTAGAACAGGTAAAGTACGGTGATCAGTCCCGTTACCTGCGTAAACTTTCACTCTCTCAGATCAAGAAATTGAAAGGAAAAGATCTGTTAGCGGTCTACGGTAAGGTACGAAGTGTACAGTGCGACCTTCACTACTGCGGCACATTGCCTGTAGAAAAAGTGATCGGGACGATTCGCCAGCATCTCCCATTGGAACGGACGACCATTGCCTCCAATTCTCCCTATTACCGCGAGTTGAAGCAATACGACAAGCCGACAGTTTTTTTTGTCGATATGCCGGATATGGCGCAGAGCATCGTTTACGCTTATATCAAAGGTGATCCTGTGGATGACAAGACTTCCCGCCATGCCTCCCGGCTGTTCTCTGTCTACTTCGGAGGTGATATGTCGTCGCTGATGTTTCAAGAAATAAGGGAATTCCGTTCTTTTGCATACCGGACAAGCGGTCGTTACCAGTTGCCGAACCATGCACATAAGGGGACTGCCGGATCTTTTACGGCGATGCTGTCCACTCAGAGCGACAAGACGCTGGATGCACTGAGCGTACTGGATTCGCTGATCCGAGAAATGCCGTTGAAGCCGGAAAGGGTGGAGGCGGTCAAGCAGACGTTGGTGAACCGAATCAATAACGATTATCCGCCTTTCCGCAACTTGTCCGAGAAAGTGGCGAGTGCGCGTATGGAAGGTTTCGACCGTGATCCGGCTGAAGAATTCCTGCGGGATATCGCAACGATGGACATGCAGGATATTTTCCGTTTCTACCGAGAGCAGATCTGTGGCCGCCCGGTCGTTTACGTAATTGCCGGAAACCGGAAACGTATTGATATGAAGAAACTGGCTGAATATGGTACGATAGTAAAAGTGAAAAAGAAAGAAATTTATAAATAGCTGCTAAATTATTTAATGTATAGTAAAGACGAACTCAAGAACCTGAAACTTGAATTTTGGGAAAGTTTCGCCGCATTTTGTGAGATCGGAAGAGCGTCGTGTAGGGAAAGAGTGTAGATCTCGGTGGTCGCC
>ENA-OVGC01003217-OVGC01003217.1-human-gut-metagenome-genome-assembly--contig:-NODE-3217-length-10073-cov-12.112298_pt1 | contig 10073 bp, 7 predicted proteins | sample MGYA00237768_ERZ505415 | MGnify/ENA primary metagenome ERZ505415 (study PRJEB26158, sample SAMN06016382) | human gut metagenome | biome: human gut; feature: ankylosing spondylitis patient; material...
AGGAGCAGAGCATGGGCAAGGATACCACCATCGGCCACTGGGAGATCGCCGGTGTGGTCAGCCCGAACCCGCTGCCCACCTTCCCCAACGGCTTCCCGGAGGAGCTCATTCAGGAGTTTGAGGCAAAAACCGGCCACAAAGTCCTCTGCAATCTGCCCTATTCCGGCACCGAGGTGCTGAAGGACTACGGCGAGCAGGCCATGAAGGAAAATGCCCTCATTGTCTACACCAGCGCCGACAGCGTGTTCCAGGTGGCTGCCCACGAGGAGCTGGTGCCCGTGCACGAGCTTTACCGCTACTGCGAGATCGCCCGCGAGATGCTGAAGGGCGCGTACGGCGTGGGCCGTGTCATCGCCCGGCCCTTCCTGGGCAGCAGCGCCGAGACCTTCTACCGCACCACCAACCGCCACGACCTGAGCCTGAAGCCGCCCCGTGCCACCATGCTCGACCTGCTGAAGGAGGCCGGCAGGGATGTCATCGCCGTGGGCAAGATCTTTGATATCTTTGACGGGCAGGGCGTGACCGAAAAGATCAAGACCACCGGCAACACCAATGGCATCGCCTTCACCAAGGCATTGCAGACCCGGGATTTCGAGGGTCTGGCCTTTGTGAATCTGGTGGATTTTGATATGCTCTACGGCCACCGCCGCGACGTGCCCGGCTATGCCGCCGCCGCCACCGAATTTGACCGCTTCCTGGCCGACTTCATCCCCGGGATGCGGGAGGGCGACCTGCTGATGATCACCGCCGACCACGGCTGCGACCCCTCCTACACCAAGACCACCGACCATACCCGCGAGTATGTGCCGTATCTGGTCTGCGGCAAGGGCGTGAAGCCCGGTGTGGATTTGGGCACCCGGCTCTGCTTTGGCACCATTGCACAGACCGTGTGTGAATATCTGGGCGTGGATGCTTCCAGCCTGGACGGCCACAGCGTGCTGCAGGAGATCCTGAAGTAATATCGGCCCTCTCCGTCACGCGCCCGCGTGACGGAGAGGGTTATTTTTTGTGCAAAGTCTTGAACAATATAGTCAGTTGTGGTAGACTAGCACATGCACGCCCGGTGCGTACAAGGTTTACGCCGGGCGCAGGAATTGATATGGTTTCAGAATAGAAGGAGACTATCACATGAGAATCAATCGTACTCTGGGGCTGGCACTGACCGCTGCTGTGCTGGCTGTTGCCATGACTGGCTGCTCCAATAGTGCATCTTCCACCGCATCCTCCGCTGCTTCCAGCGAGGCTGCTTCCTCTGTGGCCGCTTCCAGCGAAGCTGCCGAGAGCGAGGCCGCTGCCGCCAGCGTTGTCAGCACCGAGGATCTGGACGTGAACGGCACCACCTACTCCGCTGACTGCTACGGCGAGTTCACCCTGTCCAACGGCGACACCATGAAGCTGTGGAAGGTGAAGGACGCTTACGCAGACCTGAGCGCTCTGCCCATGAAGGGCATGGCCGAGGAGTTCCCCATCGAGGCCGAGGCCGAGCAGATCTATGTTGCTGACGTGACCAGCAACGGCGAGACCACCCGCCAGTATCTGCGCACCGACAAGGCTGGCCGCAACGGCACTGTCTCTGTCAAGACCTTTGAGCTGGGCGACGCTGAGTAATCGCGCTTCCCTGTAAAATCAGCAGACAACAAGCCCCGGACCTTTTGCAAGGCCCGGGGCTTGTGCTGTTTTATCCTGTTTTATTCTCCGCTGCTGCTGGAGCCGAACAGGGCATCCAGCACGGTGGAAGCGGCCTGATGCAGGGAGTTGGCAGCAGATTCCACCTGCTCCTGCGTGGGCAGAGAGATAGAAGGTGCTTCTGCTCCGCCGGTGGATTCACTGCTGGCTTCACTCTCAGCAGGTGCTTCGGTGGAAGCCTCGCTCTCGGCAGGCGCTTCGGGGGTGGGTTCTGCGGGCTGCTCATCGGCAGGCTGTTCCGCAGGCACGCTCTCGGCAGGTTCCTCCACAATGACGCTGTCGGGCGATTCCTCCACAGAGGTGCCCGCGTTGGGGTCAGCCGTGGGGGTGTATACCTCGGTCTTTTCAGGGGTCTGCTGGGTATCGCTCACGGTGCCCTCGCCGCCCAGAACGGATGCAATCAGTTCCTTGGCCTGGCTGACGGAGTTCTCATCCGGCTTCATCACATAGAGGCTCTGACCCTTTGCGGAGTAGCACTGGGAGCTCTTGCCGCCGGTGCCGGTCACGGTATAGCTCTGGATGTCCCAGTCAGACAGGCTTGCCAGCTGCATCCGCACCAGTGCGGAGATCTGCTCCTGAGAAAGGCTGGTCACAAAGCAGTCGGACACAGCATCCATCAGCTTGGAGAAGCTCATCAGCACGGTGGGGGATTTGATCTTATTCATCATGGCATCGATGACTTTCATCTGGTTGATGCCGCGCTGGATATCGCCGGAGGCAAAGGCGTGACGCTCACGGGCAAAGGCCAGAGCGCTCTTGCCGTCCAGATGGTTCCAGCCCTCGGCAAAGGTGGTGGGATCATAATAGCCGGGGCTGCCCACCGAGGTGAACGCCTGATCGGAGTAGACATCCACGCCGCCCACGGCATCGATGATGCTGATGAAGCCCGCAAAGTTGATGCGGAGGTATTGGTCCACATTGACCCCGTACAGGTTGCCCAGGGTTGCCATGCTGGTCTCCACGCCGTACAGACCGGCATGAGTCAGCTTGTCCTTGCTGTTGGTGCCCGCCAGATCAACGTAGTAATCGCGGGGGGTGTTGATGAGCGCCACCTGTTTGGTGGAGGGGTTGACCACGGCGAGAATGTTCACATCGCTGCGGGCCTTTTCAGTCAGTTCGCCGCGGTTGTCCACGCCGCTCAGATAGACCACAAAGGGCTCCTTGGTGATCTTGTTGGCCTCGGTGCCGGTGACAAGGCCGGAGGTCACGTTGTCCAGTGCACTCAGGCCCTGCTGCGCCCAGACACAGCCCAGCGCCAGAAAGGCGCACAGGAACACCGAGAACACCCGGGATACCTTGCGGGGGGCGCTGTACTCCTGGCAGCGCTTGACCAGCAGCCAGAACAGCACCAGCAGCGCCACAATGATGACCAGATACAGCGCGGGCAGCATCTGGGTGCGCCAGAGCTGGAAGAAGGCCGCAATGCTCAGAATGGCTTGTACGATCAGCAAAACAGTACCTCGTTTCGGGTTGGCCGCGCCGGTATCTGCATCCGGCCTGCGGCGGGGGGGCTTTGACTCCGGGGCAGGCCCGCCGGTATGCTTCGGCGGCTTGGGCGGTGCAGGCGGCGGGGTGGGGGCGGCAGTTTCCGGCGCAAAAAAGGCCGCGCTGTCCACCTCCACGGTTTTTTCTTCCGGCGGGCGGTGGCCCCGGTGGATATGCCGGGTGCTGTCATCGTCCATATGGGAACGGGAAGTTTCATCAAACATAGGAATTCTCCTTTTTGACATGTCCTCAGGCAAGGGGCACGATGGTAAGAACGGCCCGTGCCGGCAGGCAGGTGGCCGTCTGATCCTCCTGCGAGATCCAGCCAAAGCTTTCGCAGATGTGGTCAGGGCAGGGGGAATCAATGAACCGTGCCGCGCCGTCTTTGACCTCGATGTGCACCGTCAGATAGCCGGTGTCGATGTCATAGACGGCATCCTTGTCCAGAGAGATCTTCTGCACCGTGTTCGCGTCGCCGTAGATCAGCTCCGCGCCCAGGGTGCTGCCGCTCTGCCCGGCACTGCGGAGGTAAAAAAGCACCCCCGCGATCACCAGAACAACAGCGGCGAACAGTAAATTGACCCAGAGATTTTTTTTCTGTTTCATGGCTCAGGCATCCTTCTGGGGGAACAGCTGTTCCAGCTCGGCCAGCCACAGGGCGGCGCAGGCATCGCTGGGCATCCGCCAGTCCCCGCGCGGCGAGAGGGTCACGCTGCCGATCTTGGGGCCGTCGGGCAGGCAGCTGCGTTTGAACTGCTGGGCAAAGAACCGCCAGTAGAAGTTGCGCAGCCACTTGTAAAGCACCGCGTCCGGGTATTCCTCCCGGCCTGCAAAGGCTGCCCTGGCCAGCCGGAAGATCTTTGCCGGGCCAAAGCCGAAGCGGAGCACATAATAAAGGTAGAAGTCGTGCAGTTCATAGGGGCCCACCAGATCCTCGGTGCGCTGTGCGATCTCACCGTTGTCCTTGGCGGGCAGCAGCTCGGGGGACACAGGGGTGTCGAGGATGTCCAGCAGTACCTCTTTCAGGGCCGGGGTGGCGGCAATGTCGGCTTCGTACCGGACAAGGTGGCGCACCAGCGTTTTGGGTACGCCTGCGTTCACGCCGTACATGCTCATGTGGTCGCCGTTGTAGGTGGCCCAGCCCAGGGCCAGCTCCGAAAGGTCGCCGGTGCCCACCACCAGGCCGCCGGTGCGGTTGGCAGTGTCCATCAGCTCCAGGGTGCGCACGCGGGCCTGGCCATTCTCGTAGGTCACGTCCAGCACGCTCTCGTCCTGGCCGATGTCCCGGAAGTGGCTGTGCACCGTGGCGGCAATGTCGATCTCGGTAAAGCTGACGTGCAGCTCGTCACAGAGGATCTCTGCATTGCTGCGGGTGCGCTTGGTGGTGCCAAAGCAGGGCATGGTCACGGCCAGCACATCAGTGGTGGGGCGGCCCAGCTGCTTCATGGCGCGGACAGCCACCAGCAGGGCAAGGCAGCTGTCCAGACCGCCCGAAATGCCGATGACGGCTGTTTTGGCGCGGGCGTGCTCAAGCCGCTTGGCCAGGCCGTCGGCCTGCATCTTCAAAATCAGCTCACAGCGTTCGGCGCGCAGCTGCTCGTTGTGGGGGATAAAGGGGGTGGGGTCTACCCAGCGGGTCAGCACGGTGTCGGTCAGGGCCAGGTCGAATTCCACGGTCTGGTAGCCCTCGGTGCTGGGCTCAAAGCTGGTGTTGCGTGCCCGCTCCGACTCCATCCGCTGGCAGTCCAGCTCCGTCTCGGCAAGACCGCCCGCAAAGGGCTTCACTTCAGCCAGCAGGGTGCCGTTCTCGGCGATCAGGTCGTGGCCTGCAAACACCATATCCTGGGTGCTCTCACCGTGGCCGGCCGAGGCGTACAGGTAGCCGCAGAGCAGGCGGGCAGACTGGTTCTCCACCAGTGCCCGGCGGTACTCGGCCTTGCCCACCGTTTCATCGCTGGCCGAAAGGTTGGCGATGACGGTAGCGCCTGCCAGTGCGTGGAAGGTGGAGGGCGGCAGCGCGCTCCACAGATCCTCGCAGAGCTCCACGCCCAGCACAAAGCTGGGCATCTGGCGGCAGCGGAAGAGCAGGGAGGTGCCAAAGGGGACATCCTGCCCGCAGACATTCACCCACTCCACCTCGGTGGAACCGGGGGTGAACTGCCGCTTTTCATAGAACTCGCCGTAGTTGGGCAGGTACGTTTTGGGAACCAGACCCAGCAGCTGCCCGCGGCAGAGCACGGCAGCGCAGTTGTACAGCTTGCCCCGCACCATCAGGGGCAGGCCCACAAGGGCCACGGTGTCCAGCTCCCGGCTGGCATCCAGCAGCTCCTGCAGGCCGGTCAGGGCTCCCTGCTGCAGGGTGCGCTGCAAAAACAGGTCGCCGCAGGTATAGCCGGTCAGGCAGAACTCAGGGAACACGGCCAGCTTCACGCCGCGGACGGCGGCGGCACGCAGCTCCGTGAGGATCTGCCGGGTGTTGTAGGCGCAGTCCGCCACCCGAAGCGCGGGCGAGAGGGCTGCTGCTTTCAAAAAACCATCTTTCATCGGAGGATTTCACATCCTGTCTCTCTTGTTTGCCCACGGAGAACAACTGTGCTCCCGTGGTGAGGATAGTATACCACACTCTGGCCAAAACGAAAAGAGGGCTGTTATCAACCTTCTCTGCCCCTGCGCCTGACGGCGGGGCAAAGAAGGGTTCTAACAACCCCCTGCAGATACACCAAATGGAAAACGAGATGGACCGTAAGCCGGGTTCTGTATTAAACGACGATCTGTCTAGGCCTGCCATTGCTGACAGGCTCGTGCCGCCTTCGGGACACGCGAGCAGCGCTGTACGTCCCATATAGGCGTTGCTTCCGGTAGGGTTTACAAAGCCGCATGGTCACCCATGCGCTGGTGAGCTCTTACCTCGCCGTTTCATCCTTACCGCATTGCTGCGGCGGTTTGTTTTCTGTTGCACTTTCCCTGAGGTCACCCTCGGCTGCCGTTAGCAGTTACCGTGCTCTGTGAGGCCCGGACTTTCCTCAGAGCGGTCAAAGCCGCCCCGCCGCCGTATGTTCCACTCGTTTTCCGTTCCCCATGATACCATAAAAAAACAAGATTTGCAAGTGACGATGAAATTTGGTATAATAAATCTAAATATGGCGTGAAATTTTTGGGAGGGACAAAGGATGCAGCTGCTTTTCAATGTCCCGCCCGAAGCCGATGGCGTGCTGCTGCGCGGCTTTCTGCGCCGGTGTGCCGTCTCCACGGAGCTGGCCCGGGCGGTCAAATTCCATGGCAGCGGCTTTTTTGCGGACGATGCGCCCATTCTGGCCAACCGCCGTGTGCAGGCAGGGCAGACCATCCGCTTTGCGCTGCCAGCCGACGGCCCCGGTGTGGAGCCCCAGCCTGAGATCCCGGTCAGGGTTGTTTACGAGGATGCCTTTGCCGTGGTGCTGGAAAAACCGCCCCATCTGGCGGTCCACCCCACCCTGAACTACCCCCGGGATACCCTGGCCAACGGCTATGCCGCCTGGGCGGCTGCCCACGACGAAAGCCCGGTGTTCCGCCCGGTGAACCGGATCGATAAAGACACCAGCGGGCTGGTGCTGGCCGCAAAGAACGGCTATGCCGCGCCCCTGCTGGCCGAGGGTGTAGAGAAACTCTATTACGCCATCGTGGAGGGTGAACTGCCCCTTGGCCCCGGAGTCATCGATGCCCCCATTGGCCGGAGAGGGGACAGCATCATCGGGCGGTGCGTGACCCCCGAGGGCAAGCCCAGTCGCACCGAGTATACCATATTAAAGGCAGCGCAGGGCCTGAGCCTTGCCGCCTGTGTCCCCGTGACGGGCCGCACCCATCAGATCCGGGTGCATTTTGCGTCCATAGGCCACCCGCTGGCCGGAGACGACCTTTACGGCGGGCACCGTGACCGCATTGCCCGGCAGGCGCTCCATTGCGCCCGGCAGAGTTTCCGGGTGCCGGCTTACACCGAGGTGCCCGGCGGCATCCGGCTGGAAACGCCGGTGGAGGAACACGCCCGCACCGTTGCAGTGGAGAGCCCCCTGCCCGAGGATATGCGGGCATTGCTGGACGCTGAAAATATGAAAATACGGTGAAACCTCTGTGAAAGCTCTGCCCAAATTTTGTGACAAGCCTTGTATCGGCTCGGGCAGAGTGTATAATTGATATGAATTTGTAACTTTCGACCCAAAACGTCAGGAAGGAGCAACCCCTTTTGATCGAAGAAAAAACAAAGGAGCCGCAGAGCCAGGCTCCTGCAGCGCCGGTGAAGGGCAGAGAAAAACTGCGAAGCTTCTGGGCAAAGGTCCAGATCTCCGGCCTGCTGCGGCGGCACCGTTTCCGCCGCAAAACGCAGCGGCACATGAATGATGTGGCCAAAAAGCTGCGGGCCAGTGCCGTGGTGCTGGCAGTTGGCGAGGCACTCTATGCACTGGGCTTTGCGGCAGAGTACATGGTGGTGCGCACAGGGCGCGGTATTGCTGCCGTGGCGCGCGGACTGGCCCGCTGGTGCAGGAATGCCCTGCACACCATCATTGCAACAGCCTTTCCTGGTGCGGCGCAGATGTTCAAGGATCTGCTGGCACCGCTTTACCTGTTTTTCAAAGGCCTCGGCGCTGTGGCGGCCCACGCCAACGATGTGCGCCGGGAGCGGGGCTTTGGCGCTTCCGTAAAAGCGGCCGGGCGCTATTTTGTGGGCGGGCTCAAGCGCAACCTGAGCCTGCTGCCCCGGACAGCAATGTACATCCTGCCCCTGTGTATGCTGGCCGTGTTCGTCACGGTCTGGAACAGGACGATGGCCCAGCCCTATGCGCTGGCTGTGCAGGTGAACGGCCATACCGTTGGCTATGTGGCCAATGAGGAAGTGTTCAACCTTGCAAAAGAGGATGTGATGCAGCGCATCAACTACGCCGGTTCTGACAAGACCGAGCTGACCATCGAGCCGACCTATACCATCACCGTGACCCACAAGACCATGGACGAGAGCGAGACGGCAAACGCCATTCTGCAGAGCGCCAGTGACCAGATCAGTGAGGGCACCGCCCTGTATCTGGATGGGGAGCTGACGGCAGTCTGCTCCGATGGTGACACCCTGCGCAGCTATCTGGAGAGCCTGCTGGCCCCCTACGAGGATCAGACGGACGAGAATATCAGCGTGGGCTTTAACAAAAATGTGACGCTGGAAGATGGAGTCTATTTCAACGACAGCTTTGAGGATGACAATTCCATCGAGAATATGCTGACCGGCGTGCAGCAGCAGGAGAAGATCTACACGGTCAAGGCGGGCGATACCCTGTGGGCCATTGCCCAGAAGAACGACCTGACCTTCCGGGAGCTGTGTGCCCTGAATACGAATTTCAAGGGTGCTCCCCTGGCCGAGGACTCCAATATCCAGGAGGGCGACCAGCTGATCGTGACCAAGCAGGAGGCTCTGCTGGAAGTCCGCATCACCAAGGTGGAGACGCGGGAGGAGGAGATCCCCTTCAGCACCGAGACCACCCAGTCCAACGAGTACACCAAGGGTACCACCAAGACCCTGCAGGAGGGCGAGAACGGCCTGCGCCGCGTCACCATGCAGAACGTCTACGATACCAATGGCGTGCTGCTGGAGCAGACCATCCTTTCCACTGAGACCATCCGGGAGCCGGTGAACAAAAAGGTGGTCGTTGGCACCAAGAAGGTCACGAAGAACGGTGCGGCGGCATACATCGGCGGCAGCGGTCAGTTCATCTGGCCTGTGCCGGGGTACCGCAACTGCTCGCGCTGGTATGGCAGCGGCCACAAGGGCGTGGATATCTGTGCCTCTGCCGGTACGCCCATCTATGCATCGGCGGGCGGCACCGTGACCAAGGCGGGTTATAACAAGGCCGGTGCCGGTACGGGCTATGGTTATTCTGTGATCATCAGCCACTCCGGCGGCTATACCACGGTCTATGCCCACTGCCTGTCTCTGGCGGTCAGTGCGGGCCAGACCGTGCGGCAGGGCCAGCTCATCGGCTATGTGGGCAGCACGGGCCGCTCTTCCGGCAACCACTGCCACTTCGAGATCCGCCGCAATGGCTCGTACATCGCACCGCAGAGCGTGTTCTCCGGAAAGCGATAAATCAGAACAGAACCTCTCCGTCAATGCGAAGCATAAACTTAGCTCCCCTATCAGGCAACAACGACGACCGCCGCCAGTGGCGGATGAAGGGAGGCGTTGTTGGGGCAGCGGCCAGCAGGACACGAGTGCAATACTTTGCACGAAGTGGACGCTGGGAGCCGCAACTCGTATGCTGGCGTGAAGCGCCTGAGAGGTTTATTTTACAAACAAAAAGGAGAATGATTATGGCAACACCCCACATCAGCGCTGAAAAAGGCGATTTCGCAAAGACCGTCCTGATGCCCGGCGATCCGCTGCGGGCAAAGTTCATCGCGGATACCTTCCTCAAGGATGTCCGCCAGGTCACCGGTGTCCGTGGAATGCTGGGCTTTACCGGCACCTATGAGGGCCGCCCCATCAGTGTGATGGGCAGCGGCATGGGAATGCCCTCCATCGGCATCTACTCCTACGAGCTGTACAAGTTCTACGATGTGGACAACATCATCCGCATCGGTTCTGCCGGCAGCTACACCGACAAAGCCAAGCTGTTCGATGTGGTGCTGGCCGCCGGTGCCGTGAGCGAGAGCAATTATGCCCGGGTCCAGAGCGGCTTTGAGGGGGATCTCACCCTGCCCAGCCAGACTCTGAACGACAAGCTGCGCGCTTCCGCCGCAAAGCAGGGCATCCCCCTGATCGAGGGCAACATCCATTCCGCCGATGTGTTCTATCGCCAGCCTTCCGATGAAAAGCCCACCTACTGGGAAAAGCTGCGGGATGAGCGCGGCTGCCTGTGCGTGGAGATGGAGAGCTTTGCCCT
>ENA-OVGC01003230-OVGC01003230.1-human-gut-metagenome-genome-assembly--contig:-NODE-3230-length-10037-cov-9.816670_pt1 | contig 10037 bp, 10 predicted proteins | sample MGYA00237768_ERZ505415 | MGnify/ENA primary metagenome ERZ505415 (study PRJEB26158, sample SAMN06016382) | human gut metagenome | biome: human gut; feature: ankylosing spondylitis patient; material...
GGCTGCTTCGGAAGTATAGCTTGCCCCGCATCCGCTTCCACGATCTGCGCCACAGCTGCGCCAGCCTGATGGTGATGAACGGCGTATCTATGAAGCAGGTTCAGGAATGGCTGGGGCATAGCACATTCTCGACTACTGCCGATATCTATGCGCATCTTGATTACAAGAGCAAAGAAGGTTCGGCAGGAGTTATCGCTGGGCTGTTAGAAACGAAAAAGTGAAAAGGCCACTATGATTTCTCATAGCAGCCTTTGCCAAACGTGTATTTATGTAAAAGTCTATTAGACCAGTATAATCGCATGCGGGACTCGAACCCGCGACCCCAGCCTTATCATGGCTGCGCTCTATCCAGCTGAGCTAATACGGCAGAAAAACGCACTACCGAGCGAAATCGTTCGATAGTGCGTTCTGGCGGAGAGAAAGGGATTCGAACCCTTGCCCGGCGATTAACCGGCTACCGCATTTCGAGTTTTACCCGCTTCGCAGTACTCAGTGGAACATAGTGGAAGTTATCCGACTTTACCGGAAGATACAAACCATCGAGATTACGCTCAAAATTTCATCAAAGTCCGAAAGATCTAGGCTTCATGCGGATTTGAACCCACTTGAAAAAAGTGCGAAAAATCCTCCCAAAAGAGAGAATTAGGAGAGATTTCCCGCCCGTTGGAGAGAACGAGCGAGAGAGATTCCAGAAGCCTATCATCCATCCATGAAATATGTTGCTTCTGCCGCTGACGAAAAACAAAGCATCAAAGGATGGATAAAAATGACGACCCTGTTGGAGTGCTATAAAATTCTTGAACAGTACCCGGACAGCATGACAAAAGACCAGTTCTACCGCATTGCTCACATCAGCAAGCGTCACGCAAAATACCTTCTGGATTCGGGACTTGTGCCTTGCCACGATTCCGGAAAAAAGACCCGCCGCTATACGATTCAAACCCGCGATGTCGTTACCTTCCTGTGCGACCGTGAGGACAATCCCGACAAGTACAAAGCTCCCAAGGGACTGTACATCGGGAACAGCGGCAAGGCAAAACGCCGCAGGTCAACCACCGAAATTATCCGGTTCCATTTTACAGAGCCGGAAAAGACCGGGCTGTACAAAGAGTGGGAACGGCTTGCCGCCGACTATGACAATCTTCTGACTACCTCTGATGTAACCGAACTGACCGGCTACTCCGCACAGAGCATCCAGAGATGGTGCAACCAGAAAATCCTCGTTGGCTTTCAGATTCGAGGGAAGCTCCTTGTCCCAAGATTGTCCATCATCGAGTTTATGGCAGGCAACCGCGCAACGGCTATCGCCAGAAAATCTCCCAAGCATCTTGAACTTCTCCGCACCTATGCGCAGGAATGTCACGAAGGTGCAATGACCATTACATACTAAACAGACAGGACTGCTCCACAATATCTTGTGAGGCAGTCCTGTTCGTTTAGAAAATGTATGATTTTGCCGTAGGAGTCCGGCCTATTTCAACTATTATCCTCTGCTTTCAAGATGTTGAATATGCTTCTTTAGCCAAAATATTAAAATCCCGACGTATTCAACTTTTTGACCTCTAGGTGTTTCCAGCTCTCTTAACTTTCTTCTGCATTCTTCAACATCTTGATCTTTATGCTGCTTTTGCAATACTGACAGCATACCATCAAGAGCACTTTTTCTCTTGGCTTTCAAATCCTTACCATCGTTTAGGTTCAGAATATCATTTAGTTCATAATCGAGTTCTTTTCTGTCCTCCTTATCAGGTATCGTTTCGGCAGCCTGTATCTTACCGCTGAGAGAGTATTGTATCAAATGATTGCACTCAGGATTTAATGGTGTCAAAAAAAGTTTTTTGTTTCCTCTTGATTTATCGCAGCATAAAGCCCCTCGGTTTTCATTTCCTGAGCATACTGCAAGGAAGTTACTGTACTCCAATTCCTTCTTCAAGTTTTCAGTGCCCCTCGTCAGGCTCTGAGGTTCAATATGCTCAATCGTACACTTCAATGTACTTCCTGTTTTTTTGTCGGTTTCGGGAATTCTGCACATACAGTATGCGCACAGTCCTCCCTGTTCTTCCACCAACTTTGACAAAACATACTCATGCAGGTCGCTACTCATGGAATCATAAGTCGGTCGTACACCAGTGCTTGATTCGCTTTCACGGTATTCCGTTAATTCCCTTGGCTCGTGTTTTTTCACAATGTATATCATATGTTTCCTCACATACGGCTGAAATCCAACTGTGTACGACACTTCACAATTTCAGGGTCATCACCCAGTTTAGAATTCATCTCGTCGAGAACGGTTTCCGCAGCCGTGTAATCATCTTGGTCAAGAGCATGATAAAACCTTTCAAACAATTCTTCAGCTTCGGATGTGCGAACAGTAACATTCATATCCGCACGAAGAATGCTGTCAGAATCCTTACCGTATAGATAACGATCGTGTAGCTCACTTTCGCCAGTTGCATTTTTTTCAAGCATGAACAAGTTATAGCTTCTATCCACTTCTCCAAGAATCTGCGGAGAGTGCGTTGTAATCAAGAACTGAATATTCGGAAAAAGTTTCCGAAGCACAGACAGTATTTTCCTCTGCCACGCAGGGTGCATATGCAGATCAAGTTCATCAATCAGTACGATGCCCTCTCCCTCCATCGGGTTCTCTCGGCAGGGGTTCGCCATTGCCACGCGGCGAGCAATGTCTCCCAACAAGGCTAGCGTACACTTTTCACCATCTGACAGTTGGTCTACACGATACTCTTTATCATTGCGTATGACAACCATTCGGAGAGGATTCCGACGCACCTTAATTTCTTCAGCATCATCCAGCATTGAGAGGGCAGCTTTTCGCACACACTCCAACGCAGGATCTCGATAATCCCAATCGCGTTTTATACTTTTTTGCTCATTTTCAAAGTCTTCCTGATTGCGAAACCACTCGAAAAAAGTACGGAAATCAAGTCGGTTTTCCAATGCTCTCTCTAACGCTGTTCTTTTTGAGAAAGAATGCTTTTTGCGTATCCTTAACGGAACGTCCAGAACAAGTCTGTTCGTTCCGTAATTTAGGAACACAGGCATATTCTGCTTCGGACAATCATCTCCGGCAACTGTATCATCGTCCGCCAGATAATGTTCATTAAAAAACTGTGCTAAATCAGCCGTTTGCTTACTTTGCTGACTTGCATTGACCGCATTCACCCGACCAGATGCAGCCTTTTCCATTTCTTTTGTAAGCTCGAATGTTTCTCCTCCAAGCTGTAGCACAATACCGGTACCATATCGTGCATTGCTTCCACTACGCTGACCAATATGCAGTTGTTCCTTATCTAATGTTCGGTATCCCGTTCCTTGAGCGTTGTTTAGTCTATTGATAAAAGGCCATGCAGCATAGCAAACTGCACTGAGGAGAGTCGATTTACCTGAGCCATTGTTGCCATAAAAGACTGTGGATTTACCATTCAAGGCGATTTCAATAAAACCACCATCTGCTTCAGAAGTGAAATTCCTGAAATTTTTCACTCGAATTGTTTGCAGTTTCACCGTTTGTCCTCCTATCCAACATAGTTTTGGGGTGACTCTTTTACTATCTCCCATTGTAAGCGTTCTCTCTGGCGAATGTCAACCTGTTTTTACATTCATTTCTGAAAGAAGGTGGTTTTCCACATGAACAAGCACTCACAGTTGAAAATCCGAGGACACGCCAAATGACGCTCGACTACTTCTATGGGCAGTCGGGCGAACTGTTTTCCTACTTCCGCATCCCAAAGGCATTGTTTCAGGACAGCCGTTTCCGGCAGCTCTCCACGGATGCCCGGACGCTGTACGGTATCCTGCTCGACCGCATGAGCCTGTCGGTCAAAAACGGCTGGATGGACAAGCAGGGGCGGGTGTATATCATCTACACTGTCCGGGAAGTGCAGGAATCGCTCTGCTGCGCCGAACACAAGGCGGTCAAGCTGTTCCGGGAACTGGAGCAAATCGACCTGATCGAGCGCAAGCGGCGCGGTCTGGGCAGAACCAGCCTGATTTACGTCAAAGACTTCACCACAGGGCTGTCAAAAACGCACAATCTGAATTGCGCAAACAGCAATTCAGGCGTTGCCCAAAGCGCAGTTCAGGAGCGGCAAAAACCGCAAGCAAATAAGACTGATAAGAATAAAACAGAGTGGAACGATCCTGATCCTATCTATTCCGGGGGCATCCGGGAACAGCTTGAGGATTATTTTTATCGGGCGTTGGAGGTCGAGCTACTTCTCCGGCTCTGCCCGGACGATGAGGACATCATCTATCAGATCGTGGATTTGCTGGTGGATACCTGTGCCACCAAACGCAGGATGCTCCGAATCGCCGGGGATGATAAGCCTGCCGAGGTGGTACGCAGGCGGCTGAAAAAGCTGAATGCAGACCACATCCGCTTTGTGCTGAACAGCCTTACCGAAAATGCCACCCCGGTGCGGAACATGAAACAGTATCTGCTTGCCTCGCTCTACAATGCGCCCACGACCATGAATCTACACTATCAGAACTTAACGAACCATGATTTTGCGCACGGTTCCCGGAAGGTGGGGTGATGTTATCGCAAAGAAAGCAACGATTATCGCAGTCACGAACCAGAAAGGCGGTGTCGGAAAAAGCACCACCTGTGAAAATCTGGGCATTGGGCTGGCAATGGAGGGCAAGAAAGTTCTGCTGGTGGACACCGACCCGCAGGGCAGTCTTACCATCAGCATGGGCTGGCAGCAGCCCGATGAACTTCCCACCACCCTGTCCACTCTGATGCAGAAAGCCATGAACGACCAGCCCATTCCGCCCGGCGAGGGCATTTTGCACCATGCAGAGGGCGTTGACCTGATTCCTGCCAACATCGAACTGGCAGGGCTGGAAGTAGCTCTGGTGAACAGCATGAACCGAGAAAAGATGCTCAAACAGGTGTTGGACGGAGCAAAACAGGAGTACGATTATATCCTACTGGACTGTATGCCCTCTCTGGGGATGCTCACCATCAATGCTTTGGCGGCGGCTGACACCACACTGATTCCTGTACAGGCACAATACCTGTCTGCCAAAGGTCTGGAACAGCTTTTGCAGACCGTCGGCAAGGTGCGGCGGCAGATCAACCCGAAATTAAAAATCGAGGGCATCCTGCTCACCATGACGGACAGCCGCACCAACTACGGAAAGCAAATCGACACCCTGATACGCCAAGTATACGGCAGTAAAATCAAGGTGTTCGACCAGACCATTCCCCGGTCTGTCCGTGCCACCGAAACCAGTGCCGCAGGAAAGAGCATTTTCCGGCATGACCCAAAGGGCAAGGTGGCAGAAGCCTACCAATCTTTAGCGAGGGAGGTGTTGGCGGATGCCGAAAAGCGGCTTAAACGTAGCTCTGAAAGGGCTAGATGACCTGTTCAGTTCGGAGGAAACCCGGCAGGAAGAACAGCGGGAACAGGTACAACAGATTCCTGTGGATGAACTTTTCCCGTTTAAGAACCACCCATTCAAAGTTCTGGATACATTTGAACAGCTCGCAAAGGAAGCAGGAGCAATTTACAAGATTCGCCGTGTGGTGCTGGTGAATCTGGACATCTTTGATGAATATCTGGACACCTTCCGTATGTGAGCATTTTGCACCTCCGGCGCACCGCCGGAGGTCTTACATAAAACCCTGTTACCTGTTCTTGTGATTCCGGGCAGATTAGAGTATAATGAACATAATAACATTCGCACGATGGGAGGTGCCTGCATGGGCAGTTATCTGAATCCGGGCAGCAAAGGCTTTCAGGAAAGTCTGAACTCGGAAATCTATGTGGACAAGACAGGACTGATCGAAAAGACAAATGCGGTTTTGAACACGCGGCAGAAGTTTCTCTGCGTCAGCCGCCCCAGACGCTTCGGCAAGTCGATGGCTGCGGATATGCTTGCAGCTTACTACGACCGTGGTGAAGATACCGCATCCCTGTTTGACCCTCTGAAAATCAGCAAGACAGGTTCTTATCAGCAGCATCGGAACCAGTACGATGTCCTCAAGGTCAATATGCAGGAATTTCTGAGCATGACGCACAGCATGGATGAAATGCTGACCATGCTGCAAAAGTATCTGGTCTTTGACCTGACCGACCACTTTCAGGAAGTGCGTTTTCGGGATGAGAGCAATCTCATTCAGGTGATGAAGGACATCTACGCAAAAACGAAACGGTCGTTCGTGATCCTGATTGACGAATGGGACTGCCTGTTCCGCGAATATCAGCAGGATCAGGATGCGCAGAAAAAGTATCTCGACTTCCTGCGGGCATGGCTCAAGGATAAGGATTATGTTGCGCTGGCCTATATGACGGGCATTCTTCCGATCAAGAAGTACGGCTCTCATTCTGCGCTGAATATGTTCACCGAATATTCCATGACCGACCCTGGCGATCTGGCAGAATACTTCGGCTTCACCGAGCAGGAAGTAGCTGCTCTCTGTGACAAGTATCAGATGAACTTTGAGGAAGCCAGAGCATGGTACGATGGCTATGACCTGATTGCACACCGGCAGTCCGGTGATGTGCATTATTCCATGTACAGCCCGAAATCGGTTGTGGAAGCCATGCTGCGGCACAAGTTCGGCACCTACTGGAACCAGACTGAAACCTACGAAGCCCTGAAAATTTACATCCAGATGGATATGGATGGTTTGCAGGATGCCGTAGTTCGGATGCTTGCTGGCGAGCGTGTGAAGATCAACACCGGCACATTCAGCAATGATATGACCACTTTCTCCTGCAAAGATGATGTGCTGACGCTGCTGGTGCATCTGGGCTATCTGACCTACGATAGTTCCAGCGAAACCGTGACGATTCCCAACAAGGAAGTTTCGCAGGAGTACGTCAATGCCATCAGCACAATGAACTGGAAAGGTGTCATGGATTCCGTTGACGCATCCCGCAAGCTGCTCGAAGCATTGTGGGCAATGGATGCGGATGCCGTGGCAGCCGGCATCGATAAGGCACATGAAGAAGTCTCTATCCTGCAATACAACGATGAAAACTCTCTGAGCTGTACCATCAATCTGGCGTTCTATTTTGCACGGGAGTATTACACGCTGGTGCGTGAACTGCCCGCAGGTAAAGGCTTTGCGAATGTGTGCTTTATTCCCCGCAGGCTGCATCTGGACAAGCCAGCGATAGTGATCGAGCTGAAATGGGATAAGAGTGCGGCTGGCGCATTGGCTCAAATCAAGGAGAAGCACTACGGCAATGCGCTGAAGGATTATCAGGGAAATCTGCTGTTGGTTGGCATCAATTATGATAAGATCACGAAAAAACATGAGTGTGTCATAGAACACATCCAGAAAGGTGTTTAACTTGAAAAGCTTCTATTCACATCTAGACCCCGTATGAAATCCGAATTGATTTGAAGAAAATTCCAATGAGTATCCTCTTAAAAGAAAACGGATATAAAATCTATGAATGATGAAATTCAAATGAGTATTTCAATTCCAACAGACGATGACGGTTATGCACTTCTGAAATGCGACCACTGTGGCAATCTTTTTAAGGTGATGCCATCTGACGCACAGGATGACGGTGTACTTCAAATCTATTGCCCTAGTTGTGGATTGATAAGTGACAACTACCTCACTGAGGATGTATTAAATCTTGCGATGAACATGGCAGAGAATATTGCCAATGACTATATTTATGACATGGTTAAAGACTTGGAACGAAAAAGCAACAAGTATGTTAAAATAAAAGCAGGAAATCGTCCGATACATAAAAGTGAATCTCCGCTTCATTCTGGCATTGAAGCATTAGAAAGCGGTACATTTTCATGTTGTGGACGGACAGCCAAAATTAAGCCATTATTGAAAATAGCAGGAGCATATTGTCCATTTTGTGGGGTAAAAGATTATGAAATTGAATAAACGAGAACTCCGAAAAATTCTTTATGATTTCAATAGCTACTCTAATCGCTTGATTCAAGCAAACTACGGAGACTATACTGGTGTACTTCAAAAATATCTGAACTATTTGGACAGTACACCTATTATTGCTGATTATATTAAAAGCTGCGGCGATTGTGATATGAATGTTGAGGAGGATATTAAAGAAGTTCAACACTCATATGGGAGAGAAATTTTCGCACCTGGTGATACAGAGGAGGAAGAAGTTCGGAATATTTATGCTGTTCTACGGTATATTGCAAATGAAAATATTGATGTTTATAATGCAATCGCCATAGGGTATGCCCGTTCCACTTCAAAGTTTCAGGAAAGAGTGAAGGCCTTTAATGATCGCTTTGTTATGATTTTGATTGGTCACATTGAAAGATATTTAACGAAAGTTGGTATTGATATGGGATTAGATGAAAAAATTGTTTATAATGTATCTGTGGAAAACGGTCAGGCTATTATTGCAACAGATGGCTCAACTGTTAATGCAACAAATCAGGTAAAAGCTGATTTGGATGGATTAGAGAAGTTGATTGCGGCAATCAAAGAAAATGCAGATGTACTTGATGTAGATAGCCGAGAGGCTGCTTATGAAAGTCTAGAAGTAATAGAAACCGAAGCTGCCGCAGAAAAACCTAAAAAGAGTATGATTAAAACTGCTCTTGGAACATTGAAGGCTATTAAAGGCACCGTGGAATTTGGCGCATCAGTTGCAGCACTGGCCGATTTTATTGCACCGCTTCTTCCAATGTGATTTAAGGAAGATGAGATGAATCGTATGAAGTTCAACCTACTATTTATAACATTGATGTTGATATAGTATAGGTGGAATAACGCTTGTCGGCATATATTATCGTCTGTGCTAAGTATTGGGTGCAAAAGTGATTTTGTACCACTTCTGTACCAATCTTGTACCAATTGTACGCTAAAACATCGCTGTTTTTGAAGATTTATTACTCAACAATGAAGTTGAAAATGAGTGAAAAGTAACGATTTGAAGCGATTTATAAGGATTCGTCTGGGTGTGTTAGAGCAATCCCCACGATGAAGCCGATTGAGCAGTAAAACACGAAATTAAAACGAAGATACGGCAGCTATGTTGCGTAAAACAACGTAGCTGCCGCTTTTTGTTTCATATAAGGATTTTATGCTACCAATCGGCGTTCCCTGCGGTTAAATCAGCTCGTCGCTGGTGATTATAAAATGCACCTTGATTCAGCATACGCCAAAATTTACGCCAATGATTCATAGCACACGTTCCACCCAACGCAGTGCAGCGTTAAGACGCTCACTTTGCCGGTCATGATGGCCGTAGTCATCCAGCACAGTTTTGGCTCCACATGTTGCTTGCAGGGCAGTGTGGACTCGTTGGGCATAGCTATAGGCATCACACAGGCGGTTGTTGTGGCCTTCGCCCTCCCGGATACCATTTTGCAGATAAACCTGTGCGGAGTGGTTTTTGGGGACATGTTCCTCTATGAAATCGGCAACACCCGGATACCAGAACGACCCACAGAGGGAAAATACTGCAGCAAAGGCATCTGTTTCCCAGAGACTCATGGTTGCAGCCAGACCGCCCAGCGAATAGCCGCCATACGCCAGCTTTTCCGTGTCAAGGGCGTATTCGTCGATAAGCGCCGGGAGAATTTCGTTGTTCAGTTCTCGATGATATTGTCCTAGCTGCCCACCAAAATCCGGTGTGCCCGGTCGAATAGCCGGTTCCGGCCACGGGGTATATTCTGAAAGTCTGTTATTGGGGTATACCCCCACCAACACTGCTCGTTCCGTGCGCAGATTCAACTGCTCAATCAGTTCCCCATCGTTGAGTAGGATTGCAGGATTTTTGCCTTTGCGCAGTCCCTTTTCCGGGAACCGGACTCCAATTCGATGTGAACCGAGATTTAGAATTTCCATCCATAACCGCCCTTTTTTGTTAATTATTACGCAGTGTGGGGTGCTCCCCACATAGACAAACGGTAGCATTTTGTGCTATATTAGCATTGGCTAACCGCTTTTGCACAAAGGAGCTCCCAATGAATCAAATATCCGCGCTTCCTAATCCGCTGGAAATTTTATTTCAGGAATACAATCAGGGCCGAATCGAGTCTGTCGGCTTCCGCAG